>UMHE01083747.1_pt1 | contig 11248 bp, 7 predicted proteins | sample 1965451 | NCBI WGS metagenome assembly UMHE01 (sample SAMEA4836090, study PRJEB28245) | human gut metagenome | biome: gut microbiome; material: fecal sample | place: Denmark | collected 2008 | reverse complement strand
CGTATATACAAATGCCTATTTTGCGTTGCAAAATGCTTGTTGGGGACAGCCCCAAACCCTTTCACTCTGCATTGTTTCAATGCAGGCTGCGCATCCCTGCGGGACGCTTTTTACCCGGTGATGCTCTCCGGGTCAGTGAGGACTTGCATCAGATGGGATGCCGCTTCATCTAAATATTCGTATTTATCTTTTTCTGGAATAGCCGATTTCATAAGCGGAACATCCCACTCCTGCATACATTCAGCAAGCTGCTGTTGTGCGTGCTGTGCAGCCGCCTTTCGCACCTCTGGGGTGACATCCGAATCCAGAACGTAAGCAACCGTAAACTTGCCGCTGCAATCTTCAGTAAGCTGCACCATCGAATCGTGTTCTTCCCAGAAGTAACAGAACCAGACGCGGCCACCGATACCCTCCATGCCGGAGCGCAGTTCTTCCTCATCGCTCCACTGCGGAACGGCAGCAAGAATGTCCTGCAAGTCGGTGTAGGCTTGCTGCTCTGCCGGGGTCACTTTTTTGCAGCGGTATTCGTGTTCAATGTTCCGCTGCCAGTACAGAGCCAGCTTGCCTTGCTTGGCACGGTCGATTCCATCGTTGATGTCGGAAAGGATACTATATCGCGGTTCTCGCATCTTGTTCACCTCGAAATCAATTCTTTGGGAATGAATACATTCTATAAGAAATATTATAGCCTAAAGAATTGCAAAAGAAAAGCGCACCAGCCAAAATTAAGCTGGTGCGCCAGAGTTGCCGCAGGATTATTCTTCTTTGGTGAGGTAAGGCAGATTGGTAATATAGGTGTCCAGAAGGTCAAGTGCCACTTTCTTCTGCATAGGGGTCAGTCCTTCAAGCCGCTTGCTGATTTCATCATCGGTCACATGAGATGCACTTGGAACCAGATCGCACAAAAGTTCGTCTGCTGAAATATTCAGGGCATTCAAGATTTTGACAATGGTTGCAAGCCCCGGTTCCTTTAGTCCGCGCTCCACCATCCCGATATAGTTGGCAGAAAGGTCTGCTTTTTCTGCTACTTGCTCCAACGTCAAATGATGTTTCAAACGCTGTTCCCGTAATCGCTGTCCAAATAATTCTTTCATAGAGCAACCTCATCCTATCGAGTTGTTTACACTCTTTAGAATACCTGTTGCCGTTCCTCGTATACACAATCGAAAGAAACAGTGCATCACCATAGGGATTATAAGACAAAAAAAGACTGCCGGGAACCGACACGATCGTCAGCTCCGGCAGTCCAGCATTAACGCACCTGTTCTGTTTCGTGCATCTGCTTTTCTTCTGCAAAGAACCGTTCCACATTTTTCCGTGCGCGAACCAGTTCCTGCATTTCTTCTTTGGCTTTGCGATACTCCGGGTACGCTATTTTCTTTTGGGAGAGCAATTCGGAATATTCTACGTTCAAATCTTTTACCTTGGGCAACTTTTTTAAGTCCGCTTCGTCAAAGGCGGCTTTCGCAGCCTTGTGCAGTTCGATCTCTTCCCGGTGTGCTTCCAGAAACTTTTTGCTGTATCCGGCCTTGCGATAGGCGGCGTACGCATCGCGGGTCTTTGCGTAATTGACTATGTGCGCCCGCAGGACAGCGATTTCCCCCATGCGCTTCTCTGCCGCTTTGATGGAATCGCCCAGCGTGTGATACCGTTCTGTTGCCGCCGCTGCACGTTCCCGCAGTTCATCCGCACTGTCAATTTTCTTTTCCTGCAAGTAGAGCAGTGTCTTGGACATTTCTTTCAGGTTAAACTTTGTTGCCCATTTTTTATATCCACTGGTTTTGCCCTCGGCCATTTTCGTGGGAATATCCACCAGCAGGCCAAACTTCTTTTCGGGCAAGGGCTGTTTGGGGTGCGGCTGGTGTTCAGCCTTGCCATCCAACACCGTTTTGATTTCTTCCTCGGTGTATCCGGCTCCCAATGTGCGAAATCGGATAAATCGCCGCTGCCCTTTGCCTTTCACCGAGGGATGCTTGCCACGCTTCACCTCATAGCCCTGCTGTTCCAGCGCATCCAGAAATGCAGCAAAATCTTTGAGCTTATCGTGCAACAAAATGTTGTCGATCACAGTGCAGAGCTTGTCACGGTTGCTTTCTTTGGGCGGGTATAGGATGCGTTTCTGCCGCTCCCGATAGGGCTTTTTCTGAATAACGGAAAGCTGGTGTTCCAGGCAAATCAGGTCGCTCAGCCGTTGCACAGCAAGCGCGGAAAAGTAAAAATCCCGAAATTTCCGTGTACCATCTAACGCAGTGGAATTATAAATAATATGATTGTGGATATGCGCACGGTCAGTATGGGTGGCGACGATAAAGGCGTGTTTTCCTTTCAAAAATCGCTCGGCAAATTCATAGCCAATCTTGTTAGCTTCTTCGGGTGTCACTTCTCCCGGCCTGAAAGACTGCCGTACCTGATAGGCAATCACATCGCTTTTTTGCCTGCGCCCGGTGGTCTGTTCATAAAGTCGCTTTGTCAGCATAAATTCTTCGTCTACTGTCAATGGACTGCACTGATAGCTGCTGACAAGTTCACCCTGCTCGGTTTTGTCTGGGTTTTGGATATAGCTGGTGTGGTTATTCAGACAGGCGGCAATGGACTTCCCCTTATTTTTGCGCATGGCAATCAACCGTGTTGCAGCCAGTTCCATCACCTCCTACAAAAAAAATGCCGCACAACGGCGGCACTCTTACTTGAAAAGTTTTTCATAATCGGCAGCTCCGGCGAGGTACATGGTTTCTAACCGGAAACTCTCTAATTCATTACCAACAGCATCCAAATCAAGATAGCGTTTCCACGCTTCTTCGCTTATAAGCGAGCGCAAAGCGTCTTGAGAAGCAATCTTCTTCTGAAGCAGTTCATGATATTGTTTATTATCCGCAAGCTGTTCATACACAATGTCTTTCGGATTATTTCGATAATAGTCGGTCATTACGTCTTTATTCATTTGAACCTCCTAGTCCGGCCAGCCAGCCGCTGAACCTCTCGGCAGCATCTACAACAGCGGTTCCGGCAAAGACCAGAACAAAGCATCCGAACTCAGCCACCAGCAGGATCAGAAACTGCATCCACTCGCCCCGGAACAGCGTAAAAAGCCCGCAGCCGAAAATATAGAGCATCGGCAGCGCAAGAATAAAAGCCGATAAGCTGAGCGTCCATTTCAGCATCAGAGTCACAAAAGCCGCAAACAGGTAGATAGGGAAAAGCATAATTCTAAATACGATCCTCATCAGTAGCACCACCTTTCTATTTCTGGCTTTAATATACAGGAGCATGGGCACCGTGTCAATGATGCAGCCTCATTATGTAGCCCCACAGCCGAAGCCGTGGGGAAAAGTCAGAGATCAGCCAGCCGGGAAAGAATCTGCTTGCCAATGTCGATTAGCTCGTCCAACCGGGTGCGCAAATCCTCTACGTCAGCAGCGTAAACCTGACCGCACTCGTTGGCGCGTTTGGCATATTGGTTCAAGTTCGTACTGCACATTTGCAAGAGGTATGCCATGCGGCGCAATTCCTGCAAATCAAGATGCAGGCAATAGCCATCCAGAGCCATTTTACGGATATATGCGCTTAGACTACGGATGCCCATGCCCAACATCTTTTCATAAATGCGGTTTTTTTCTGATTTTGTGATGCGCAGGATAAGAATTTCATCTCGTTTTTCCCTCATCGTGCATCACCATCCTTGTCCAGAAAACTTTTGAACGGCTTAACGGTTTCTGCCTTGTCCGCCTTTTCTTCCAGTGCTGCCAGCACCGAGGGGCGGCGAGGTTCGTCCTCCTGTTCTTCCTCATCCTGTTCCGGCTCGTGACCTTTTTCATCCATATCCAACTGTGCGTTCAGCTCCGCAAGCCGAGCCGACTTTTCAGCCAGTTCTTCTTCCTGTGGGAACGGCTTTTCCACTTCGATTTGCGCCGCTTCTTGCTGTTGTTTCAGGGTAGCCAGTTCGTTTTCGGCAGAAGTGATTCGTTCCGGGAAATTGTTCAGCGAATTATCCAGCCGGATGATGCAGCCAAGAGGGTCTTTGCCCAGTGCTACCGAGTATTTCCGCTGGCCTTTCAAAAGAGCCTGATACTCGCTGTGATAGGTGTCGAAGCGCAGGGACAGTTCAAAGCCGCGATAACTTCCGATCACTTTTTCCTCACTATTGGGAAGTTCGGAGCAAGCGAGGAGAAGTCGTTCGCCAGCAGTCTTTTTCTCATCATAGGTCACGCCCTTGATGGTAATGCCACAGAAGCCCTCTTTCTCCTGCGGATGGGCGGCGGCAAGTTCGGCATCCGCTTTCACCCCGGCAATATAGGCATTCGTTTCCTGAATGTCAGCCGGGAATTTTGTGAGCAGCTTATCTTCCAGACGGAACTTCTGGCTTTGGTGGTCGGCTTTCAGCACTTTTAGTTTCGCCACCTGCACATCCAAATCCATCTTTTCCTTGATGAGCGGATTTCCAGCACACAATGCCTTGATCTCTGCATAAGACAAAGCCTGTTCGTCCACATCATCGCAAGAGCGTACCGGAGATTTTGAAGTCATGATTTGGCTGATGAATCGCTGTTTATTCTCCAAAGTTTGGAACAAGTAGCTGTCAAAAGTTCCCTCTGTGACGTAGTTGAACACCTTGACTTCCTTATTCATATTGCCCTGCCGGATAATGCGTCCGTTGCGCTGGGTCATGTCGCTGGGCTTCCAGCCGACATCCAAGTGATGCACCGCCGCAAGCCGCTGCTGGACGTTCGTTCCGGCTCCCATTTTTGCGGTGCTGCCGAGCAGAATCCGCACATCGCCGGAGCGCACTTTGGAGAACAATGCGGCCTTTTTTGCTTCGGTGTCGGCATTGTGGATGAACTCAACTTCACTTTCCGGCACCCCGGCGGCGACCAATTTCTTGCGAATATCATCGTAGACATTAAAGTTGCCATCGTTCTTTGGTGTTGAGAGGTCGCAGAACAGAAGCTGCGTCAGCTTTTGCTCCTTGCCATCCGCCCAGATTTGCAGCACGTTCCGAACACAGGTGTTCAGCTTGCTGTTGGGGTCGTCCGGCAGGATGGGGTTCATCAGGCGAACATCCAGACCGATCTTTCGGCCATCGTTGGTGACGCACAGCATATTGTCCTCGGACGCATCCACCGTGCCGGAGTGGATTTTCGCAGCGCGTCTGCTCAGCTCCTGCACCATTTCTTTCTGAATCTCGGACGGTTTCGCTACCACGGTTTCAAACTTTGCATCCGGCACCGGCAGATGAAGCTGATCGCTGGTTTTAATGTCGGCAACCTCTTTGAACATCGACATCAGTTCCGGGAGGTTGAAAAACTTCGCAAATCGAGTGCGCGCACGATAGCCCGTACCCTCCGGGGCAAGTTCAATGGCGGTGGTGGTTTCACCAAAAGTAGATGCCCAGCAGTCGAAGTGTGTCAGCCCTTTTTGCTGGAGTGTGCCATATTGCAGATAGCGCATGACCGTGTACAGCTCCGACATGGAGTTGCTCACGGGCGTTCCCGTAGCAAACACCACGCCGCGCCCACCTGTGATCTCATCCAAGTAGCGGCACTTTCCGAACATATCGCTCGATTTTTGCGCTTCACTTGTAGACAAACCAGCGACATTGCGCATTTTTGTCGTGAGGAAAAGGTTCTTGTAAAAATGGCTCTCATCCACAAAAAGCCTATCCACGCCCAACTGCTCAAAGGTGATAACATCATCCTTTCTCGCATCGGAGCGTAGCTTTTCCAGCTTGATTTCCAGCGTTTTGCGTGTCTTTTCCATCTGCTTGATGCTGAAATTTTCACCAGCAGTGGCTTTCAGTTCGTTGATGGCGGCAAGCGTTTCATCAATCTGCTCCTGAATAATGCGTTCTTGCCGCTCATAGGACAACGGGATGCGCTCAAACTGTGAATGACCGATGATGACCGCATCGTAGTCCCCAGTCGCAATTCTAGCACAGAATTTTTTGCGGTTGGCGGTTTCAAAGTCCTTTTTTCGAGCTACCAGCAGCTTGGCATTGGGGTATAGGTGCAAAAACTCTGCCGCCCATTGCTCCGTCAAATGGTTGGGCACTACGAAAAGGCTTTTCTGGCACAGCCCCAGCCGTTTGGCTTCCATTGCGGATGCTGCCATCTCAAACGTCTTTCCGGCTCCCACTTCGTGTGCAAGCAACGTATTACCGCCATAAAGCACATGAGCGATGGCGTTACGCTGGTGTTCCCGGAGCGAAATTTCCGGGTTCATACCGACAAAATGGATGTGGGAACCATCGTATTCGCGCGGTCTGTTGCTGTTGAACAGTTCGTTGTACTGCTTCACCAGTGCAATGCGCCGCTGGGGGTCTTGCCAGATCCAGTTGGCGAAAGCATCTTTGATTACCTGCTGTTTCTGCTGCGCCAGCATGGTGTCCGTTTTGTTCAGGACGCGCTTCGGTCTGCCTTCTTCATCTTCAATGGCATCATAGATGCGCACATCTTTCAAGTTGAGCGTATCTTCCAGAATCTTGTAGGCATTGGCGTGGGATGTGCCATAGGTTTCGGTGGAGGTAATGTCGCCTCTGCCCATAGCCGACTTGCCCTCAATGCGCCATTCTGCGGTATAGGGAGAATATCTCACTTTAACTGCATGACGCAGATAGTAGGGAATCTGGAAAGTTTCTGCCATAAACTTTTGGATGATCTCCGGCGCAAGCCATGTTGCACCCAGCCGCACATCAATTTCAGATGCTTCCAGTTCTCTGGGCTGTGCCTTGGTCAGCGCATCCACATTGACCACAAATTCCGGGTTGGTCTCGGCAGCAAACTGTGCCATCCGCAGCTTTGCCCGGACATCGCCGGACAGGTACTCGTCTGCCATCTGCCAGCCGGCTTCCGGGTCAGTGGGGTCGGCGGCGGGGTCCTTGAAGATCACACCCGAAAGTTCGGTGGTAATGCGCCCATAGTCACCGGGGGTGCCCAGCAGTTCTGCCATATAGGGTAAATCCACCTTGCCGCGTTCTCCGATGGACACCGCCAACGCTTCGCTAGGGGTATCCACACTGGTGACGTTGCGCTCCGGGCGAATGGTGCGTTTGGTGAACATCGCCGCCTTGCTTTTGAGTTGCCCCTGATCGTCCAGATTTTCCAGAGAACACAGCAGATAGTAAGAAGAATCCTGCTCAAATAATCTGCCGTTTTTGCGGTCATTCAGCAAGCCGTATTTTGCAGAAAAGGCATCGTAGGCGGCATTCAGCTTTTCCTGCGTAGCCTGAATGTCGGCATCTGGGTAGTCGTTTAGCTGCTGGTCAATCAACTCATTGACGACTTGCCGCAGCTCCACCATCCCGGTCACACGGCCTTTGGCGGTGTCGGAAAGCTCCACCTGTGTCATAACAGAATTTTCGCGGTAATACACTTCACCGTCAACCACGGTGTAGGAGAAGTTCTTCACATCCGGGTCAGCAGGGAGAATGTGTCGCTCATTTTCTGCATCCGCAATATCTGGTGTTTCGACCTCAACTTCCGTGTACAGTCCCTCAATATGCTGGATAGCTTCGGCAAGCTGGTCTGCCAGCACTGCACCCTCAATGGGGCGCACGGTGCATTCCTCACGGCCATACTGGGTGCTTTCGGTGGTCAGTTCGCCCAGCACCATCTCCGGGTGGTCTACAAAATAGCTGTTGATGGTAAAGCCATCTTCCGTTTTGCCGAGCTGTATCCAGTCCGGCTCATGGTCGATGGGGCGGTCACGCTTCTGCAGGAAGATAATGTCGCTGACAACATCCGTACCAGCGTTGGCACGGAAAGCGTTGTTGGGTAGACGAATGGCCCCCAGCAAATCGGCTCGTTCTGCCATGTGCTTGCGGGCAGAAGAATCTTTACTGTCCAGCGTGTAACGACTGGTAACAAACGCCACCACGCCGCCCGGCCGCACCTGGTCGATGGCTTTCGCAAAGAAATAATTGTGGATGCTGAAGTTCAGCTTGTTATACGATTTGTCGTTGACTTTGTAATTGCCAAACGGTACGTTGCCGACCGCTAAATCGTAGAAATCCCGCCTATCCGTGGTTTCAAATCCGGCCACTTTGATGTTGGCCTCCGGGTACAGCTTTTGGGCAATCCGGCCCGTGATACTGTCCAGTTCCACACCGTACAGGCGGCTGTCTGCCATGCTCTCGGGCAGCATTCCAAAGAAGTTGCCTACGCCCATACTAGGTTCCAGAATGTTACCGCTGCGGAAACCCATGCGCTCCACAGTAACGTAAATACTACGGATTACGGTGGGGCTGGTGTAGTGGGCATTCAGCACGGAGCTGCGGGCTGCGGCATACTCGTCCTCGGAGAGCAGCCCTTTCAGTTCCGTGTACTCTTTTGACCAGTTGCTCTTATCCGGGTCAAAGGCATCCGGCAGACCACCCCAGCCCACATACTGCGAAAGCACTTCCTGTTCCTCGGCGGTGGCTCCACGGTGTTCCTGTTCCAACTGAAACAGGGTGCGGATAGCTGCAATATTCCGGGCATACTTCTGCTTTGCGCCGCCCTCGCCCAGATGGTCGTCCGTGATGTGGAAGTTCCCGGCAGGCTCCGGCGCAGGTTCGGCATTCAGGGCTTCATCCAAGGCAGCGGCATCCGGGAAGGTCTGCCATTCGCCGTTGACCTCCCCAGAGATAGGCAGCTTGTCCAGTGATTCATCAGACGTAGGCTCATCCCGTCGCAGACTGTCCTCGAACTGCTGTTTGTTCAGCACCTCGTTGCTCCACGAATAGCCCTGCGCACTGGTGTCGATGCGAACATCCGTTTCGCCCACATAGCCGATTGTTCCTTCGATGGTTCGGGTAGGAAGGTCAACGATAGCATTGTCACCGACCTTGTAATCGGGCAGGGGGGATTCCATCATATCCTGCTCCTCGTACAACTCCCGGACAAGAGCCAGCGGCTCTTCCCGGAAAATTGGCATCCGCAGGTCGGCCAGTGCCATATCCTGCAAGGAAACCTTGCCCTTATCAAAATCCACTCCGTCAATCCGAAATTTCCGGCCATCCATATTGATGATTGAGCCGATGGGCAGATAGTCCTCTTTGTGCAGATGTTTAGTCTGGTGATGAGTCCCATCTTCGTTCAATCCGGCAAGGTAAACATCATTGCCCGCAGACCACAATTCTTTTGACTTTCTTACCCATAAGCTAGGTGGAAAGCCTGTGACCTGAACTTCGCCCAGTGCTGTTTCTCTCGTAAACAAAGCACTGTTGAGAACTTTTGCGACCTTGGCAGCATCTTCTCCATAGAACATAAAATTGCCGCCAGCTTCAAATCCAACCAGAGTATCCGGGTGCTGCGCCTTTAATGCAGTGTATTCGGCTGCACTGGCGGCGTTCAGTTCAAGGGGAAAGTCGATGGCTCTTCTTTCTTTGTCCGACAGGTAGCGGTCAGACTGAATCATCAGGTCAATATATTTTTCGACCCGATCCCAGCGGAGAAGCACTTTCTGATGGTCGGGATAATGCTCAAACGTCAGACCCTTGCTGTCATGGTCAAGCCAACCACTGCTTCCGTCCAGATAAGTGTGTGAAGAACCGCCGGGGCCATACGGTGCATATTCTTTGGCAAGAGCTTTTGCCCGGAGTTTTCGGTCAGGCTGCAACTGATAAATTTTCCATATCCGAAGTTTGCTGCCTTCAACATTGGAACCTCTCCGCAGCGCATTTTCAATCTCCGCCTGCGACAAAACAAAAGCGGAGGGCGATTTTTCGCTCTCCGCTTGGTCGATGGATTCAATTTGTTCGGCTTCGGTGGGAATAGCCACATCGAAGAAACTTAGCTGTAAATCAGCTCGTTCATCACCAGTTCCTCGGCCTGTGCTTTCAGGCTGTTCATGTGCTGCACCCACTCCATCTGATGCCGCTCTTTGTTCGGAGCCGGGTTCTGCTTCAGCAGTTCCTGCATGGTCTGCTGCATCCGGCTCTCTGCGGTCTGTTCCACTTCCAACAGGTGCGGATGCAGAGTCCCCGACAGGAGCATCGAATTGTACAGCACCGGGCGATGCTTCATCAGGTAAGTCCGGCGCAGTCTGCCGTATTTGCCCAGTGCTTTCTCCTGCTGGGGCAGGGTCAGGTTCGGGAGCTGGTAGTCCCCGACGGTCGAGTAGGTCACGTTCCTGCTGTTCATATTCATACTGGCTCCTTTCTACATTGCGGCGGCGGATTGTCGTTTTTACGGTTCGCTCGATGTTGCGCAGCACATCCCGGCTGCATTCGCTGACTGCGGTGCCCAGCGCATACACGGCGGCAGGCGTGGAAAAAGAGAAGATGGCCTGAAAATCGTCACGGTCAAAATGACCGTCCGGCTCAAGGCCGCAGCGTTCCAGAACCGTATACAGGATGCTGATTGCGGCGGCAGATTTGAACTGGAACTCCTGTCCGGCTTCATCATAATCCATCAGGAACGAGCCGTCAACGATGTCGAGAATGTCACCGCTGTTGTTATCCCAATAGGAATCCACCAGCTTGCCGCAAATGTCCGCGATCTGCTGGGTGATTCGTTCATGCCGGACACCGTATTCTCTGGCAAGCATTTCTGACACAGGCTGAACCAGATCAGGGCCGAGCTGCCACACCTCAGGGTCACGAGAATTGCGGCGCACCCCGGTATCGCTCACATCAAAGACATAGTGCAGACGTGGGACACTGCTGGACTGGTCTAACAGGGCGATGCCCTTGGAGCCATGCCTGACGTAGCGGTTCATGCGGTTGTTCCAGAGGTCGAAACTGGCACAGGCGGTAGCATCAGGACGCTGGGCGTAGATCATGAGCTGGTCTGCATAGCTGTATTTATACAACCGGGATGCAGTGGTCAGATAGTCCGTCCAGTTTTCCCAATACCGGGTCAGTTCCTTTGCTGTTTGCTGGGCGAGATTAAGATATTCTTGCGTTTTATTTGGCATTGCGTTCCTCCCTTCATGTTTCGTGGATAAACAAAAAGCGAGCGGCCTTTTCAGGTCACTCGCTTATGGAATCTATGGTATTTTAATCGTATTTTGCGGCGAATTTTTCTGCCATCTCAAGTAGACGGTCAAATGTCTGATTTTCCTCCGGCTGCTCGATCAGTTTTGCAAGCAGGGAGCGGAACACATCGGTGCTGTCCTGTCCCAGTGCCACCGCAACCTTGTCGATGCAGTCGTGCAGTTTCTTGACAGCATCATCGGAGGGCTTGGATTTTGCAAGCAGGTCGGACAGGTAGCTGATGAAAGGATAGGTGGAATCATCGTTGATGATTTCGTTGGTTTCCTCAATGATCTTCTT
>UMHE01062062.1_pt1 | contig 11262 bp, 8 predicted proteins | sample 1965451 | NCBI WGS metagenome assembly UMHE01 (sample SAMEA4836090, study PRJEB28245) | human gut metagenome | biome: gut microbiome; material: fecal sample | place: Denmark | collected 2008 | reverse complement strand
GCGGCGCGTCCAAGGCGCTGAGCGCCCACCACGAGCGGACAAAAGAAGTTTACGCCAGCAATCCGGATATCGACGCGGAACGCACGAAGCAGAATTTCCATCTGGTCACACCTCGTTGGAGTTACGAGCAGGAGATCCGGCACCGCATCAGGATGGCGGGCTGCCGCGTGCGGAAAGACAGCGTAAAATTTGTAGACACGCTGGTGACGGTCAGTCCTGAGTTTGCAAGGGTGCATGAAGCAGAAATGCCGGAATACTTCACGAGGGCATTCGATTTCCTGAAAGAGCGCGTGGGCGAAGAAAACATCATTTCTGCCGTGGTACACATGGATGAAAAGACGCCGCACCTGCACCTGTGCTTCGTGCCGCTGACGAAGGACAAGCGGCTGTCCGCAAAAGAAATTCTCGGCAACAAGAAAAGTATGATCCGTTGGCAGGACGACTTTTACGCCTGCATGGCGGAACGGTGGCCGGAGCTGGAGCGCGGCACACCTGCCGTTGAAACGAAGCGCAGGCACCTGACGCCGCAATGGTACAAGAAAGTGACCGCGATGGACGCCAAGCTGGAGAAGATAGAAACGGCTTTGAACGGCATCAATGTGCTGAATGCGGGCAAAAAGCGCGAGGAGGCCGTTGCGCTGCTGGCGCAGCTCTTGCTGGAGGTAGAGTCCTTTCAGGCAGAAATTCAGCAGATGCAGGCGGCCGTAACGAATTCGCTCTCCATGCAGCGATGCAGCGCCGAAGAAAACGAAGCGCTAAAGGACGAGCTGACCGCCGAGCGCCGCAAGAGCGCCGAGCAGCGCGCAAAGCTCACGGTGCTGGAGACGCGCTACAAGCGGGCGGAAAAGCTGCTGAGCAAGCTGCCGAGAGATGTCATTCTGCAGTATTCCAAATACGAAGGCCGTAATGAATGGTAATGTCAGCGGGGTATTTGGGTAGGTAGGATATCCACTTAGGCTCCAATAGATACAAGTTAAAATATTCTTATAAGGAATATTTTAAGGCCAAAATCGGATTTTACATCGCATTGTAGCAAGGCTATAATGTGAAACATAAAAATTGTAGTTAGAATAACCAACGGAATAATGACAGATTCGCTATGACAAGAGTTTTCAGAACAGGAGGAGATCAATGAAGATACCTATCACAATTGGAGAGACGACAGCCCAGTGTGGTGAAAAAGTCCGTGGCAAACTGCTGGCGGGTGAATTTTCTACCGGAACCGAGGTCTATCTTCCGTTCATCATAATCAATGGTGCAGAAGATGGCAACACTGTTTGGGTCAACGCCTGCGTACACGGCAATGAACTCAATGGTACTTTGGCTGCACAGAAGCTAGCCCGCGAGATCGACCCAAAGGATGTCCGCGGTGCCGTGATCATTACCCCGATCTGCAATCCTTTGGCCTACCGTGAAAAGAAACGCCTGTCGTTTCTTGAAGGAAATGCTGGTATGGGCGAAAGTAGCAATATGGGCGAAGTCTTCCCCGGCCGCATGGATGGCACTATGACCGAGAAACTGGCCTATGTGCTCTTCTGTGAGATTAAGCGCCTTGCTACCGCCGTGGTGGACTTTCACTGCTGGGGTTTTGGTCAGGACTCCAAGCCCTACACTGTCATTAAAAAATATCCTGATGAAAAAATCAGTCAAGAAATTCTAAATATTGCAAAAGTATTTGGTTCTCCGATGATCTGCACACTGGATATGACCCAAAAACTCAACGAGCCGTCTCCTGTGGACAAGCAGATGGATGTCCTCTGTGCGCAGGCCCGTATTCCAAGTTTTATGGCCGAGACGGGTCATTCTGAATGGGCGGAGACGGAATATATCGACTTTGCCGCACAGGGTGCCAGAAATGTCATGCAGTATTATAACGTTCTTCCCGGCGAGCCCAAGGTCCCGGAAAACCAGATCATTCTTTCTTCCCGTGAAGTAATTCGCTGCAAGCACGACGGTCTGGCCATTGCTCAGGTCAAACCACATCAGTTTGTGAAAAAAGGGGAGATCCTCAGCAAAGTATACAACGTGTACGGCGATGTTGTTGAAGAGGTCCGCGCCGAGCATGATATGTATACAGTCAGTCTTCCCTATCAGCCCAACGTCAACGGCGGCGAGCGTGTCGCCTTTGTTGGAACCATATAATACTTTTAGAGGAGAGAAATCATGAAAAAGAAACTTCTTGCGCTGATCCTCGCTCTTGCGATGGTCCTGTCCCTCACCGCCTGCGGTGACCAGTCCGCAGACCCCTCCGACAACTCCGACGATTCTCAGAATCAAGAAGCCTCTGATACCCTGTCTCAGAAAGTCTATGTCAGCACGGCACAGGGCGGTTCCCTTTATTACACGGTTGGTATCGCCATTACGCAGCTCTGGACCGAGAAAATTCCCGGTGCAGTCGCCTCCGCCAACTCCAGCTCCGGTTCTGCGGAAAACCTGAATCTTCTCATCAGTGGCGAGACCAACCTCGGCATCGTGCAGAGTAACCTCATTAAGGACGCTTACAGCGGTGAAAATGCCTTTGCAGGCGATCCGCATGAGGAAATGCGCATTATCGCGCCTCTGACCACGGCTTACTACCACATCATCGCCCGCAAGAATGCGGATATTCACTGCCTTGCTGACGCCCGCGGCAAGCGTGTGTGCGTCGGTCTGTCCGGCAGCGGCAACATGACCACGAATACGCTGATCTTCGACGCCATCGGCATGTCGTTCGATGACTTTGACCCGCAGTATGTTTCCATGAGCGAGGCGCTTGAGGCCATGAAGAACGGCCTGATGGACATGACCATCGTCTTTGGTCAGTATCCCGACTCCAATGTTATGGATGCCGTGTCTGCTGCCGGTTCCAACCTTGAGCTCGTCAGCTTCACGCAGGATGAGATCGACAAGATCACCGCTGCCAACAGCTGGATCGTCAAGGCCACCATCCCCGGCGGCACCTACACCGGTTATGACGAGGACATCCTGACGCTTGCGCACAACGGTTTCCTCTGCGCTACCGCTGATTTCCCCGAGAATGACGCCTATCTTCTGACCAAGACAACTTTCTCCAACCTCGATTGGCTGCGCGAGGCTTATGCCGGTCTGGATTGCTATGCGACGCAGAACCCCTACGAGGCTGCGCTGTCCACCGGCGTGCCCCTGCACGACGGTTCCCTGCGTGCTCTTCAGGAACTCGGCTTAGCCCAGTGATCTAAAGAGGCCTTCTAATTTAGAATGGCCCGGAAGGGCGGGCAGACCGCACGCGATCTCCCCGCCCTTCTGATATCTCTATGGAGGAAATATGAGTAACGAAAATAACATCAAGATCAAAGATCCTGAGGGGCGTGAATACGATGACAGCGGTTCAGCGACCCTCAAAAAGGTAATTTCTGTCATCTGTGTGATTTTTTCGCTGGTCGGCATTATCACCAACAGCATTTATCCCCTTACCGGCATGAAAAAGGGCGGCATCTTCCTTGGTTTTACCCTGTGTCTGATCTTCCTGCTGTATCCGACCAAAATCAAGGGCCGCCGCCTTTTGGCTTATGATGTGGTTCTGTCCGTCATGGGCTTTGGAGTTGGCCTCTACACCTTTCTTGTGACGGATCGCTTTTCCATGAGCAATCTCCAGATGACCACAATGGATACGGTGATGAGTTTTCTCGCCGTTGCACTGGTCATCATCGCTGCGCGCCGCGCAGTGGGCAACGCCATGGCGATCCTGCCCATTCTCTTTTCGCTGTACGCGCTCTTTGGACGCTACATTCCCGGGCTTCTCGGCCACGGCGGATACACGCTCAAGCGCTTTCTGATGCGCATGTACATGGTCGATGAAGGCCTGTACGGTATGACGGCTCAGGTCGCGTGCAGCTATGTGTTCCTGTTCATCGTGTTCGGCGCGTTTCTCTCTTCAAGCGGCGTTGCAGAATTCTTCAATGATGCCTCCAACCGCATCGCCGGTGCACGCGCCGGTGGCCCTGCAAAGGTTGCCGTCATCTCCAGCGGCCTGATGGGTACTATCAGCGGCAGTGCTGCTGCCAATGTGGCAACGACAGGCGTATTCACCATTCCGATGATGAAGAAGGTCGGGTTCTCTCCGGAGTTTGCCGGTGCAGTCGAGTCCGTTGCCTCCACTGGCGGCATGATCATGCCGCCAATCATGGGATCGGCCGCATTCCTGATGATGCAGTATCTGGGTGTTCCGTTCAGCAGTATCATGCGTGCAGCGATCTTTCCTGCCATTTTTTACTACTTTTCCATCTATATGTGGGTGCACTTTACTGCGTTGCACCTTGGCAACCACGGTCTCAGCAAGGACGAGATTCCGCCTATCCACGACCTCAAGCGCCGCATTCTCCTCCTCACCCCGCTCATCGCGATCATTATCTCCATGCTGATCGGCTACACCGCGATCTTCGCCGCGTTCATCGGCATTTTCGTTACGCTTCTTGCCGGTCTCGTGCAGAAGGATCGGATCACCTTCAAAAAGATCATCGGCGCCCTGATCAGCGGTGCAAAGGCATCGTTGACGGCAATGATCGCCTGCATTGTCGCTGGTATCATCGTCGGCGTGTGCAATCTGACCGGTCTTGGTCAGGTCATCACCTACAACATTACGCAGATCTCCGGCAACAATCTTTTATTTGCTCTGTTCCTTACCGCTTTTTGCTGTATAATCCTGAGTATGGGTCTTCCCGCCGCTGCCTGCTACATTCTGGTTGCAACCATTGTAGCTCCGGCGCTGATCCGTATGAATGTGACGCCTATGGCAGCCCACATGTTCGTTTTCATTTTCTCCTGCTACTCCAATATTACGCCGCCGGTGGCCATCGCTTCCTTTACCGCGGCCGGCATTGCAAATTGCAAACCATTCGATGTGGCCGTGCAGGGTCTGAAAATCGCTGCGCCGAGCTTTATCATCCCGTTCATGTTCGTTTACAATCCTGCCATTCTTCTGGAAAATGCAGGTATCGCGGAGATCGTGATCACGTTGCTTACAACGACATTTGGCGTGCTGTATATTGCCATCGCAGGCGCTGGATACAGCTTCCACAAAACTGCGCTGCCGATTCGCATCGCTTACGGTGTAGCCGCTCTGCTGTTAATCATTCCGGAGCATATCACCGATATTGTCGGCGTGGCCGTTCTGCTCGTGGCGTCCTTCATTGATTATAAGAGCAAGGGAAAAAATGACGTCCCTGCTCCCAAAGAACAATAATAAAGAGGGATCTTATGGACAGAGAGACATTAGTAACTTTTCTCACAATTGTCAGCACCAACAGTGTATCCAGGGCAGCAGAGCAGCTTTATGTCTCTCAGTCCAGCGTCAGCAAACGCTTACAGCAGCTTGAAACGGAACTGGGCGTATCCTTGATCGTGCGCAAAAAGGGAACGCGCGGTATAGAATTGACACCGGCAGGCCTGTCTTTTCTCCCAATGGCGGAACAGATCATCGAACTGTGCCAGCAATCAGTGGATATGAACAGCGATCACGGCAGGACAAGGCTCTCCATCGCCTGCATCGACAGTCTGAACGCCTCTGTGCTGGCTCCGGTCTACCGGCGGCTTCTCCAGCAGGAACCGATGATCAATCTGTCCATCACCACCAATCTCTCTGCTCAGATCTATCACTTTGTGGAACAATATACGTGCGATATCGGTTTTGTCACCGTCAAACTTCAGCACCCGAACATCATCGTGGAACCTTTTATTCAGCAGTATTTCAAGCTGATCTACTGCTGCCATGGCAAGCCGGATCTCACATCGCCAGTGGCAACCGAGGTGCTTGATCCGACAAAGGAGATATTTCAGCCCTGGGGCAGTGTCTTTTACCAGTGGCACGAGCGTCATTTCCCCGGTTCAAAACAGTACGTCCGCTTTGACACGGTCTCCATGATGCCGGAATTGCTGGAGGATGGATACTGGACGATCGTGCCGGACACCATCGCCGACACGCTGCGAAATACGCCGCATCTTCATGTGTTCGAGCTCCAAAATCCCCCTCCGTATCGAACCTGCTATAAAATCAAGAACCTGCTTCCCCGAAAAGAAAATCAGAGAGCCATCGAACTGTTTGAGTCTATTTTGAATGAGGACTCTCATTTATCCCAGTTCTGGCGCCCATAAAATGTAAACAGACTATCGTGTGAAAGGCGAGGAACCTCTATGCTCTCGGAAAAGGCAACAAATATCTCTCCCGCCGCCACCATTGAGATCTCCGCACGCATTGCGGAACTCAGACGGCAGGGCACCAACATCATTTCTCTCAATATTGGCGAGCCGGACTATCCGACGCCGGAAAATATCTCACAGGCAGCAAAAAGCGCGATCGACGCACACTTCACCAAATACCAGCCGGTTCCCGGCATTCTGGAGCTGCGCGAGGCGATCTGCAAAAAGTTCAAAACTGACAACGGCCTGACATATCAGCCCAACGAGATCTGCGTCAGCGCAGGAGCCAAACAGGCTGTATTCAACGCCGTGTTTGTCCTCTGCGGCGAAGGGGATGAAGTCATCATCCCGACCCCCTGCTGGGTCAGTTACAGTGAGATCGTCAAGCTGGTCGGCGCAACGCCCGTATATGTTCCGTGCGCCCCTGAAGAAGACTTTGATCTGAACCTAACCGGCATCCGTTCCGCGATCTCATCCAGAACAAAAGCGATCCTGATCAACACCCCCAACAATCCCACCGGCGCTGTATACAGCGAGCAGACGCTTCGTGCGCTCGGTGAACTGGCCGTGGAACACGGCTTTACCATCATCTCCGATGAGATCTATGAAAAGATGGTCTACGACGGCGCAGAGCATATCTCCACCGCCTCTCTTTCGCCAGAGATCTACCGGCACTGCATTACGATCAACGGTTTTTCCAAGGCTTATGCCATGCCCGGCTGGCGCATCGGCTATTCCGCCGCTCCGCTTGAAGTGACCACTGCGATCAAAGCCGTACAGGGCCATGTAACCTCCGCTGCCAATTCCATCGCGCAGAAGGCCGCGCTTGAGGCGCTCTCCGGCCCGCAGGATACCGTTGCCGTCATGTGCGGCGAGTACGCCAGACGCCGTAGCCGCGTAGCGCAGCTTCTGCAGGAAATCCCTGGGGTTCGCTTTTCCATGCCGTCCGGCGCATTCTATTTCTGGGTCGATGTCTCCGCTTATTTAGGCAAAAGTCACGGCGGCAAAAAGATCAACACCGCCGTCGATCTTGCCAACTTCCTGCTTGAGCAGGCACACGCCGCCGTCGTCCCCGGCGAGGCATTCCATATGCCCGGCAGCATCCGCATCTCCTACGCAAACTCCATGAAAAACATCGAGCTGGCCCTTACAGCCATCAAAGAAGCTCTCGCACTGCTGTAACAAAAGATAGAGAGGTGTTGTAACGATGTCTGTTGGAAAACGCATTTACTTAAAGCGGCGTATGCCGGATCCCGAATTGGTCAAAGCCTTTGAAACGATCCCCGCCTCAAATGTTGCCGACGTTATGGGGCGCAACTGCGCCATGAATCCGCGCATCCACCTGGTCAGTTCTCCCAAAAAGCAGATGATGTCCGGTGTTGCCTATACCGTAAAGGCGCGCGGCGGCGATAATCTTGCCCTGCACGCGGCGCTGAATCTTGCCGGTGAGGGCGATGTCATTGTTGTCTCCAATGAAGAGGACTCCACCCGTTCTCTCATCGGCGAAGTAATGATGTCCTATCTGCGCTATACGAAAAAGATTGCCGGCATCGTGCTGGACGGCCCGATCCGCGATATCGATGAGATCGGCAAATGGGATTTCCCCGTATACTGCACCGGTACGACTCCCGGCGGCCCGTATAAAGAGGGCCCTGGAGAAATCAATGTGCCCATTGCCTGCGGCGGCGTCAGCGTCATGCCGGGAGATATCATTCTGGCGGATCCGGACGGCGTCATCGTGATCCCGCAAAAGGATGCATCCACCATTCTCAAGGATGCGCTCGCCTTTCAGGCGGCCGATGAAGCCAAGGCTATCGCGGCCCGCAACGGCACCGCCAAACGCGACTGGGTCGAAAAGAGTCTGAAAGAAAAGGGCTTCGAAATCATCGACGGAATTTATGAGCCCTGATGGAGAGGGGGGGAACAATCCCCATGGGTGGAGAGACGCACATCACACAATGAGAGTCTCCCCCGCTGACCGTTAATAAAACTACGGAGGTGCATTTTGCCGCGCTGTAGCTGATTTGGTTCAGTATGATGAGAGGGGAGCGACTTCAGATTCCTTTACTTGCTACATAGAACTACTGAGCGCAGAAATAGGACAATGACCTATTATAAGCGGCCGTTTAGCGATAAATGGTTTTTCCAGCAACAATCTCCTCCACTGCATTACGGATGTTATTCATTGCTCCGACCCACGCCATTTGATCCTCGGACTTTATCTGCTCCGTGATGCCCTGCGCCTGCGCCATCTGCTCGATCAAGAGCTGCAGCATCTCATTTGCCTCACGGTCAACTTCGTTGAGATGGTGTATCAGTTGGCCGGAGGTTTTCAAATTGATATAGATTGCTCTACGGTGCTCCTTCAGATACTTGAGCCGCATCCTGCCAAAACGTCCGTATGCTGCCGGTTCACTTCCATGCATAAGCAAATTGGGGACACAATAATCTTCATGCTTCCGATAAGTAATTTCCATTGTGTGACAGTCCTTTCGCGGGCCTGAATTTGACCCTTATTTTGACCCTTTAGCGGGTCATCCTCTATAAAACAACTGGACTGACTGGTACTAAATTTTATAATTTCAGAACTAAATATCACATATTTTGTCGAAAAAAGTAATAGAAAACAACAATTTGCGAATTCGAGTCCTGTACCGCGCACCAGAGAAAAACCTTGAAGCTTCAACGGCTTCAAGGTTTTTTGTTGCCCTGAAACGGATTTTAGCCTTATTGTCCCTCAGGCACCCGAAACACTCTTAATAAACTGTTCCATACGCTCAGCACTGTCCTGCTTCATCTGCTTCGTAACGTGTCCGTAAACATCCAATGTAAACGCCGCAGTGGCGTGACCGAGGCTTTCTTGCACGGTCTTAATGTCGTCACCGCTCTTGATAGAGGCAACGGCGAAAGTGCGCCGAAGCCCGTGGAAGGTCAAACGGCGGTCGGAGCCCTCGTCGCTGACCTCGTTGCAGTAGCGGTAGATGAACAGCTCCAGAGCGTTGATGGCGCGGTCGGTGGGAACATCGTCCGGCACCAACAGCTTGTGACCGCGCTCGGTCTGAGCTAGCAACTTACGGAGCATCATCAGGATACGCTCGTCCTCAATGGGAACGATACGCACCTTGTCGCCCTTGCCCTTTACGGTGAGGGCGTTTTCGCGTAATGCCCGTTCCGCTGCCGCTGTGTCCATGCGGAAACACTCGTGGATACGAAGCCCCGCATAGCGCCCAAGGTAGAGGGCAAGAATGAAGTCATCACGGTTTTCGACCATCGCCTTGCCGAGCAGACGGTTGAACTCCGGGCCGCTCCACGTCCGGTCGAGCTGTCCGAACCGGCGGCGCTCCAGCCCGACGCCTAACTCGCTGTTCGTTGGCAGCGTGTATTTTGGGCGGGACATTTTATCGTGGAAAAACCGAATGGCGGCAAGGTCGGTTTTCACGGTACTGGCAGACTTGCCGGCGTCCTGCAAGTACAGCACATAGCTTACCAGATGCTTGACACTGATGTTCTCCAGCTTTTGCAGATGGTACTCTGCAGTGAGGTAGGCGCAGAACCGTTTGCACGCCTCGTAGCAGCGCGCCTTGGTACGAAAGCTGCCTTGACGGTTGTGCCGCGCCAGCTTGTCAAGCTGTGCGACAAGGGTGAGGAATATCCCTTTGCTTTGAATAGTAGCCATAGATGTAGATCTCCTTAAAAGTCGGTATCGTGTTCAGATGGGCGCACTTCACCCGTTGGCAAAAAATTCCGTTTCCGCTTCCTTTCCACGGAATGGAGGCCCTTGAACGGTGAAAAAGCCTTGCGGCGTCTACCGTTTTGCGATGCGGCCAAGAACCTGTCTCTTTTACTTTTGCCTCGGTCAGTACGATACCGCGTGGGGCGTGCGCCCTGCCATCTGCGATGGCGGCGGTGAACACCAGGCCGCTGAACTCGGCTGCAGCTGCTGACAAATCGGAAGCAGCTGCCAGTGTTCTTTGACCCGCACCGGCTGCGGATCGGGAGTGTGCTGTTCCTGCACCGCCGGTTCGGACACGCTGCCCGGGCGCAGGGGAGAGATCTTTGCCGCGGTCTCGGGGGAGCTTCTCCTGTATCTCAAACCGCCCCGATCTGAGAGGAATCCGTTCTTTCTTTTAACTGCTTGACCTTCCTGCCGCCTCGCGGCCTCCGGCCGGCAAAGCCGGTGGCTGCTCCGACGAGCGAGGCTCCATACAAAAACGCAAAAAGAGACGCGGCAGACTGGATGTCTGCTTCGCCTCTTGACATTTCGGCAGGACGCGAAGAAACGCCCTGTCACTTTATTCATTCTTCACCTGTTAATTTGAGTGTTCTTCTAAATATTCTACATTCTTTTCGGAACGATAGGGCGCACTACACCCCATGTTTTCGCGTTCCGCCCTAACTTACTTCGCCCTAAAATACGATATTAGTGTATCAGACTTGCGCGGGGCTGTATAGTTGGAGTTTTTCCGTAGTCTACAGAATACGAAAAGAGACGAACTGGCATAAAGCTGCCTTTCGTCTCTTTCCAATATGCTGAGCAGCTGCAAAGCCATTCGGCAAAATCCATACAAACGTAGAGCAAATCTGCTCCTCAAAAGGGCATAGTAATCTCCTATAGTGTTACACAACGTACAAACCTAACAAACGTGCACAGGCGGATCTCTCCGCACATAGGCCAGACAGCCCACGCCTCCGAGGAGGAAAGTGTGCATAGAATCAATTACAATTTTTATACACCACAAGATATGGCATATGTCAAGCAATAAGTTTTCAAAATGTGGTTTTCATTGGGCTGAGGCGGATTTTCATAATGCACATCGGTTCCAATATTGGCTTTATAGCCAAAATGCCATGTATTGCTTTTTCGGCTGAGTGTGCCACAATAAATGTGGAGTTCACTAAAAATTTAGGAGAGATTCACAGGTCACGCGGAGAATTCTATGCACCAAAGTCTGCCAACCGCAGCTTTTCAGCTCGTCTCTGGGCTGCAAATAAGGACTCTGCACCTGAAAATTTTACAAGATACATACAGACACATTGCAAAAGCCGTGCTATACTGTACGGGAAATTGAGAGTACCATTGTTTCAAGGAGGTGTGTGATGTGACGGAGA
>UMHE01025172.1_pt1 | contig 11333 bp, 10 predicted proteins | sample 1965451 | NCBI WGS metagenome assembly UMHE01 (sample SAMEA4836090, study PRJEB28245) | human gut metagenome | biome: gut microbiome; material: fecal sample | place: Denmark | collected 2008 | reverse complement strand
TTTTATGGTCGTTAATTCCGAATTCCTGCATCGCTGCATAGATGTAGCCAACTTTAGCTTCACGCTCAGCGGTGAGACATCTCCCCGCACTGCCGATATGGGCATTGGCCTGTATGCGGCGCTCGCCCTGACATCCCTTACCGGTATGGCCTGGGTGGGCAAAAGGAGAGGATGCGATCGTGAAAGCTAAGTCGGCATAGTGTGTGCTGCGAGGTTGGAAAAGTAAACCATACAAACAAATGGAGCCTGCCGCGAGGCAGACTGATCAAGCCCAGGGGTGAAGGCCGGATAAAGGCCTTTACCCCTGGGCGCGTTTGTGTGAAAATTTAAATCAGCGGCATTGTCTTTCGATGGATGCTACCGTAAAAGTTGCTGATAATTGACTGAATAAGAATAAAGCACAGCACAATATACTGTATTTGGTGCGAATTGTGCAACATGCACAAAAACTGCTTGACAAGTTCTATATGTAATTTGCGGCAAAGGTCTTGCAAATAATAACATAATATGGTTAGAATTTTGTTGGTTTTGCGGGATTCAGGGGGAATTTTGCCGCTCAGGACCCTACAAGGCGAAAATTTCCTGATTGGATAGGGGTGGATCACAAATGCAAAAGATACATGTTACCAAAAAGATTCTTTCTGTGCTTTTGGCCGTTGTTCTGCTTTGCGCCGTGCTACCTGCCCGTGTAACGGGTGAGGAGCCGGCGCTTTTTCGTGTTGCGCTGCTGTACAGCGATACCACCAATGCGGAGGGCGGCAGCGTCAAGGTCGCTTTGAAGCTGGCGTCACAGGATGAGAATGATGACAGCTACAACGCGTACCACTTCGTGCTGCGCTATGACAGCGAGAGGCTGGGCTATGGAGCCATTGCAACAGCCGGTGAGGCCATGCCGGAGATCGTGGAGGATAGCAACGGTACGTTGACCATCGCGGGCTACGGTGAACAGAGAATCGGACAGTCTTTTGTTGTGACGTTTAACGTCCGGGCGGTGGGCGATGCGCAGGTGACGTTGACGGAGGCCTATGTAGATCGCGGTGTCAATGCGCTGAGGGATGCCCGTGCCGCCGATATTACGACGAGCACCGTGACCATCCACGCGGGCGGCTGCGCCGTGGAGCTGCCGGATGTGGAGGGCATCAGCGGCGCGAGCTTCGTCTTGAAGGGGCAGGACTACACCTTCTCTGCCCCGGCAGGGATGGACTACGGCTTTACCGCCGAAATGGGCGGGCAGGCGGTCGCTGTGGAGGACAACGGCGATGGAACGTACACGGTGAGCGCTGTTACCGGCAATCTGGTGATCTGTGCCTCTGAACCCGTTTCCCGGACGTACACCGTAGAGCTGACCGGCAGCGGTCAGGACGATGTGGTGCAGTGGTCGTCAAAGGCGACGTTCGGCAACGACTATATCTTTTCTGTGAGCCGCGCCAACAACTATGATTACGCCGTGTCCGTCACGGTGGGCGGCCGCCTTGTGAACCCCATTGCCAACGGCAGCACCTACACCATCCCCGGCGGGGAGATCACCGGAAACGTGGTCATCACCGTCATCAAGGCGGCGCAGTCCGGTACCACGCAGGTGGTGTTCGTGGGCAGCGGCGCGGCGGATGTGATGGACGGCAAGGGTAGTTATCAGGCCAAAAATGACAAGGAATTCCAGTTCTTTATTGATCCGACGGACGACTGCACCTACACCATCAGCGCCCAGCGAAGCGGCCGCACTGTGACCTTTGAAGCCATGGAGCGCGAAAGCTGGTATCGCATCCCGGCCTCTGAAATGACCGGCGGCATCATCACCGTGACGGTGACCAAGACCCAGCAGCCGCGGATCAGCGTTACTGCCAGTACCTTTGTAAAACGGGACGGCGACGAGGTGGTGCTGCTGAAGGCGGTGCCGGGGACGGCGCTGCCCGCCGGCAAGGGGCTGTATTACGGAAGCCAACCTATGTTCTGGTCGCAGGAATACGGCGCCTATGTGTGGCTGGCGGCGACAGGGGACAGCCTTCCCAGCACGGTGTCTGCCGCTCGGAAGCAGATCACAGTTGGCGCCGGGTCGCCCACCTCTCTGCGGTACAGCGGAGATGTCAACGGCAGCGGAACGGTGGATATCAATGACGCGCAGTACATTTACGAGCTGTACCACGCCAATCTGTATGCAGATACCGCGGGTGCCGGCAATGTGCTGCAGCTGCTTACATGTGATATGAACCGCGATGGACAGATCGCCGTGGATGATGCCCGCGTCGTGGCTTATAAGCTGATAAGCCGGTAGTGTAAAAGAGCAAACAGAACAGCGCTGTCTGATTTGGGACCAAATCAGACAGCGCTGTTTGTTGTCAGGGTTATTCCCACTCCACCGTGGCGGGGGGCTTGGAGGTGATGTCGTAGCAAATTCTGTTGATGTGCTTTACCTCACCCACGATGCGGCCGGACACCTTGTCCAGCAGCTCGTAGGGCAGGCGCGACCATGTGGCGGTCATGAAGTCCTGACTCTGCACCGCCCGCAGCGCCAGCGTATAGTCGTAGGTGCGCTCGTCGCCCATGACACCCACGCTGCGCAGGTCGGTCAGCACGGCGAAGAACTGGCTGGTGCTGCGATCCAGACCCGCCAGACGCATTTCCTCCCGGAAGATGGCGTCTGCGTCCCGCAGGATGGCCAGCTTGTCCTCCGTCACCTCGCCAATAACGCGGATGGCCAGACCGGGGCCGGGGAACGGCTGCCGCCACACCAGCTCATCGGGCAGACCCAACTCCGTACCCAGCTTGCGTACCTCGTCCTTGAACAGGCGGCGCAGCGGCTCCACGATCTCCTTGAAATCCACGCAGTCGGGCAGGCCGCCCACGTTGTGGTGGCTCTTGATGACCACGCTCTCGCCGCCCAGACCGGACTCCACCACATCGGGGTAGATGGTGCCCTGTGCCAGGAAGTCCACGGCGCCGATCTTCTTGGCTTCCTCCTCAAAGACGCGGATAAACTCCTCGCCGATGATCTTGCGCTTGTGTTCCGGCTCGGTCACGCCGGCCAGCTTGCTCAGGAACCGGTCGCCGGCGTTCACACGCCGCACATCCACGTGGAACTGGTGCTTCATCACCTGCTCCACCTGATCGCCCTCGTCCTTGCGCAGCAGGCCGTGATCCACGAAGATGCATGTCAGCTGGTCGCCTACGGCGCGCTGCAGCAGCGCCGCCGCCACAGAGCTGTCCACGCCGCCGGACAGCGCCAGCAGCACCCGGCCGCTGCCGATCTGGCGGCGGCATTCCGCCACGGCCTCGTCCAGATAGGACGCCATGGTCCACTCGGCGCTGAAGCCGCAGATGCGGTACAGGAAGTTTTCCAGCACCTGCGTGCCGTATACCGTGTGCAGCACCTCCGGGTGGAACTGTACGCCGTACAGCTTCTTCTCCGCGTTCTCCACAGCGGCGAAGCCGCAGCCCTCGGTGGTGGCGATGACCCGGAAGCCCGGCGCCATGCGCTCCACCTCCACGCCGTGGCTCATCCAGCACACGGACGTCTCCGGCACGTTTTCGAACAGGGGAGAGGCGATGTGGGTCAGCTCGATCTTGCCGTACTCCCGCGTCTCCGCCTTGCGGCACTGGCCGCCCAGCAGATGCATCATCAGCTGCTGCCCGTAGCAGATGCCCAGCACGGGGATGCCCATTTCGAACAGCGCCTTGTCCACCATGGGGGCGTTGGGCTCAAACACGGTGGCGGGGCCGCCGGTGAGGATCAGCGCGTCCGGTGCGAAGGCGCGGATGTCCTCCATGCGCAGGCGATAGGACTTGATCTCGCAGTATACGCCGCACTCGCGGACGCGCCGCGCCACCAGCAGGTTATACTGCCCGCCGAAGTCCAGAACCAAGACCTTTTTCATGTCAGCTATCCTCCCGGAAACGGATCACGCCGTCATCGACGCTGTCGATAATGGCCAGCGACTTGATGGGGTACCCCTCCCGGCGCAGGCTGTCGCCGCCGTCCTGAAAGCCCTTCTCCACCGCCACGCCGATACCGGCCAGGGTTGCGCTGGCCTTGTTGACGATGTCGATCAGGCCGCGCATGGCGTAGCCCTTGGCCATAAAGTCGTCGATGATGAGCACCTTGTCATCCTTGGTGATCCAGTCCTGGCTCACCAGCAGCGTGACCTTCTTTTTATAGGTATAAGAAAAGATATCGCTCTGGTACAGGCCGCCCTCGATGTTGTCGCTCTTGGCCTTCTTCGCAAAGACCATGGGAACGCCGTATCGCTGGGCGCAGATGGTGGCCAGAGCGATGCCGCTGGCCTCCGCGGTCAGTACCATAGTGATATCTTTTACGTCAAAATACTTGGCGAACTCGTCCGCCATCGCCCCCATCAGAGCCGTATCGACCCGATGGTTCAAAAATCCGTCCACCTTGATGATGTTGCCGGGCAGGACGCGACCTTCCCGCAGGATGCGCTCCTTGAGCTGCTGCATGACCACCACTTCCTCTCAAAAATATAACCATCGATTGACAAGGGCAAACACGCCTGACAGCGCGTCTTTCCGGCGCTTTTTGCCCTTTTCGCCTTGCTGGGCGTCAGCCCAGCGGCGTCTCAAAAACCAAAAATCACTCGAAAACACATCGCTGCCAGGTGCGGGCAGTTTTGTCGGAGCAGAAATGTGTCCAGACAAGGAAAGGCCCGCAGAGAATACTGCCGTATTGTCAAGGGACTTGACGCGGTATGGGCGCATTTCTGCCCGTCAAAACCGTGTCTGCCCTTGTCAATCGATGGTAGTATCCCCACTATACCTGATTTCGCGGGGAAAAGCGACAGGGAAAAACAGAGAACTATTTCTCTGTGTTCCCCCGCTTTTTGTCGGTTTTGCCGGGGCGTAAAGCCCTTGTTATTGCTTGGATAAGCTGTCCTTGACGAAGGAGGTGAACCGCTCCGCCGCGGCGGACTGCGGCACGTCGCTCAGAAGACACATGTCCACGCTGCGCGCCGGTATTTCAAAGGTGGTGTGCAGCTTCTTCAGCCGCCCGCTTTCCAGATCCTTCCGGACGAACTCCTCCGTTACGCCGGCCACGCCGAAGCCGATGGCCGCCAGATCCACCAGCAGGCTCCGGGCGCCCAGCTCGATCTCCGGGTTCAGCTTCAGCCCGTTCTGCAGGAAGAACCGCTCCAGATACAGGCGGCTGGACGCCTTGCGCTCCAGCAGGATCAGCGGGAACGCGGCGATCTCCTCCAATGTATAGGTGTGGTCGAAGTCGCAGGGATATCCGGCGCCCGCCACGAAAATGGCGTGGGTGTCGAAGCAGGGATACAGCAGCAGGGAGGAGGTGTCCGACGGCGTGCTGGCAAAGGCGATGTCCACCTTGCCGGAGCGCAGCAGCCCCAGCACCTTATGGCTGCGGCCGGAGATGATCTGAATGTGGATGGCCGGATGCTCCTTGTGGAACTCGTCCAGATAGGGCAGCAGGAACTGGCTGGTGACGGTGTCGCTGGCGCCGATGGTCAGCTGCCCCATTTGCAGCTCCCGCGTCTGGCTCAGCTTCTCCTCGCCTGTTTCCAGCAGTCCCATGGCGCTGCGCACGTATTCATACAGCATCTGCCCCTCGGCGGTCAGGGACACGCCCCGGCTGTTCCGGGCGAAAAGACGCGTCTGAAGATCGCGCTCCAGCTGCTTGATGGACTGGCTCACGGCGGACTGGGAGATATACAGCGCCTGTGCCGCGGCGGTGATGTTGCCCACCTCCGCCACCTCCTTGAACACACGGTACAGCTCCAGCTTAACGGACATAGTATGCGCCTCCTATTAGCTCCGGCAATATGTGCGCCGGTCAATATCTGGTGTGATTATAGCAGAAAATCCGGCGAATGCAAGGGGAAAATACGGATTCCTGTGGCTTTTTCCCTTGCATACGCCGCCGCGGTGTGGTAGAATCGGACTGTTGAGAAAAGGAGAGTGCCTATGAACCGACTGAAAGATCTCTGGGGCGGACAGGACGCCATCAATCGCGTGGCCTTCATCGCTGCCATCGCCGCCTTTGCCTGGTGCATCGTGCAGGGACACGGAATGTACGGCGTGGTGTTCGCCGTGGTCATCCTGTTTTTGATCATCAGCCGCCAGAACCAGCGGGAGAAGCGCTTCAGCCGTCTGTACGGCACGATGTATTTCCCCATGCCCGACGGCGAGCTGGTGCCCCGCTCCTTCGAGCAGGTGAAAAACGAATATGTCCACGGCGCCCAGAGCAACTATGCCGACCGCAAGGTGGAGCTGCGTTTCCCGTGGTGGTATCTCAACAGCGCCGGGGACATCGACACCGGCTTCGGCCTGACTGTCCGCATCGGGGACAAGCAGGAGCTGGCGGACGAGGCGCGGCTCATGCGCCGGGGCGACAACGTCCGCGTGGTGGGCACGCTGGTGGCCGAGAGCCGCCAGTACTTCTACATCGGCAAGCTGGAGGAGCTGCAGCGCATCTCCGAAAAGGAGCTGTACCCGCTGAAGGAAAAATAAAAGCCCGGCTCCGTGCGCCCGGAACAGGCGCGCGGGACTGAGATAAAGAAAAGGAGAACACTATTATGAGCTTTATGATCGAAACATCCGCCCGCCACATCCACCTGACCCAGGAGACGGTGGAGAAGCTGTTCGGCGAGGGCTATCAGCTGACCATCCGCAAGCCCCTGTCCTATCCTGGCCAGTACGCCTGCAACGAGCGCCTGACCATCGTCGGCCCCAAGAAGGAGATGGCCAACGTGTCCATCCTCGGCCCCACCCGTAAGGCCGATCAGGTGGAGGTCTCCGCTACCGACGCCCGCACGCTGGGCATCGACGCACCCATCCGCGAGAGCGGCGACGTGAAGGGCAGCGGCGCATGTAAGCTCGTCGGGCCGAAGGGCGAGGTGGAGCTGTCCGAGGGCGTTATCATCGCCAAGCGCCACCTGCATGTGCTGGAGAACGAGGCCAACGAGATGGGCATCAAGAACGGTGACATCATCAAGGTGTCCTGCGGCGGCGAGGGTCGTAAGCTGATCTTCGACGACGTGGTCGTCCGCGTCAACAAGGACGGCGCCACCACCATGCACATCGACACCGATGAGTCTCAGGCCGCCAACAACCCCACCGTGGGCGAGCTGGTTCGCTGACAAGAGCATAAAAGCGTAGAAAATGACCACCCGAAAGGGTGGTCATTTCCGTAGGGGACAGCGTCTCGACGTCCCGTCAGCGCGGCAGCGCCGCGCTGTCATTGCGAGGAGCGTAGCGACGCGGCAATCCGTTCCCCTTCCACAAATCTCCGCCAAAATCGCAACAATTCCCCACAAAATTTTGTGCACCTATCCAAAATATGGAAATTTCGCCGGAAACGGTTGCGGATGGTCTTCGAGGGTGCTATATTTAGCCCATACATCGTAAATATACTATATACAGACACCCGTGGGTGTCTCGCGTTGTCGCCGACGGCGACAACGCGAATGGTATATTGACGAAATTTTATTTACATAGGAGGGTTCTTAGATGAACAACAAAAGAGCAACAAAGCGCGCACTATTGACCAGCGTCATGGCACTGGTCATGTGTGTGGTCATGCTGGTCGGGACAACGTTCGCCTGGTTTACCGATACGGCGTCCACCGGCGTGAACAAGATCGTGTCCGGCAATCTGAAAGTGGACATTATTGGTGAGAACAGCGATTCCCATGTCGAAAAGCTGAACTTCAAGAAAGCCGCTACTACGGATGCGGAAGCTGGCGCAGAGATTCTCTGGGAGCCGGGCTGCCGTTATCTGACCGAGGGCTTCAGAATTGCCAACAAGGGTAATCTGGCGCTGAAGTGGAAAGCACAGGTCAACAAGGGTACTACCGTTGCCAATGAGGGCAATTTCGATCTGTTGGATGTTATTGACTTCTATCTGGTAACAAAGGCAGCCAATGGAACAGAAACAGAAACTGCGCTTGACGAGTTCACCGGCAATCTGAAAAAGACCGAAACCAGCGATGTATATTACATCAAGGGCGTGATGCAGACCACTGCCGGCAATGACTATCAGGGTTTGACCCTTGACGGCATTTCAATCACCGTTATTGCCACTCAGGATACCGTTGAGAACGACAGCTTCGACAATCAGTACGATAAGGATGCTCCGCTTGATTTTGAGCCTGTGGCGACGGTTGACGAGCTGAAAGCGGCAGCAGCTGCTGGCAAGAATGTATTGCTTACGCAGGATGTAACTCTGACGGACGCTCTTACCTTTAACAATGCAGTAACGATAGATCTAAACGGAAAGACACTGGCTACCGGCTTGAACAGCAACGGTTATTCTCTTGTGACAAAGGGGGATGCGACGATTGTAAACGGCACATACAAGGGAACCGGCACGGCTCGCGGCATCGGCGCTTACGGGAATCTGAAAATGAGTCATGTAACGGTCGATGTTTCCGGTCTGGTCGGCGTGGCGTGCAGTGCCGATAACGGTCAGTATATCATTGAGGATTCGACGATCAAGGGCGGCTATGCGCTGTGCAACTTCAACAATAATGTGACGATTAATATTTCGGATAGCACGCTTGAGGGCAAGACCATTGGCCTTTACCATAACGGCTCAAATTCCGGTTTGAATCTGACCGTAACCGGAACAAAGATCAACGCCGGCAACAACGGTACCGATGCCACCGGAGTTTACATTTCCGGCTCGACGGCGACAAAGGCGGCGGGCGGCTATCAGAAGGCCAGCTTCACCGACTGCACGATCAAGGGCAATGCGGCTGTTGAAGTGAAGTACACCGATCTGACGCTGAACAATTGCATCGTAACCGCTACGGTGGACAGCGCGAATGCAAGCTATACGCAGAATAACAACGGCTCAACGACCAATGGCTTTGCGGTAGTCTCCACCGACAACGCCACAAATAACACCATGCCTAAGCCGGAAGGAACGATTACGATCAATGGCGGCAGCTACATCGGCCTGATCGGACTGCACAACTTTGCCAAAATCGCAGAAGATTTCCCGGGCTTTGTAGATACGACCTATGTGATCAATCGATAAGCGTATACAGATGGCAATCGGTTCTCCCTGATCTGGTGGTGGAGGAGAAAACCAAGGTCATCACGGTTATGGTATGAAGGACGGTCGCCGGTGAGATGCTCCGGTTGAAGAGCTTTGGCTGATTTTCCCCGCGGTTCCCGCTTGTAAAAGCGGTGAATATAACCCTCCTCCGTCTGTGCCACACATGGACGGAAAACGCGCGGCGCCCCATCCGGGGCGCCGCGTTGTTTTTTTTGGGGGGTATGCACCTGTAGGGCGGGACCCATGTGTCCCGCCGCCGGGTACGCATTTTTCGGCGGGGCACGCGGGCCCCGCCCTACGGGACGGTATGCTGAACCGCGTGTAGGGGACGGCGTCCCCTACGATTTTTGTGCGGGACGGGGAGGGGGGGGCGAAGCCCTCATCTGCCGCTAAAATTTATTCGTACTGCACAAAAAATTTATTGTCTTTTTTGTCACAATGTCACTTGACAAACCCGCTGAAAAAGGTATAATTTGAAGATAGAAATTTCATAATATCAGTCAATAGAGGCGCGGAGGACAGGGTACTGTGTTTTTGGGGTCAGACCCCGGGAAGAGCATGGGAAGGGGTTCTCCGCCGAAGGGATCGGACGAGTCTGAGCGGTCGGTTCCTGGCAGCGCGGTGTAAGCGGCGCTGCTGTCATGTAGTGATACATGGAGCGCTATTGGTCAACGACCTTGACCGATAGCGCTTTTTTCATACCCAAAAGAAGTGCCGAGGCCAGTTCTGGTATTTGGAATGCACGTCCAAAATTTTGAAGGAGGAAAAACTTATGGAAAAGATGACATCTCTGCTGCGCCTGCGCATGAGCGCAAAGGACGCCCACTACGGCGGCAACCTGGTGGACGGCGCCCACATGGTTCACCTGTTCGGCGATGTGGCTACCGAGCTGCTGATCAAGTGCGACGGTGACGAAGGTCTGTTCTGTGCCTACGACAACGTGGAGTTCCTGGCGCCCGTCTACGCCGGCGACTACATCGAGGCCTACGGCGAGATCGAGAAGATCGGCAACACCTCCCGCACCATGAAGTTCGAGGCCCGCAAGGTCATCGTCTCCCGCCCCGACATCAGCGCTTCCGCCGCTGACGTTCTGGCTGAGCCCGTGGTGGTCTGCCGCGCTCACGGCACCTGCGTCACCCCCAAGGACTGCCAGCGCAACAAGATCGAGAAGTAAGGGAGCGTAACGATGGAAAAGCTCATTATTACCGCTGCTATCTGCGGCGCTGAGGTCACCAAGGCGCAGAACGAGGCCGTCCCCTACACCGTGGAGGAGATGGTGCGTGAGGCCAAGTCCGCTTACGATGCCGGTGCTGCCATCCTGCACATCCATGTCCGCGAGGACGACGGCACCCCCACCCAGAGCCGTGACCGCTTCAAGGTCGTCATGGACGCCATCCGCAAGGAGCTGCCCGATGTCATCATGATCCCCTCCACCGGCGGCGCTACCGGCATGAGCCCCGAGGAGCGTCTGCAGCCCACCGAGCTGTTCCCCGAGATGGCCACTCTGGACTGCGGCACCTGCAACTTCGGTGACGAGATCTTCGACAACACCATGCCCACCATGCGCGCCTTCGGCAAGCGCATGCTCGAGAACAACATCAAGCCTGAGTACGAGTGCTTCGAGCTGGGTCACATCGACACCATCCTCGGCATGGCCAAGAAGGGCGAGGTGCCCGGCGCTCCCATGCAGTTCAACTTCGTGCTGGGCGTCCACGGCTGCACCCCCGCTACCGTGGAGAATCTGGCGTTCTTCGCCAGCAAGATCCCCGCTGACGCCACTTGGACCGTGTCCGGCGTCGGCCGCGCTGCCTGGACCATGGCCGCTGCCGCTATCGCTATGGGCGGCAACGTCCGCGTGGGCTTCGAGGACAACATCTATCTGGGCAAGGGTCAGAAGGCCGCTTCCAACGGCGAGTTGGTGGCCAAGGTCGTCCGCATCGCCAAGGAGCTGGGCCGCGAGATCGCTACCCCCGCTGAGGCACGCGAGATCCTGAGCCTGAAGCCCCTCAAGTAATGAAGCAGCCACTGAACGAAGTGCTGTCGGCGGCTGAACGGAAAATTTCCCGCCTGCCTTCCCGTGTGTTTTTTGAAATACACAAAGTATTCCTGCAAACCACACGCTTCGACAGACAAAAAATTTTCTCGCCCATCCATCCGACGCATCCGTTCAGTGTCCGCTGAAAGCTGTTAAAAGAAAGAATTATATAAATATTTTTAGGAGGAAACTAAAATGGCTGAACTGAAAGGCAACAAGTACGGTACTCACCGCGTTATCGAGCCCAAGGGCGTTCTGACCCAGGCTGCGT
>UMHE01065759.1_pt1 | contig 11334 bp, 7 predicted proteins | sample 1965451 | NCBI WGS metagenome assembly UMHE01 (sample SAMEA4836090, study PRJEB28245) | human gut metagenome | biome: gut microbiome; material: fecal sample | place: Denmark | collected 2008 | reverse complement strand
TCATTTTTCGTAATATTGCATTTGCCTTTGGACTCTACCGAATGCTCTTTTTTGACGAAAAGAGTCACTTTTAACATTGTGGATGTTCTGTTTTTCAGTAAAATTGCTTAACTTTGCTCGAATTTTTGCTCGCAAGGATAGTCCTTGAACGCATTAGAGATTATTGAAAATCAGAAAATAATATATTCACCTTAATTGAACTCTATGGCCAAGAACTCCAAGAGTGCCGCAATCGCATGTGCGATTACGTTGATGGCGCTGACGGGATGTCACAATGAAGATATTCCCGGCGGCGGAACCATCGGCAAGGGACAACTTGTCCCCGGCGTAGAGCTTAACACCGAAGTGGTAGGCTCCAAGGCCTCGGCTCGAGGCGATGGTGATCTCACCATCAACGATCTCTCGCTAACGATTAAAAGTGCAGACGGCTCATATTCCAAGACTTGGGCGTCCGTAGCCGATTATGACGGCAGCGAACTTTTCCCCATCGGGGCATACACGGTCAGCGCCGCTTACGGCGAACCGACTGAAGAAGGCTTCGAAAAACCCGCATATTTCGGCTCGGCTTCCGTCACTGTGGTGGAAAATGAGTCCACTCCCGTGTCGCTGACCGCCACACTGGCCAACGCGATGGTCTCGGTGGAATACACTGATGCCTTCAAAAAATACATGACCTCGTGGGGTGCGGAAGTACATGCCGATGGTGGCGGATACCTCTACATCGGTTCCGAGGAGACGCGCCCCTTGTATATCCGCACGGGGGATGCGACACTTTCTGTCGAATTTGTCAAGCCCGGAAAAACTGACAAGGTCAAACTGCAAGTGCTCAGCTTCAAGGCACAAGCACGCCACCACTATCACGCCACCATAGACGTCAATAACGGAGGGGTGGGCGAAGCCGTGCTCAATATCACCTTTGACGATACCGTCTCTGAAGAAACCGTGGATATCGAACTGAGCGATGAATTGCTCAATGCCCCCGCGCCCACGGTCACTGCGGCCGACGCGTCAGTGCCCGCCGGAGGGACAGCCATGAACCACGTCGAAGGCACACCATGGAATACGCCGCTGAAGCTCAATATTGTGGCACGCGCAGGCCTTAGCAGCGTTACCCTTACGACACAGAGCAAATCGCTTGTGGCAAACCAGGGCTGGCCCGCCGAGATTAACCTCGCCGCGGCAGACGAAGCCATGCAGCAGCGTATGAAAGCCCTTGGTTTCCAAAGCGTGGGCCTGTTCCGCAATCCCGACAAGATGGCTATTATAGACCTTACCAACGTCATTACTCATATTAAAGAGGCTTCCACGGACAATACCACCACCTTCGCTGTCAAGGTTGTCGACAAGTACGGCAAGGCCAGCGAGGTGTACACTTGGACAATAAACCTCGAACCGCAGGTGGTCACCATCTCCGACCCCTCGACATTATATATAGGACAGGACAAACTCGACCTGACTCTGGCATATAACGGTGCCAATCCTCAAGAGAATGTCAAATTCCAGTATTTTAACGACCGTGGCACCTGGAGCGACCTTACCGTGGTCTCCATCGCGGCCAAGACTCGCGCACGCTCTTCCGAGAAGAACTACGCGGTGACATTGAAGGTTTCCGCAGACAGCGACGACCTCCGGCTGCGTGCAGTGAGCGGTACCAAAGTCAGCTCCGAACTCACTGTGAAACGCGAGGTGCCGGCCGTGGAGGCTTCCGCCGCCGACAAGGACGTCTGGGCCACCAAGGCATACGTCAAAGTAGTCAGCAAAGACGTTAACGCCTCGTCTCTCGCACCGCTTATCACGGCATATGTCAGTACGGACGGCTCGACATACACCGCCGCGACGGCCTCGGTATCTAAAGACGACATACTTCTCGTCAAGGGTCTCAAAGCCGGGACGGCCTACAAGCTTCGTTTGAGCGCTGTGGCCGACCCGGACAGGGCATCCAAGGACATCGAATTCACCACTGAGAACGCAACGGCATTGCCTAACGGCGATTTCGAGACGCTCACCGCCAATGTAACAGCTAAAGACATGCTCCAAGGCGGACAATGGTCAATCTCGGCAGGCGTATATTACGACAACAAGTTGAGCTATACCATCAGTGAACCAAACGGGTGGGCCACGGTCAATGCCAAGACAGCAAGCACAAGCCACAAGACACAGAACAGTTTCTTCGTAGTGCCCTCCACTTTCAATAGCACACTGACATGGCTCTCCACCGTGCCCAATATCAAGGTCTTGGGTACAGGCGGCGGCACCGAGACTCCCGACTCGTACAAAGGCTTCACGGCACAGCATGGCAAAAACGCTATGGTGCTGCGCAACGTAGCCTGGGATCCGGAGGGCAAGCGTCCCGATAAATGGAAAAAGGAATTTGCAGGCACTGACGAGTACTACGGACACAATGTTCCCGAAGTGTCGCAGCGCAGCGCAGGCAAGCTCTTCCTTGGCACATACACCTATAACAACGGCTCCGAGACCTACAATCAAGGAGTGGCCTTTGCTTCGCGTCCTACATCCCTTAAAGGGTATTACACTTACACCAACGACCCCGGTGATACAGCCGAAAAAGGCAAGGTTACGGTACAGGTACTTTCCGGCGAGACGATTATCGGTAGCGGCAGCGTGACACTCGGCGCCGTGGCCAAATACACCGCTTTTAATGTCCCGGTGACCTACCAGGCCAATGTGGGCAAGGCTACGTCCATCCGCGTGATGATAACCTCGAGCACACATGCGTCGGACAATCAGGCCGCCGAGACAGCTGCCATCAAAGTCTCCACCTTCAATTCGCGCTACGAGAGCGCAATGCATGGTGCGACACTCTGCGTAGACAACCTCTCACTGGCGTACTAAAATAGCCCTCTAACACATTCAAACGCAAGACAACAATGAAAAGCAAAATATTGTCCCTGCTGACGATAGCAGTATTTGGCCTGGGTATGACCGCGTGTCACGACGAAGTCAAGCCTACGCCCTCCGACCAAAAAGGTCAGGTCAGCATGCGCTCTATGGGCGTAGACATCGACAACGCCGAGAAGGTCATCAACACCAGTGCCCGAGCAACGGTGGACCTCTCCGACTTTATAATAAAGATTTACGACAGCAAAAACGCCTTAGTGAACGCCTGGAAATACGCCGAGATGCCCGAGCTGTTCTCGTTGCCCGTAGGCTCGTACCGCGTAGATATCTACAGCCACGAAGTACAGAAGGCCGAATGGGAGCATCCATACTTTACCGGCTCTAAGGATTTTACTATCACCAACGGTAATATCACCGAAATAGGTATTGTCACCTGCAAGCTTTCCAACATCAAGGTAACCATCAAATTTGACTCGTCGCTGCTCAAGTATCTGACCGACGATGCCAAAGTTACCGTCATTGCCAATGACGAAGGCTCATTGGTATTCACGCCCAAGGAAACCCGTTCGGGATACTTCGAGGCTCTGAAAGGAAGCAGCACGCTCGTTGCCGAATTTGCCGGCACCGTTAACGGCAAGTACAAGACTATGCGTCACGTCATTACCGATGTCGAGGCAGGTCAGCACCGTATCATCACTTTCACTGTAAAGACCGGCAAGCCTGATAAGCCCGATGAAGACGGACAAATCGTCATTGACAGCGGTATATATCTCGATGTGGAAGTCGTAGACGAAAATCTTACCGGGAATATCACCATAGGAGAAGACAATATTCCGGACGATGACCGTCCCGGTGGCGAAGACGGCGGAGAAGACCCCAATCCCCCGACACCTCCCACACCCGGCGAGGATACGGATGCCATTAAGGTCTCCAGCGAAACCCTGAGCTTTGATAAGGTCAACGACGTAGCCACTACGACAACAGGCATCGTCCTCATCGAAGCCAAGAACGGCATACAACACTTTATAGTCAAGATATCCTCCGACAACGAAAACTTCGTCAATTCGGTCAAGGACTTAATGCCCATCGAATTTGACCTTGCATATCCCGGCGACAACGCCGAGGCTTTCGAGTCACTGGGCTTCCCAACGGGAGACAAGGTTATCAATGCCACCAATCTTACTTTTGACATCAGCCAGTTCATACCGCTGCTGTCGGCATTCCCGGGCAACCACACCTTTACGCTCAATCTTACCGACAACAAATCTGTCAACAAGATTGTCTCTCTGAAATTCATTGCCAAATAACAATAGTCCCAAATACACACCGTCATGAAAAAGAACATTACAATGCTTGGCGCCGTGCTCGTACTTGCGACAACATTCACGGCATGCCATGATGAATTAGGCAACCTTGAAGGTCAAGGGACCGTCTATCTGACCGCCAAAATAAACTCGGACGTCAAGGTGCAGTCCCGTGGCGACGTCTCTGATTATGCAGACAACTGTCTGATATATATATCTAATAACAAGGGTCTTGTACGCCGTTTCAAAGGCATAAGCGAAGTGCCGGCCAACGGCATCCAGTTGGTCAGCGACCACTATATAGCCGAAGGCTGGGCCGGTGACAGCGTCTCGGCGTCTTTTGAACACAAATGGTTCAAAGGCCGTACGGAGTTTGAAGTCACCAACGGCACCACCACCAAGGTGGACCTTGCATGCTCCATAGCCAACGTCCTCGCTTCGGTCAATTACGCTGCCGAAGTCGGCGAAATCCTTACAGACTACAAAATGACCATAGGCCACAGTAAAGGCACTCTCGACTTCGCTGCCGATGAAAAACGTGCCGGATACTTTATGATGCCCTCCAAAGACAAAGACCTCAAATGGACTTTCTCCGGCAAATTGGCCAACGGCGACACCTATACCCGCGAAGGCACCATAAAGAATGCAAAGCCTGCTACGCAGTATATTCTCAATGTCAAATACACCGGTCATGACGACCCTATAGGCGGCGGATATTTTGTCATCGAGGTTGACGAACATGCAGTCGAAGTCAATGACGTGGTAGTCATAACCCTTGCTCCGGAAATAGAAGGCTACGACTTTGACATCTCCCAACCCGTGGCCGGCGAACCGGGCAACGTGAAACGTACTTCGTTGTACATCACCGCTGCCGGCGCTCTCACCGGACTCCAACTGTCTTCGCCAATTATCGGCGGCATAAGCGGAGTAGGCGGCAACGATGTCGACCTGTTCAAGATGAGCGATGCCGTCAAGCAGGTACTCAATGCCGGAGGTATCAACTATACCTACAACTATGATGCGGACGAAGACGTCTCATGGATCAAAATCAATTTTGAGACTTCGCTGCTCAATACCCTCAAAGAGGGCGAATACGCAGTCAACGTCTCTGCTACCGATGCCAACGGCGAGACAAGCAACGGCACTCTCAAATTCAATATTACAAGCGCTCCTGTAGCGGCTGCGGCTACCATAGCCACCGAGATATGGCCCACAACAGCCACTATCTATGGCAATATACTCAAGGAAGGTGCAACAGCGCCCACTCTCGTATACCGCGCCAAGGGTGCTGCTGCATGGACTACCGCCACTACCACAACAACCGGCACCAAGCTTACGGCCGCTCTTTCGGGCTTGACTCCCGGCACCACTTACGAGTACGCGGCTCAGAGCGGCGAATACACGTCGGCAATTATGACCTTCACCACCGAAGCCGCCCAGCAGTTGGTCAACGGCGGTTTCGAGGGATGGACCACGGCCAAGGCTCCGTATTTGATGTATGCCGAAGGCCAGGAAATGTGGTGGGATAGCGGTAACCACGGATCGGCTACCATGAGCAAGAATATCACCACCCCCGACGGCGATGTAAAGGTCGAGGGCAATTATAGCGCAAAACTGGCTTCACAATTTGTAGGCATAGGCGCTATAGGCAAATTTGCCGCCGGCAACGCTTTCGTAGGAAAGTATATCGCCACCGAAGGCACGGACGGCGTCCTCGGATGGGGTCGCAGCTTCGGCTCGCGTCCTAAGGCTCTCAAGGGCTACATCAAGTATGCTCCCGGCACCATCCAGTACATAGGCGACGGCGCTCCATCGTCTATAGCCAAGGGTGATCCCGATACCGGCATCATTTATATTGCCCTGCTGACCAATCACACTGAGACATACTCGTCTAATAATGGTTCGGGCACATATCCCGTAATCGTCAAGACCAAGAAGAGCGAACGCCAGCTCTTTGACAAGAACGCCTCGAATGTCATTGCTTACGGCGAAAAGGTTTTCGCCGAAGCCACAGCCGGCAACGGAATGGTGGAATTCGAAATACCCCTGACGTACTTCAAATCGGATGTCAAGGTTTCGAATATCATGATTGTATGCTCGGCCAGCCGTTACGGCGACTTCTTCACCGGCGGAGTCTCGACCATGTGGATTGACGATTTCCGGCTTGTATATTAATCCTATCTTAACATAACCTGCAACGGGGGACGGCACCTTTCATGATGCCGTCCCCCATTTGTTTGGAGAGCTCCGGGCGCTCCGGGCACTCCGAGTACTTTGCTTAGCGGTATCTCAGGTCGCACAATTAAGAAAATGAAGGTCGCAGACCATGGTGCGGCGGGATATCGCGTATAATCTTGCCTGAGGCGGTACGTCTGAGCCGCGCCTCGGCGTAGATGTATCGCGGCCGTTGCCGACGGTCGTTTATACGGGCTATGGCATTGCGGACCATCGGTATAAGGTCGGCAGTGCCTTCGAAAACGATGGCGACTGCTGACCCCCATTGCGTGTCGGGCACGCCTACGATGTAGAATGTCAGACCATCGGGCAACAACGACGCCAATGCATGTTCCAATTCTTCGGGGCATATTTTCAGCCCTGCCGAATTGATAATATTATCTGCCCGCCCCTGCCATCGGAATTCGGTGGGCGAGACAATGGACACGATGTCATTGGTGACTACTCGTCGGATGCTCAGATGCGGAATGTCGGCCGTCAGGCAGCCGCGAGCATTTGTGGCGAAACGCGTATTCCGGGCAATAGCGTGGAAAGTGCCGCTGTCGTCTGCGATGTCGGCCAAAGCTATATGACTGCAAGTCTCGGTCATCCCGTAGGTGATGTATCCGTGTACCCCGGCGTGTGTCAGCATTTGCCTTCGAGCATCGGACAACGGTGCACCGCCCACGATGACATTTCGCACGCGCTGTCCGGCATCCGGTACTGCGACCAGAGCCTCGACTTGCGACGGCACTATTGCCAATAGATTTAAGTATCCGGCCTCGCCGAAGAAATCCGGTGTGTTTGAGGGCTCGGGTGTCACTATACGACATCCGGCCTCGTAGGCTCGTACTGCCATCATCCGTGCTGCTATGTAGTCGAAGGGCAGCGGCACCGATATCGTAGACCGGGTAGTGATGCCGAAAAACGCGTTGGTGACGTGTGCCGATGCGCGCATATCATCCTTGGACAGCGCAATGGGCTTGGGTATGCCCGTCGAGCCGGATGTATGGCATAATACGGTGTCGCTGTCGTCAAGCCACAGAGACATAAATTCGTCGTATGTCATGGACGGTACCATAAATATTGGCCTTCAAGTCGCAATTGCGGCACCTCGATGTTGTTGGTGTATAGTGCTCCTGTGCCCAAGCCTTGCGGTATGGTTGGCTTATAATCGTCCACCCATGCGCCTAAGGCGGCGAGGCCGACATTGCTTTCCAGTGCCGATGTGGCCCACCATCCCATGCCTTCGGACTCGGCTACGCGTATCAGCATGTCTGCGCAGCCCAATCCGCCGCATAGCGACGGCTTCAGCACAAGGTATTGCGGCCGTATGCGCAGTACGTCGTCTATGGTGCGTTCGATGTCGGCAGGACGCGTTATCAGGCTCTCGTCCAGTGCTATCGGTATCGGAGTATGGCGGCACAGATCGGATAGCTCGGCTGCATATTGCGGCCGCAACGGCTGTTCAATCGAATGTATGTTCAGCGGAGCCAGACGTTGGAGGCGTTCCATGGCTTCTTGTGGCGTAAAAGCGCCGTTGGCGTCAAGTCGTATGATTGTGTCTCCGCCGGCAATGTCGCGCAATGTCTTGAGCATTTTTAGTTCCGCATCAAAGTCCAGGGCTCCGATTTTCACCTTGATGACAGAGAAGCCGTCTTCGACCTTGCCGCGCATGCGTCGGCTCATAGTGGCTATGTCGCCCATCCATACCAAGCCGTTGATTGTCACGGGTCTTTGACCGCGTGTCCACGGGCTTTGTGTCGGCAGTGCAGGAACGCCGTCACGACTGCCTTGTCCGAGCCGCAGCGCGGCTGCTCCGCATTCGAGCGCGAAACGTATCGAACTTTCGGCCGAAGCCAATGTACATGTCTCGTCTTCCGTATAGTTCCATGTTCCCACGTCTCGACATACGCGGTCGAGGCGTGCCTCGTAATCGGGGGCGTCCTCGGCACTCAGCCCGGCAAAAAGCGGACTTTCGGTTATGACAATACGTTCCGGGTCGCAGTCATCATATATGCGTATAAAGTATGTATCCTTGAAGGCCATGCGAGCCCGCGAGGTTATGGCTACGAAGTTGAAAAGCAGCCTGTAACGGCTCCAATCGGCGTGCAGCATAGCGTCAGCCCGGGAATTGGGGGTATTGGTCGAAATCCGGGTCGCGTTTCTCCAAGAAGGCGTTTTTGCCCTCCTGAGCTTCGTCCATCAGGTAATACATCAGTGTGGCATCTCCGGCCAGTTCCATCAATCCATGCTGTCCGTCCAGCTCGGCATTGAGACTGCGTTTGACCATACGTATGGCAAATGGGCTGCGCTTCATGATTGTTTCGCACCATTCGACCACCTCGTCTTCGAGGCATTCCAATGGCACTACTTTATTAATCATGCCCATTTCAAGAGCTTCTTGTGCTGTGTATTGGCGGCACAGAAACCATATCTCGCGCGCCTTTTTCTGTCCCACGCAACGTGCCAGATACGACGAGCCGAATCCGCCGTCAAAGCTGCCGACTTTGGGCCCGGTTTGGCCGAAACGGGCATTTTCGGAGGCGATAGTCAAGTCGCAGACCACTTGAAGAACGTTGCCGCCGCCTATGGCGTATCCGTTGACCATGGCGATGACGGGTTTGGTGAGCGAACGGATGGCCTTGTGTACGTCAAGGACGTTGAGGCGCGGGGTGCCGTCGGCATCGCGATATCCGCCTCGGCTCTTGTAGTGCTGGTCGCCGCCGCTGCAAAAAGCCTTGTCTCCTGCGCCGGTGAGTACTACTACGCGAATGTCGGAGCGGTCGCGGCAGATGCCGAGTGCTTCGAGTATCTGGTGGTTGGTCTGCGGCCGGAAGGCGTTATATACTTCGGGACGGTTGATGGTGATACGGGCTATGCCGTTGTATGTGTCAAAAAGGATGTCACTGTATTCTTTTACGGGAGTCCATTGGCGTGTCATGTCGAGTTTGTTTATGAGTGTGTGATAGGGTGTTATATGCTGTTGGATGCGAATGTGTGCTACTGTAGACATGTCGCGGTCGAATGTCGTTAGTGTCTTTTGTAGAGAGTGTACAGTTTTTTGAAGACTTCGGCTCCTGTCTCGGGTGGTACCACGGCTTCGAGTATGCATGGGGCGTCGGTGCGTGCAATCATGGCTTCGAATTCGGACTTCAAGGTTTCAAGGTTGTCGGAGCGGTAGTACCCGAAGTTGCGGCTGAGGCATACCGCTTCGAGCGGTAGAATTACTCCGCCGGCAAGATAGCGCGGCATCACCGGCAGGTGGTGAGTGTTGGCTATGGCGCGGAAAATGCCGCCGCTGGAGTTGTTGATTACCACCATCTTGAAGGTCGCCGGGATATCCTCAACCAGCAATGCTCCGAAGTCGTATTGCGCGCTCATGTCGCCCGTAAGTAGCAGGGTGGCGTGGCGCGAGGCTATGGCCGCACCTATTGCCGTGGAGGTGCTGCCATCGATGCCGTTGACGCCGCGGTTGGCGTCAACGCGCCGCAGGCGAGCGCAGTCCGCAGTCTGCGCGTATCGCACCGTAGTCCCGTTGGAAAGGTGCAGTCCCCAGTTATCAGGCATGGCCTCGATAATTTGGCGTATGACCGTCAGTTCGCACCATGGCAGGGCGTTGCAGTAGATTTTGTTGGCTTCTTCGGTTTTGGTCACGGCTTCTTGCCATTGTGCGGCATAGCCGTTGTCAGCGGCGTTGGCGCTGATAGCTTCGACCAGTCCAGGCAGTGCCAATCGCGGCGTCGCCTGTATTGAGCATGTTTGGCAGAGGAAAGTGTCCACGGCCGGCCCGTCGGTGCCTATATGCAGGTGCTGTGTGATTTTGCGCGCGGCGCCATCGCGCAGCCAGTCCTTGGCGAGTGTCGAGGTGATGCCGCCGCCAATGGTGACCACTATATCCGGCAGCAGGGTGCGTCGCTGTTCGGGTGTCAGGGCGTTGAGCACGGTGTCTATATTGTGCCCACAGCCCTGCACATTACTTAAGATGTCGGTGGCTACCGCCACGTTGGGCAGCGTTGCCAGTCGTGACAGCGCATGGCTAACTGTCTTACATGGCGGCATTGGCCCGGCCAGGAACAGTAGGCGTGCCTTGCGAAGCAGCTCCAACTCGTGTGCAGCAAACGAGAAATTGGTGCATTCTCCCAAGGTGTGTATGGCCGGTGCATGATCTTCGTCTGCTATTTCGATCGTTCCGCCGAGCGGCGAGTCTATTTGGATGTTGAGGTGCACGGGCCCTTGTCCGCGTATTTCATCGCCTTTGGCGATGCAGACAATTTCGTTGATGACGCGTAAGGCTGCGCGGGTCTCTTGGGCGTTGTGCGGTACCGGGATGTCTCCGGATGCACGCACAACGGCTTCCAGGGCACCGGCTTGGCGGATGGTCTGCCCGTCGGCCTGTCCTATCCATTGACGCGGTCTGTCGGCCGAAATCACGATAAGTGGCACTTGTCTGTAAAAAGCCTCGGCACACGCCGGCGCCATGTTGAGCACGGCGCTGCCCGAAGTGCAGACCACGGCTACCGGACGACCTTGCTCGGCAGCCATGCCAAGTGCGACAAAGGCAGCCACTCGTTCGTCTATGATATGATGCAAGGTCAGGGCGGATGTTGCCGCCGCCTGAACCAGGGGCGCATTGCGTGTGCCCGGACACGCTACGATGTCGGTGATGCCCCATTGGGACAGCAGGTCTATGAGCGCCCTGCATATATAGTTGTCTGTATTAATCATTGCGTGCAGTGCTTTGGATTAAGGAAGACTAAGGCTTAAGGCCGCCGGATATATCGTGCGGTAAAAGGACAAAAACGGCATGCGGCGACAGCGTTTTGCCGTACAGGTACTGCTGATAGCGGCTATGCCTTTGGCGTGATGCACCGCAAAGATACGCATATTTTATGAGAAAAACCTTGTGCCGACCAATATTGTCCTAAATAAATTTAGGCGACAGCGTAACGAGCAA
>UMHE01036512.1_pt1 | contig 11354 bp, 7 predicted proteins | sample 1965451 | NCBI WGS metagenome assembly UMHE01 (sample SAMEA4836090, study PRJEB28245) | human gut metagenome | biome: gut microbiome; material: fecal sample | place: Denmark | collected 2008 | reverse complement strand
AGTACAAACCGAGCGCATAAAGCCAAGCTTGCTTGAACTTTCTATTATAAGAAAACGCAAACGGGTGGACAAAACATACGGGCACAAAAAAAAGGGCTTCCGCCCTTTCTCATCTTTTTTAGTGGTGCGAGGCACATTATTGCCACGCCCACCGGCTCACATCTGAGCCAATCATCTAACAGTTACCTTTCTACAAATCTTTTTTACCTAATCTAATCTTTTACCTAATCTTGTTAACCTAATACTTAATCTTTCTACCCAGTCACTTCTTCGCAGAAGGAACTTTCGCAGAACTAATACTATATCAAATTATTCAATAGCTTAGCTTATGTCTTGTTTTCGAGTGCAAAGTTACGGCCACAACCACGACAATGCAAGTATATGAACAAAAAAGTTGCACGCTTTTGCATTGTTTGTGAACAAACTCGGCATTTTGACAAGTGCACTATCAAAAAGCTCACATTTTATCATTCTGCCACCACTATGTACCGCTACACAAAGGCTGCATCAAACACCTGCTGCAAGAAAAATTGCCTGCCAACACCGAAGTTTCCGACTCAAAGAGCCCTTCTGTGCTGACAGGCAACCACTATCCGCTGACAGAGTCAGCTAACGGGGTCTTACCCATTATTACTTTGCAATCTTGACGCACTTCACGCCGTTTGCCGTTACAATCTGCAAGAGATACTGACCCTTGGGCAGCGACGATGTGTTGACTGTGCCTCCATCGCGACCTGTGGCCAAGAGGCATACGCGACCTTTGGCGTCGAACAAACGATACGACTTGAGGCCTGGAGCTGTGAACGACACTTGGTTGGCCCCCATACGCACATCAATATCCACAGCCGACTTGCCAACCGGCTTGATGGCGGTAAACTCACCCGCACCCTCGGCAGCATTGATATAATCTGAATAATCAGTGCGCTTGGTCTCAACATAGCGCTGTTCGAAGCTGCCCCAAGGATTGTCGGGGTCGGTTGATATGTAGTAGTAGCCCTCGTATGCCACCGACTGCGGTATGTCGTACTCCGGATGGTAGGTGATATGATACTTGTTGCCGTCCTGCAGCTCATAGTCCTCGCCATTGGCCACCTTGACGTCGGAGAGTAAAAACTTCTCCTGGCTCACCGTGTAACCATGGTCGTCATTCTTCACCACCACACTGTCGAGGTCCCAACCTGAACCTTGATAATCGTTGGCTATATAGGTCGTTTTGTTATGATACTCGTAACTGCCATTGGCATCGGTGGTCCATATCTTGAACTCCTGCTTGCCCACCCCGGGCTGATCTATCACGTAAGCATAATCCTCCACATTTTTGGCATCGTAAGTTACCGACAATGTACCATTAGCCTGGCCTGCATAATAGGTATCTGCAGCGAGCATGCGTTGTTCGCCCTGCAAGAATGAGGCATCGATGTCAACATACTGATCGTCTGTGGCAGCCCACTTTATGCTGCGGTACGACTCTGTCTCTTGCCACACATCTTCATTTGTGTTGTAATCATACTCCAAGCCTTCGTACTTAATGTCCACTGCATGCCCAACCGAGTCGGCATAAGTTGCGGTAAGGCGCTGCTTCAACTGCGGCGTGGGGGTGCTGTAGTCCTGATACCAATATTCGCTTGTCAACACTCTGCCCCTGGCATCGCGCACAATGTCCCAACGTTTGCAACCGCCGCCGTCGCCAAACACATAGGCTGCGCTGTCGGCATTCCACATAAGAGTCTTTTGTTCGGTCACGAAACTCTGAACCACGGGGTCGTACTTGTAGGTGGTTATCCAGAAGGGAGAATAGGTCTTGCCGTCCTTCGACACCTCAAATGTCACAACCGACTGACGGCCTTGCTCGTCATACGACACCATCTGCCGCGAATAGGGCAAAGTGTCGCCCTCGGCAAACGAATGCAGACGCCAACCACACTCTGAGCCGTTTTTGTCATAGAACAAGGTGTAACGCTCGGCACGTTGCATGTCGGCATCGGGAGTTTTATAACTGCGTGTCCACACCTCCTCGGTTTGGGGCACCCAAATGGGGAGCACCTCGGCAGCCTTGCTCTGCGAGAGACACGACACGGAAGCTTGTGCCTGACGTCCGCCAAACAGCAATTTGCCAAAATTTTTGCCACTACGACCCACTTGGGCCTTGGCGTCGACGCCATTGTGCAACACCGAGGCAAATGGCAATGCACGGCTTCGGCCTGGAACTGACTGTAAGGGTTGAGCTGACGCCACACTGCCACATGTAAGCGCAGATAGCATTACAAACGTAAATATTTTCATAGGCTATAACGAACGTTTTGTTGGTAAATGAGTTATTTTTGTTTCTGTTTGCAAATATAGGCAGCATAAGCCGTACCACCTAACATATTGTAAAGAAATATTATTTTTTATGCTGCATAACATATTTTATGACCATTGGCAGCATTCTTGACCAGCAGCCTGACAAGCTGAAAGGTTTACAAAAAATCTTGCTAATGGCATTCTGTATTTCTCCTTTTTTATCTACACGCCACACTATAATGGCAGAAAGGGACTATTTGCCCCTTATTCTGTTTACAGCCATTTTGTCTACACTCTGCACTTTTGCACGCGACATCATTGATTATCAGCTGATTGCGCTGTGCAGACAAAGCCAAAAAGCTTCTGCACTACGCCTACACCCATCTGCACCCATCTGCACTGACACCATACCGCACACGCCTCACGACAAAACAGGCGTGCCACCCGCACATTACGGCATAGGGGGAGCGAATTTTCTGTCAGAGCAACAGATTTTTCTGCCTCCCTACACATTTTTTTCTGACTGGCACAAATGATATGACGCCCCCGGCACAAGCACGAGTGCAGAGGGCAGTGCAGACAAATTCCGCCCTTACCTACACTATTTTTCACATTGATAATCAAAGCATTACAAGGCATTAGTGCAGAGTGTAGACAGTTTTGCAAAAAACCATTATATAAGGACTGTCTGCACCATCTGCACTAACACAGCAGCACATGACAGCAAAATATTTTTTTCTGTCACCACCATCTTTGGCACGCTGCTTGCATAAGTATGGGCGTACCGCTCAAAACAGTACAGAGGTACACACATATAATTATATAACACGAATAATAATAAAAAAAAGATACAATCATGGGAAAGATTATTGGTATTGACTTAGGTACAACGAACAGCTGTGTGTCAGTGTTCGAAGGTAACGAACCTACTGTAATTGCCAACAGCGAAGGCAAGCGCACCACTCCTTCGGTGGTAGCCTTTGTTGAAGGTGGCGAACGCAAGGTGGGCGACCCCGCCAAGCGTCAGGCAGTAACCAACCCCTTGCGCACGATTTACTCAATCAAGCGTTTCATGGGTGAAAACTACGACCAGGTGCAGAAGGAAATTGCACGTATGCCCTACAAGGTGGTACGCGGCGAGAACAACACCGCACGTGTTGAGGTGGACGGCCGCCAATACACTCCGCAGGAAATTTCTGCAATGGTTCTGCAAAAGATGAAGAAGACCGCCGAGGATTACCTCGGACAGGAGGTGACGGAAGCCGTTATCACCGTGCCGGCCTACTTCTCAGACTCTCAGCGTCAGGCCACTAAGGAGGCCGGACAAATTGCAGGTCTTGATGTTAAACGTATCGTTAACGAACCTACCGCAGCCGCCCTTGCCTATGGTATTGACAAGGCTAACAAGGACATGAAGATTGCCGTGTTCGACCTTGGTGGTGGTACATTCGATATCTCTATCCTTGAGTTTGGCGGTGGCGTGTTCGAGGTGCTCTCAACCAATGGCGATACACACCTGGGTGGTGATGACTTTGACCACGTAATCATCGACTGGCTGATTAACGAATTTAAGAACGACGAAGGTGCCGACCTCTCAACCGACCCGATGGCCATGCAGCGCCTGAAGGAGGCTGCCGAAAAGGCTAAGATCGAACTTTCAAGCTCTACAACTACCGAAATCAACCTGCCCTACATCACATCGGTTAACGGTATGCCTAAGCACTTGGTAAAGACGCTTACCCGTGCCAAATTTGAGCAGTTGGCTCACAACCTGATTGAGGCTTGCAAGGCTCCGTGCGAAGCAGCCTTGAAGGGTGCCAACCTTACTACTGCCGACATTGACGAGGTAATCCTTGTAGGTGGTTCTACCCGTATTCCTGCCGTACAGCAGTTGGTACAGGACTTCTTCGGCAAAGCTCCCTCAAAGGGTGTAAATCCTGACGAGGTGGTAGCCGTAGGTGCTGCCATTCAGGGTGCCATCTTGAACAAGGAGAAGGGTGTGGGCGACATCGTATTGCTCGACGTTACACCGCTTTCATTGGGTATCGAAACACTCGGTGGCGTAATGACCAAGTTGATTGATGCCAACTCAACCATTCCTTGCAAGAAGAGCCAGGTGTTCTCAACCGCTGAGGACAACCAGCCCGAGGTTACCATCCACGTGTTGCAGGGTGAGCGCCAGTTTGCCCGCGACAACAAGAGCATCGGCCGCTTCAACCTGGCCGGCATTGCTCCCGCCCGTCGTGGCGTGCCTCAGATTGAGGTTACATTCGACATCGATGCCAACGGTATCTTGAAGGTATCTGCCAAGGATAAGGCCACTGGCAAGGAACAGGCCATTCGTATCGAAGCTTCAAGCGGCTTGTCAGAAGACGAAATCAACCGCATGAAGGCTGAAGCACAAGCCAACGCCGAGGCAGACAAGAAGGAACGTGAGCGCGTTGACAAGATCAACGAAGCCGACTCTATGATATTCCAGACCGAGAACCAGCTCAAGGAGCTTGGCGACAAGCTCCCTGCCGACAAGAAGGCTCCCATTGAGGCTGCTCTTGGCAAGTTGAAGGAGGCTCACAAGGCTCAGGACATTGCCGCCATCGATGCTGCCAAGGCCGAGCTCAACACAGCATGGCAGGCTGCCAGTGCCGACATGTACAGCCAGGCAGGTGGTGCCCAGCAGGGTGCAGGCGCTGGTTTCCAAGGCGGTCAGCAGGCAGGTCCTCAGCAGAACGCCGGCTCTGACAACAAGGGCAACGAAGACATTCAGGACGCTGACTTTGAGGAGGTCAAGTAAGTTTGACTTTTAAGGATAGACATTCTGAACAATAATAAATAATAAGGCGTACAACTGAAATCATAATGATTTTGGTTGTACGCCTTTTTTTTGTTACATTTAGCCTAATTGACATTTGAGTTGTTCAATTACATAGCGTTGAGGAATCTTTTCTTGTTCAAGCCTATAGTTGTTAGCTTTGATATATTGGTATAAATTTTCCTCTTCTGTTGTAAGATTTAGCTCAACATTGACTTTGCTTGGCGTTCCCAAATCGTTTTCAAAATATTTGTCGAATGTTACACGGTCCATTAACAAACTCTTTACATGTGCGAAATAACTACGAAATTGCGACAGAATCTCAAAACCTTGCGCATCAAGATCTCCCCAATAAATAAGGTCGATGTTTTTAAGTAGCTCAGAGTCTTTAATAGAAGCAACACCATACCCTCTTCCCCATATAACAATGCTATTTGCTACAGAAGGGAAAGTCAAGAAATTTACCTTATTCTCCACGATAAAAGCCTTTGTAATAGGTATTTGCAACTTTAAAAATTGACTAACAGGTACGGTTATATCATCCATACCATTAAAGAAATTCTTAGCCAAATCTCTATCCAGTAATCTTATCCGTACTAAAGGCTCATCATAACGTAGATTGTAGCGCTTTTCGAAATCCTTCTCATTCGTGTTAACAAATTCTTCTATAACGATATTGAGTAATTCGCCAATCACTATTTCGTGTTGTTCAATAAACTTTGTATGCACCTCAATGGGCAACTCACGTATGTATAGTTGAGGTTGGGGATTCTTTAAGAAATAATCTAATACCTTCCCAATGTCATCCCAATCCCCAGAGTTTTTAATAACCTTCTGTGGATATTTTTCAATCCAATGTTGCAGCTTAGGAAACTTTTCGTTGATTCGTACAACATCCTTTCGGAAATCAGCCACTTCTTTTATCTTTTGAAGAAAACGTTCATAATCATCAGCCGTTTCAAACGTAATTCTACTTGGTAAATCCTGTGTACCAAACAACTTCGTTTTTATGGTCTTCCACTCAATCGTATAACCATAGCCTTTAACTTCCTTCGATAGCGAACGTATATCTTCCAATTCTCTGTGAAATTCAACCATTGTGTTACTTGCTTTTTTATCGCACAGAATTACTATAGGCTGAAAGTCAGTTCCAGCAGCTACATTACGCAAGTATTCTGGATACTTGCGTAATGCCTTCTTCTTAATTTCTATCGATGTAATCATTTCGATTCAAATATCTTTTCACGTTCCTCCTTAAACTGATTTATTGGCATATTGTAAAGCACCGATGCGTTATTTTTTCGCTCCACATAATGAACATACGATATGTCGTTTTCCACAATATGAATATTGTCACTCGGAGTTACAACCAATAATTGAAGATGTAACTGTTTGCAGAGCGAAATCAGATAACGAGCCTTGTCTTCGTCTTGTGCTCTAAAAGCTTCGTCTATGGCAATAAAGCGGAACGACGAGTCACATCCATGCTTTGTTAAGCCAAACTGATAGGCAATAGCCGAACCAAGGATGGTATAAGTAAGTTGCGCCTTTTCGCCACCCGAGAGCTGTCCCATCGACTCATAAGTATTGCGTTTCATGTCATCAGCTTTATAAAATTCCACAGCCTTATACGTTAACCATCCTCTCACATCCATCACTTTCGTTCGCCATTGTTCATCCTGTAATCGTTTCATCAATGGTAAAACATGCTGTTCAAAGTGAACACGCTGACCATCAACTTTTGAGTTTATCTCATGCACATTGGGCATCGCATCATTAAGCAACTGCGAGAACTCAATTACGTCCGCATTATTTTTCTTTGTAGACACCAGTTGAATGTAGGTTTCAGGATGAACATTAAAGTCAATATCTTTAAGATAGGAATTCAAATGTTCAATAGTTTTACGTATAGATGAAGTCCAATCCATAAAGAACTGACGGAACACAGAAATGTTATTGGTGAGAGTTTCATGCAAATACTTATTGAACCTATTTTCAAAACTTGGCAATGCCTCCTCATTCAATTTTTTAAGAAAAGCCTTGAATTCAGATACAAGCTCAATTGAATTTGGAAGAACATTGACATCAGAACGCCAACTCGCAAACTTTGCAGTTATCTTCTCTGAAGGATTCTTGAATTCACTAATCTTGTCTTTGCAAATACTCTCCTTCTTATATTTTTCGCTTTGCAGAGTCTTAATTTTATCATCAATTTCGTTTTGCAAGGATTTCTGTTTAGCCTCAATATCAGCCAACCCGATAAGCAAAAAGTCAGGATTACTGTTTTCAAAAGCCTCAACATCAACAGCGTGCATTAACGCCAAAGTTTCAGCGTTTTCATTATAGCGTTTTACCGTAACATTCTGTTCTTGCTCTAAAGTACCTAACTTTTTATATAGGTCCGCATTATCCTTCTCAATTGCATCAATCTTCAGCTTTACGTTCTCTAATTGTTGTTGCAGCGTCTTTATTCTGTCATTAGTAGATTCAAGTTGCTTCTTCTCTTCTTTTTTCTCATTGATTCTTATCGAATACGATTGCCAATCAATGGCATCGAATTTTTCAAAATTGAGCAAATAAGAGAAAGCTTCCTTTCGTTCTTCAGTTTCCTTTCTTTTATGGTCAAGTGCCACCAACTCTTTATTCATAGCTGTTAGTTGGTTACATAAAGCCTCATACTCTTTTTTAATGGCAGCAATTTTTTCGCGATTGTCCCATCCAAGCACGTAATGCTCCCTTCTGTTTACGCCAGGACGATCATCCTTCTCGTGCTTACCGCCCTTCGATTTAATGAGCCCTTCTTTTGTTACAACCTTTTCGGTTATATGGTTGAAGTCTTCTAATGTATTAACACACGCATAATTAAACTCCACATATAATCTGTCTTCAAGCCAATCCAAATAATTCGCTTCAGGTTTGAGTTCTATTTTTTTCAAAAGTGAGCACTCCTCAACTTCTCTATTTTCAAACTCTCGCAAGGTCTCCACCCCATTATATCGATAATAAACAATTCTACCTCGTAAATTATGGTTGTTAACATAATCGTTAACTTGACGATAGTATTTTTCGGGCACAATGAGTCGTAGCGCAAAGTTATGGAGAATACGCTCAATGGCAGACTCCCATTCACGCTCGTCATCTTTTAACTGTATGAGTTCGCCTACAAAAGGAATCTCATTCGTTGTCGCCCCAACGTACTCTATAATCTCATCACGTATTTCCGCAACACGCCCCGAAATATTGTTTTCATGATTACGAAGATAGTTGATAGTCTGAACACAGCTATTTTTGTCAGTTTCAATCTTCTCCATTTCATTTTGCAAGAGTCTTTTTCTTTCAGCCAACTCATTGTCAAGTAATTCCTGCAAAGCCACCTTTTGCACTTTGGCAGCCGCTTTATTAGTTTCGAATGTTGAAGCGTCAAAACTTTGAGGCAAATCAACTTTAAGAACAAGTCTGTTATACTCATCCTCCCTTTTCTTGCGTTCTTCAAAGCATTGCTCCAGGTCTTTTATGTCCTTTTCAATGTCTTTAATCTGTTGCCCTACAGCGTCACACTTAATGGCTACTTCTAAGTTGCTTTTCTCCTCATCAAGACCTTTCTTTTTAGCCTTATTAGCTTTAACCGTGTCATCTAATTGACGTAATTTACTTTTACATTCCCCCAAATGCTCCTGACAAAGCATAACCGTCCTATAGGCAAACCAATAAGAAATAACATCTTTCTGACTTTGTAGCTCGTTAATATTCTTGTTTATTACCTGCAACTCATCCGCCAATTTGTCTATAGGTTCAAGCATACGCATTTGCTCTTTAGTCTTCTCGATGCTTGTCTTTGCATCCATAAGGTTTTGAAAGTTATCGCTCAGTTCCTTATAAATTTCCTCAGCATCTTTTTCCTCAAGCATATTATCTCGAATAAAGCTGTCCAAATCATTCAGAACCTTTACTCCCACCAGTTGATTGAAAAGTGTAAGCGCCTTTTCCGACCGCATACCAAACACAGCAATCATCTTCTGCTCGTATGCCATAGGACCATCAAAGAACTCAATCACACGTTTGGTACTTCCAGCATTCAACGCCTTCTCCATGCGTTTACGCCATTCGCCATTAGCGTCAAAAGCAGCAAAGTCCTGAGATATGGTAATGGGCTTATGCGCCATACCAAAGACAGTTTTTAAACCATCGCCAGAATAATAGCGGACCTGGAAAATCGTCACAACTCTACCATCCATGTTAGTAAACGTAGCAAGCAACACAGAGCGATCTTTTTTATCGCGCAACTTCAATGACGATACACCCGCATCGCCTTCTTGTTTCTGACCATAAACACCAAAGAAATAGGTTTCTTCTGTTCTATTACCTTTTTTTTCAGCTCCAGAAGATTGATTGTAGAAACGCTGACGTTTTAAAGGCACAAGCAAAGTTAACAAAGCATCAATAAGCGTACTTTTACCTGAGGCATTAGCACCTGTTAGCAACGCATTGTTTCCCTGCGGATTCAATCGAAACACCTTGTCATTAAATGTTCCCCAGTTCCACACCTCCATGTAGTCGAGTTTAAAGCCTGCAACCTGCGGATTGGTATTAAATAGATCGGTCTGATATATCATAGCCATTCAGTTGTTTTTTAAAATCTAACAAATCGTCAAGCGTAATTTTTTCCTTTATAATACGATGTATTTTATATCGTTTTTCACCCTCACCGTTTTTAGGTGAAACAAGGAACCCAAAATCTACAATTCGTTCAATATTACTATCAAGGTCTTTTTCAAACTTCACCTTATTATACGATGTCGGCAAAAATAATTTTGTTTCCTCCTTGATGTCTGCAGCTGTTACATACTTGTCCGTTGCCTGCGATAACGTAGGGTTACTATCAAAGTCTTCGAGCATCTGACGCAGCACAACAAGCATCACCGACACTTCAAAGCCATATTGCCTACGCGACACTAAGTTTATTGTTTTGTCGCCATCCAATGCCATCTGTTTAACAAAGGCAAAACCTTCGTCCTTTTTAAGAATAAGCTCCAACCCCATGGTGCTAATATAATTTTGTATTTCAGCCTGATAAGTAAGCAGTTCGCTCCATGTGGTATCGCTATTTTCAACAACCCCTTTCAATAATCTAACCACAGCCTTACTGTAGGGTTTAATGCCAAATTCACTCATAACGTAATAATAATTTCAGGGATAGTTATTGTTTTATCTTTCGAAAATGCAATTTCTTGCGTACGATTAGCAGAAACCACAGTCTTATACTCCTTTAGCATTGCTATATAACCAAACAATTCTGAAAGACCTTTTTCAATTCCATTATTTTGGTCAATTACTTCTGCCAGAGTAGTTTGAACACTGTTCTTAAGCATGTTGTTAATACGCTTTCGCAGAATTTGCCGGTCTACTTGATGGGGGTTATAGAGCTTCTCTAAGCGTTCAAGCTCATTTATGCCCAAATCAGCTTCGGTAGGAACATTCTTATATTCAATTTCTTGTTTAGGAGTTAAATTCAACTGACGTTCCAATGGCAAACCGAGTTCTAAAGCCTCATAACTCAACGAAGCACAACTTCTATCTTTGTTTTGAGTCGTGTTCAACAAAAGTTTCTTAATATCGTTAATAACTTGTTTCGTAGCCAGAACCTCAGCGTTACTATTGTTTCTAATAATCTGACTCAATTTCTCAGTCATTCTATTGTTAGTCTTCGACACCTTGTTTCCAGCATCAAACAAGTGTTTTTTAAGGTCTTTCAAGAATTTGTCTTTCGAAGCAATATTTCTCTTAGCAAGGGTGTCATATAACAAGTTAGTCAGCTCTTCCCATTCCTTTTGCAATTCAGCCGAAAGCAAAAACTCCCAAAAGGCATAAAAGCTCTTTCCTTGTTGCGACTCCTTCAATTCAGCATAAGCATCAAATATATAACAGAGAATGTCTTTCTTTACCTCATTATTTGTTTGGCGTTGATATATTTGCTTAATAATATCCTTAAAATTGTCGTCCACTTCTTTAAAGTCCGACAACAGTTCTTTAGCCAACTTATTCAAGCTGTTATATCTTGGCTCAATCTGATAGTCCTCATACACTTCAACATCCTCACCCATCTCCAAGCATTCAATCTGACGCTCTATGTCATCCTTCTTTTGTCTTAGCAATTCTAAGCGTTTTTCCCTGTCTTCGTTAGAGAATTCAACCAAATCCTTTAGTTGCGAAAACAAAGTTTTGAATTTGGATTCTGTTCCGATATATTCTTCTTTCTTAAGAG
>UMHE01056248.1_pt1 | contig 11472 bp, 9 predicted proteins | sample 1965451 | NCBI WGS metagenome assembly UMHE01 (sample SAMEA4836090, study PRJEB28245) | human gut metagenome | biome: gut microbiome; material: fecal sample | place: Denmark | collected 2008 | reverse complement strand
CCAAGGGGATCTCAGCGCAAAGGTTGCGCGTTTTTTCTGCCATAGCAGTTCCTCCAATCTTTTTAATGGTAAAGCCAAGATACCCGAAAGCAAGCGCGAAAGCTATTACCAAAGCCAACGAAGAAGCGGTACGAAACAGTGACGATACCAACAAAGCGGCTATGCCGCCCGCATGGCCGCGGCGATCCGCGACATAATAAACTCCACACAGGGTATCGCCACGCTGTTATGTTGAGCTTCACATAACAGCGTTTATTGGGACAAAGCCATTATGTTAATGATGGGCACAAAAATGGCATGAATACAAGGTTTCTGTGGATTTTACTGCACATAATACTCCACATTTCAACCTTTAATCATAGCAGCTAAAACCTTTAAAGTAAGGGCTTACTTTTTCCGCTTGTTCAAGTAGAATTGTCATTGTAATAGGAGAAATTTCTACATGAAGGGCGGTGGGTATATTGCCAAACAAGCTAATCAAAGACCTCATTGACAAAGGTGCAGTAACTCTAAAAGAACAGGGATATTCCATACGCAGTAGCGAATACACCCTATTGACATGGAAGCAATTTCAAGAGTTCTGCAATAAAAAGGGATATGAAACATATTTGCCCTCGCATAAAGATGAATTCATCACAGAACTCGGCAAGTGCACTCCACCTTTAAGGCAGTCCACAGTTGACCGCAAAGCCGGAAGCATGAAAATGCTTGATCTGCTTGCCACCAAAGGTACCTGGGGAAAGGGGATGCTCAATCCTCTGCAAGAGTTGTTGCCGGAATTCAACTCCTTTCTTGATGCGCAGGAAGAATATCTCATCAAAACCGGTTATTCAGAATGCACCAGAGAAACGATGCGAAATTATATCTCCGTAGTTATGCGGTACTTTCAGAATGCTGGTATAACAAAGCTGGAAGAGCTTAACAGCTCACATGTCTCGGCATATCTGCTGACTCTGAGAGGCCATGCAAAAAGTACAGTGCGTTGTGAACTCAGCCGACTGCGGAAGTTCCTGTCGTATCTGTATCTGCTTGGATATACATCCGAAAATCTTGCACCTCATGTACCTGAATATCGTCTGGGACAAGCACAGAGCATAATTAAAATCTGGGAGTCAGAGGAAATCAATGCAGTATTGGAAACCGTGAACAGAGCCAGCCCAAAAGGAAAACGAGACTATGCTTTCATTACTATTGCCGCTGAACTTGGTGTGCGAAGCAAAGATATCTGCAATTTGAAGTTGTCCGATATTGACTGGGAGCTTTGTTCAATCTCCTTTGTGCAAAGCAAGACGGGCAAGCCGAACACGCTTCCTCTCAGCGAAAAAGTGGGATCTGCTATTATTGACTACCTGCATATTCGTCCGCAAACAAAATGCGAATACCTGTTTGTCAGTTTGAACCCTCCATATGGCAAGATGAAATCAATCCATTCAGCGTTCCATAGGTATGTCGCGCGTTCAGGGGTAAAAGTGCCAATTCATGCGCATCACGGCCTGCATTCTCTTCGGGCAACCGTTGCGACAAAACTGCTATCTGCCGATGTGTCTCCAGATATCATTTTTTCATTTCTTGGCCATTCGGACCGAGAATCTCTGGGACATTACATCCGTCTGGATATTGAAAACCTGCGTGAATGCGCCCTTTCGTTTGAGGATGGTGATCTCTTATGAGCAGAACTTACGAGTACAGAAGCGGACTGGCAAGTCAAATAAGTGCTTTTATTGCAGAAAAGCGGGCCTGCGGATGTAAGTATGAAAAAGAAGCCAAAACCTTTCAAACATTGGACCGGTTTCTCGTAGAACAAGGAATCAATACTCCAGTGTTGCCGGAATTGGTCGTTGAGAAATGGATTGAAAAGCGGCCCAATGAAAAGCGTAAAAACCAAAAATGGCGGCTTAATTTCACAAAACGCTTTGCCAAATATCTTCAATTGAATGGCTATGCCGCGTACTATCCCGAACTTACCATTTCATCTCGAGATGATGCTGACTTTTCTCCCTGCATTTTTACGAGCGATGAGTTGGCACGTATTATGAAATATTTTGAAACGATGGTTCCAAGCAGGCAATGCCCTACTGCGCACCTTGTCTTTCCTTTGCTGTTTAAGACTCTGATCTGCTGTGGATTACGTGCCGGAGAGGCAACCCGGCTCCGTGTAAAAGATGTAGATCTTATAAACGGCGTTTTGCAGATTTGGGAAACAAAGCATGACAAACCAAGATATGTTCCTCTGTCTAAAAGTCTGTGGGCGGACTACGAACAATATTTTGAAGAAATCCATGCGGAAAGTTCTGGTAACAACTATTTCTTCCCCAATCCCCGAAAAAGCTGCTACCATACAACCACGGTCTACAACCGGTTTCGGGATGCGCTATGGCATTGTGGAATTGCGCATAAAGGACGTGGATACGGTCCGAGGGTTCATGACCTTCGTCACACCTTTGCCGTTCGTTCTATGCAAAAGCTGAAAAAATCCAAGAGTGACATCGTGACTACACTTCCATACCTTTCGGCGTATCTCGGCCATTGCAACATGAGTGCGACGCAAATCTATCTGCATTTAACAGCGGAATGTTACCCTGAATTTATTCAAAAGCAGTGCGATTATCTTGGCGATACGATTCCAACGTGGGAGGCGCCGAATGAAAACTGCTGATTTTGCCGCACATTTGACGGAGTTTCTTTCCCATTACCTGCCCGAACTTAAAAATATCAGTACGAACACGATTTCATCATACTGCGATGCATTTCGCCTATTCCTTGGCTATTGCCAGGATGTAGAGGGGATGAGGATTGAAAAGCTTTCCATAGATGATCTGACGCCGGAACTCGTTAACCATTTTTTGCAATGGCTGAGGATAGAGCGAAACAATGGAACCGCGACGCGTAGCCAACGTCTTGCAGCCATCCGCTCATTTGTTAAATACCTGCAGATAAAAGAGCCGCGCCTTTTGCTGAATTTCCAGCAAATACTGGCAATCCCAGTGAAAAGAGCTGAGCGCAAAGCTATTAATCCGTTGACAAAAGAGGCGATTGCTCTGATCCTGCGCCAGCCGGATACATCCACTCTCAGCGGCAGAAGAGATGCCACGATCCTGTGTTTTCTTTATGATACAGCAGCCCGTGTGCAGGAAATCTGTGACTTACGTATTGAAGATGTCCGTCTTGATTATCCTGCAAGTGTCAAGATCCTTGGTAAAGGCAGAAAAACCAGGGTAGTTCCCATTTTGCCGGCAACGGCGCAGAACTTGAAAAAATATCTTACTGAAATGCACATGCTTGCACCGGAAAAAAGTCATCTGCCGCTATTTATGAACCGCAACGGGCAAAAGCTAACTCGTGCAGGGGTTACGTACATCCTAAACAAATATGCCAAGGCCGCTTCAGTGATTGATCCTTCCGTACCGGAGAAAATTTCTCCGCATTTGATGCGCCATACTAAAGCAATGCACATTTACGACGCGGATAATGATCTCGTTCATGTGCGCGATTTCCTCGGACATTCCGACATTAAAACTACAGACATATATGCCCGTTCAAGTCTTACAATGAAGCAGAAAGCTCTGGAACGAGTTTCGGATTCTCCAGTTCCCTCAATGCCTTCCTGGCAGAAAAGCCGGAGTACAATGGAGTGGTTGAAAAGTTTTGGATCTCAAAAAGCATAGCACATTATGTGAAGCAACTGCGCCAGGAATCCTCTCCTGGCGCAGTTTTCACATCTGTTCTTCTCATAACGACCATGATTAAATAAACGCTGTTGCCCAAAGCTTTGTACCTTGCACTATCCGACGCGCCGGGGATGTCTGTCCAGCCGTCCGGAAAGCCCTGGAGCCGTTCACACTCCAAAGGCGTCAGGCGGCGAATGAGATAGGCGTAGGATTCTGCCTGTTGGCAAATGAGATCGGTGGCGTCCTTATGCTGACGGGCGCTTTGGGTACTTACCACATCATTCCTCCGAAAGTCATCCACACGCTGGCGGCTGTAGACCGCGTGGCGATCTGCGGCGGTCAAGGTGTACGCCAAATCCTCCTGACAGCCAAGGCCGTTGCCGCCGTTCTCCGGCTGGCGGTCTACAATATTTCCGGCAATGCAGATGGCGCCCGTGTTCTGCTCAACCAGAGGTATATTGTTACCTCCGGTTTTTCTTATCTTTTCTGTTGACACGATTACATTCTCCTTTCTGTTGTGTCCTTGCTTGTGGGACAAATTTTTTATATAATAAATAGCACGATGAAAACATTCCGGTTCACATCGTGCTATCATTACATTTGTTTAGAAAAGTTCCTCGCCCTGCGCTGCAGCCTTGTGCGTGAGGATATGTACTTTTCCACGCAGAAGTTCGACCTCGTAACGCAACTGCTCGTTTTCATGGAGAAGCCGTTGGATATAACCGTTCTTTTCCGCAATCAACCTATCCATCCTGCGTGTGCTTTCGGCACCTGCGGTTTTCTCAGGAGTTTGTGTTTGAATGATTCCGTATTCTACCAGCACTTCGCGAATATGAGGTTTGGCAAAAACGGAACGGGACAGACCGGTTACGCTTATCAGATCCTTGATTTTGATATTGTAGCCTTGGGACTCCAAGACAAGAATTGCTTGTGTTACCATTTCTACGGTGTCCTTGCGAGTTTTCTCCTGCCGCTGGACAAGGGATTTAGGTATTGTTCGCTTCATTTCTCTGCACATCCGTTTCAATTGATTTTAGTATGGATTCAAACAGGCCCGCATTTCTTTTCGCATTTTCACAAATGATTGGAAATGCCGAAAAACGTACTTGTTTTTCACGCCAAAGAGCTATCTGTTCGCGATAGTATTCTGTTTGTTCTGTATCGGCCACAAATGCCTTACATTCAAGGCAATTCCACATATCACTTTTGCAAGTTGTAATATCGCTGCATATACCCCCACGGACGCGATGGGCTCTGAGGTTTTTCATCAGCCGCTGTTCCACTTGCTCATCCATATTAAGGATTCGTCCGCCAAATAGCACATACCGTTTATCCGATTCTTGCCGTTCAGCTAATACATAATTCTGCTTTTCACGGATCGTTTCTGGCATAAGATTCAAATGCGCATAGGCGTTAAAGATCATGGCATCTCCGTGATGGCCTGTCATCTCAGCTATCTGGGCAGCGGTGAAACCGGCTGCCAAACGATCTGTGATGCCGTTATGGCGAAACTGGTGCGTTGTCACCACATAGACATTTCCCGTTTCATCCGAAATGTTGTAACGACGGCATATCTTTCGAAAATGGTCGTTGACAGTAAATATTGATGCCACAAAGCAGAGTTTGGTAGAATATGTGGGTTTTCCTTTACGGCAATAACTCTGTCGGTATGAAAACAGCATTCCTTTTTTATCTTCTGGCAGAAACTCCTGGATCTGACGCGCCGTTTCCTGCTGCTCTTTTATTAGTCCTATAAGGTATCCAGCAATTCCTTTGTCCTCCAGGTGAATACTTCGTATGGCTGGTTGCTGCCAACCCCCATTCTGCTTCCATGTGGGAATAAACAAAACATACTGTCCGTTAAACCTTTTTAGACAATCTATCTTCATGCCAAGGATTTCTCCGATACGCGAAGGTATTAGCCTTAGTAACCAATAGACGCACCGAAGATAGGGCGCGATCTCATCGTTCTTAAATGCAGTATCTAATTGAATCGCAATTGATTCTGGAATATACTTTGCATCGTACCTGCGTTGGTGGCGATAAGGGGATACAGAAAATGGATTCTTACTCCTTGCACCATCAATATCATTCATCGTTTCAAAAAATATGCTCAATGATGACCAGATCCCAATGCGGGTCGCTTCTGCAAACTCCGTTTTCTCAAGGTAATGATAGAAGTCGGCCACGGCAAATTCATCGCAACCGCTCAACGGCAAGGTGCCTTTATCAAGTGACCAGAAATCAAAAAATCGGATGAGATCCATCACATACGACTTGACGGTAGATATCTTTTTCCCTCGTATAAGGCTGATGGCGGCAAAGCTCTTTACTGTTTCTCTGTGTAGTGCCGGAATCCTGTCAAAGTACAATGTGAACATACAACTTCTTTCTGCTGGACTGCGGCGCAAATTACTGCACACCCACTTGTTTTCGTGAAAGTGTATATTGGAGCCAAGTTGTTCGACAAAGCAGATATATTCTTTTAACTTTGCTGCACTATAGTTTTCAGCAATGACAGCACTGCTCATATACAACCTTCTTTCTCAATCATATTTACGACGCTTTGGTAGGACTCCAACAGGCGGTATTCTTGTTTGTACTCCAGGTATTCTGAATAATCCGTAATGCTCTCCGACTTATATACCTCTGCCAGCCGGTCTAAAAGTTTCTCCTGTTCCTGTAGAAGACCTTTCCAATATGGAAGATACTGTTTTCCAGTGCATAAGTTGCGGCAATTCACACAATTATAAAGGCTGCATCGGTCCGCGCACGGCCCATCTGCCACCTTCCGAACACAAAATCCAAGTTCCACACGTCGTTGACCAAGGCAAAAATCCGTATACAGGAGCCTGCGTTCTTCTTGCGTATAATTTTCAAGCTGTTCGCCGGTCATGATTAACTCAAACTTGCTTCTGAAAAATTCAGTATTTAGCTCCGCCAGTTTTTTCTTACGAACTTCAGCATAATATTTCGCCGCCGTGTCGCTGCATAAGTGCCCCAGCCAATAAGCTAATTCAACAGTAGTCGCTCCGTTTTCAATTAACCTAACAGCCAGGGTTTTACGGAATTGTTTAATGGTGAAGTGCCAGAGTTCTCCATTTTCGTCGCATATATCATACTTTCTGATAATCCCACGGATGCATTTGACAAATGGTTGAGAGTCAATAACTGCTCTCTCATACCCATACCTTCTGCTTCGGAAAATATACGATGTCCCCGCTATTTTTCTTTCCTCAGCATCCTCAATGATATGTTGGGAAAGCCTTCCAGCTATATCTTTGGGTATCATGATCCTGTGGTAGTCCCCAGCTCCGCGTCGATGTCTTGCACTTAGTGTTTTATGCGGAATATATTTCAGTTGGCAGACATTAGGGTATCGAGATTCTTCAATGCAGTCTTCTTCAAGAAGGTACACTTCTTTCAATCTCAGTCCTGTATTCATGAATAAATCGTATAGCAGCCTGTATTGACAGGGCATTTCTTCTCGATGCAAGTCCAATTGCTCCACCACTTCTTCCGGAATGATTTCGGTAGGTGTGTTAAACTGGCGAAGATTGTGAAATGTAACAATATCAAACGGATTGGTGCGCGGCCTTGGCGCTCTAATTTGTGTGTCCCGTTCAGTGCTCATGAGGTAACACATGATCCGTTTTAGACCGTTTACGGATTTTGCAATGTAATATTGAGACAATGGTTCCCCATCATTTTTCCGCATTGCTTCAAGGGCTAAAACCAGTGTCCTGATGTGACCTTCCGTTATATCCGCAAAATATATGACCTCCGGCGCAATATCTGCAAGTGTGTTGATTGCCAGCTTACACGCATCAAAAAGAGGCACATAAACTTTCCCTCTTTGTTCAAATAGATAACAGAAATAATATTTCACCTCAGACCGCAGAGAAGGCCGTTTGATGGCTGTGAAATCAAGCCGTTTGAGCCGTAATACATTCCCATACGGCTCATATAACTTCCAAACATCACGGTAAGGTGTCACTTCTGTAGAATTACCTGCAACGAAAAGTTTCCGTTGGATAATACGTTCCTGCTCCACAGCCTTAAGAAGCATTTCCTTGAATGCTGGATCATATAGCGACAGAGAAGACATTTCGTAATGGAACATTGAAAGCAACAATGCACTATGGGATATCTGTTCTCGCTTCTGAGTAATGGCAGAGGCCATCCTCTGCAAATATGTTTCCAGTAAGCGTATGTCTTTAAGCATATACTCTATCGTAGCAACAACCCCTGCACATCTGGATATTTTTGACAAACTGTGTCCCGTAAGCATGGCCTCTCTTGCGGCTTCGCATTGTTCAGCAGTGAGCGGCTTTGCTTTACTCATTTTCCTCACCACCCCTATGCAGCTTTTCCATGACTGACTTTGCTATGATGGGATTATTATGATTCCTGTAATGATCGATAGATGAAAAGCTCCTCCAGCCGAAGCTTTCCATGATAATGCCATCGGTAATATTGTCTTCTGGATGGAGGGACTGATGTTCAAGAAATTCCATAACTTTTGTGCTGCGCCCATTGTGGGTTCGTATTTTCGCCGCATCGAGCCCGGCACGAGTGGCACACCGCTTTAATATCTTTAGGTAATTATGATAAGACATAGGCAGGCCTTGTCTTTTTCCGGAGTTCAGATTTATAAATAAATACTGACTGAGTTTGCCGCTCTCACTCTCGGCATCCGCCCTTTCAGTCTGGATGTACTTGTCTATAACCTCGCAGGTTTTCTTGGGGAGGGCAACAAGCCTGAGTTTATTTTCTCCATTTCTGGCATTAGCTCGTCCCTTTGACCTTGTTGGCTGTACAAGCTGTTCTATGGCATCATAACTGTCAAGCGTAACGCTAAGAACCTCATCGATTCGAAATCCCTCGAAGGTGAGGCGCAACACCGCTTCATCCCGCAGAGTATTGAAGTTCCTACATAGCAATTCTTTTGTTGCTTTGTCGTACCATTTGGTGTAATCACGACTGGACTTAAGCCTGGCAGCATATCCGTCAATCAAATATCTATACTCCCGTGAATAGATTTGTCCATACAGAAAAGAGCAATTCGCCTGTACGGATTTTTTCTTCCAAAGCATCTCTGTCTGTCGCATATCATCCAGCCAGCCATAAAAACCCGTGATGACTGTGACATACTTTGTTAATGTTGAATATCCCACCGATGACTGTAGTGATAGTACTTTTTCGTCCGCCAAGTTACCAAATACGAGTTCATGTAAGAACTCTCGCACATGGTGATTTGTCGCATTTTCGTATGTGACCTTTCTTGAATCCAACCAGTTCAAAAACGCTACAAGCTTCTTTGCATATTCCTTTCCAGTGCTCGTCTTTCGTATGCTTTTCAGTTCGAGCCATTGGTTGCCAGGGAAAAACGGCATATAATTTTTCGTAATCATATACCGTGTATAATTGGTACTGGCATCCGTCTCGAAACGAAAAACAACTACACGAAATGTTTTTTCTTCCCGCATTATTTTCCTCCTGTTACAATTCACTTGGACTAATCGCCCAAATGCATTATAAAGGTTTCTCTCACAAAACACGATACGGGAGGGACACTCTTACCAGTGTCCCTCCTCTGCATTGTCAATCGTGTGAATCTGTATCGTGTGCACGAGGTTCAGAAAAACCTGTGCCATAACGGGCAGACATGGTGGGCGCTACCTTGTGGGGGCCAGTGTAGCGGCTGTCAATGCCGTGATTTTCGTAAACAAGAGGTTGGTGTCCATGCTCCTGTGCTCGGAGGGTTCCGGACACGTTTTCGCTGCATTCCATCACGCTGCCGCCCTGGTCATTCAGACATATAATAGATGGCATGCAGTTCCCGCCGGGGCTGCCCTTGAGGGTTGGAGCAACTGATTCGTTGTATCCAATGCCGCCTGCGCTGGCGCCTGCTCCGGCGGAAAAACCGGCTACAAAGGTCTGCTGCTTCATCCCCGGCTGTGCGCCCAGCGCACCCGCCACATCGCACAGATCCCGCACCTCGTCCCGCTGGTTGGCGGCAAAGGCCATGACGCCGTTATAGCCGTCAAAGCCCTCCGCGGCTCCATTTGGCTGTGTTACAAAGGTCTGCATCTGCATATTGGTGGTTGCCATCAACGCGCCTGACACACCGTTCAGGTCAATGCCCTCGTTGCACTGGTTCACATGAAATGCCTTTAGGTCAGTGGGTTGGCTGTCCGGCTTTATGAGCCCCGCTTGGATCTTCAGCGCACGCGCCAGCATCTGCGGCAGCTCCTTGCCGCGCTCAAAGGCGCGGCGCAGGATGCCCAGACAGGCGGTTTTCGATAGATAATATTTTAGGGCTGGGTACGCCTCCAGTATGCCGGACAGTGAGACGCGGATCGGGCGGCGGGGCGCGGCCCCGGTATTGAGGGGCCGCTTGCCTTCCCGCCATGGAGATCGGAACTCCCAATGACGCTGTCCGAAGAGATCCACGGGAGAGGACAGCAGATCCAAGTGGAAATACGGGATCGAAACCAGTTCGGAGTCCGGCTTGCCCGGTCTGCGCTTGGGCGGAGCTCCGCCCCTTTCAGCCGTGTCTAAATCAAGCATCGTCAATTGCCCGGTCGTATCGAATCGGTACATCTATGAGACCTCCTTCTCACTGTTTTCCGTTTCGTCAAATACATCAAATAAAAGCTGGGGCGCGAGCGGCCCGGCAAAGTCAGCAAGGAGAAAGATGCGCTTGCGACGCTGCGCGACGCCACACAATTGCGCTAATGTATAGCAGAAAATAATGTAAAGTCACCTCCTAAAACTGATGAAAAATCAGAAAAAATCATCGTCACACTTAACATAATTCCGTATAATTTAAACAATGGCATTGCCATATCAACTAATAGGAGGAATATGCTAATGACGATGGAGCACACAGGCTCATTGAGCGAATGGCTCAGGAAAACGATCAGCAAGTTAAAGTCACACTTAGCTGAACTCGGCTACAGTGAAAGCACGATTTTAAGGTTAGACGCGACATGGAAGGAGTTGATTGTATACTGCGAAGCGCATCAGACAACTGAGTTCACCGTGGATTTAGAGCGGAGATTTGTCTGGGAACGGTATGGTGCCGATCTTGGCGATAGGGATATATCTCAGAATGTCAGCCGGGCTATTCATATGTTGGACGATTATTTACAGTATGGGATGGTCTTTAAGCAATCAAGTATCACCTTGAAGGGCTTTTCTCCAGCCTATAAGGAGCTATTTGAAGGCTTTTTGGACAGTTTGCGCCAAAACCAAGTAGCTGAAGGTTCTATCAGAACTTGGCGGAGCAGGCTATTTCGCTTTGAGTATTTTCTGCTGGAGTCCGGCATTGAGCATTTCCACCTGCTTGAGCTGCACCATGTAAATACTTATATTGAATCTTTGACTGGATTTTCTCCCGGTACGGTTGCGGCAACAATTCGCATCTTAGGCAAGCTGTTTGATTACGCATTGGCCAAAGGCTACCATTATATCAGTTACGCCAATGCTTTGCCCTGTATCAGACGGACGCATAAGTATCGCCTGCCTACTGTTTTTTCACCGGATGAGGTAGAGTGCATTCTGGCTCAGGTAGACCGATCCAATCCGTTGGGGAAGCGGAACTATGCGATCCTGTTGTTGGTTACCCGGCTGGGGCTGCGCATCAGTGACGTGCGATTGCTTCGATTCGAGAATATTGACTGGAAAAACAAGCGAATTTCAATTCATCAACAAAAAACCGGGATACCCTTAGAACTTCCATTGCTCGAAGATGTGGGCTGGGCAATCATTGATTACCTCCAGCATGGCCGCCCAGAGA
>UMHE01042100.1_pt1 | contig 11584 bp, 8 predicted proteins | sample 1965451 | NCBI WGS metagenome assembly UMHE01 (sample SAMEA4836090, study PRJEB28245) | human gut metagenome | biome: gut microbiome; material: fecal sample | place: Denmark | collected 2008 | reverse complement strand
TCAGTATTCTGCTCTCAATCGCTCAACTACCCCGTGCCACTTTTTCAAAATGTTTTTCGTTCCGCCGCCATTGTGTCCCGCCTGAAAATATGGTATGCTGGGGAAAACAACAGACAAAGGAGCGCTTGATATGCGTCTGATCTCATGGAACGTCAACGGCCTGCGGTCGTGTCTGGGCAAGGGCTTTCTGGATTTCTGCGCCTTCGCGGACGCGGACATCATCTGCCTGCAGGAGACGAAAATGCGCCCGGAGCAGGCGCAGTTCGACCTGCCGGGCTACCGCATGTTCTGGAACAGCGCGGACAAGGCCGGCTACTCCGGCACCGCCGTGTTCACCCGGCGGGAGCCGCTGTCCGTCACCTACGATTTCGGCGCGGACATCCACCGCCACGAGGGGCGGGTCATCACCGCCGAGTTTGAGAACTTCTGGCTGGTATGCTGCTACACCCCCAACTCCAAGGATCAGCTGGCGCGGCTGGACTACCGCATGGAATGGGAGGACGACCTACGGGAATACCTCCTGGAGCTGGACGCGGTGAAGCCGGTGGTCTACTGCGGCGACCTGAACGTGGCGCACCAGGAGATCGACCTGAAGAACCCCAAAACCAACCGGCTGAACCCCGGCTTCTCCGACGAGGAGCGCGGCAAGATGACCCAACTGCTCTCCAGCGGCTTTGTGGATACCTTCCGCGCCCTGTACCCGGAGCGCACTGGCGCCTACTCCTGGTGGAGCTACCGCTTCCACGCTCGGGAGAACAACGCGGGATGGCGCATCGACTACTTCATCGTGTCCCGGCGGCTGATGCCCCGGGTGAAAAACGCCGACATCTGGCCGGAGATCACCGGCAGCGACCACTGCCCGGTGGTGCTGGAGCTGGCGGAGTGAGCACCTGACAAACTACCACATACCGCCCGGCACCGGGCATAGGAGGAACACCATGGAACGGACATACATCGACACACTGGCGCAGCTCATCGCGCGCAGCCCCACCTGCTACCACGCGGCAACCACCGCCGCAGAGCTGCTGGCGGCGGCCGGATATGCCCCTCTGGACGAGGGGCAGCGCTGGCAGCTGCGCCCCGGCGGGAAATATTACATGACGCGGGGCGGCTCTGCCCTGATCGCCTTCCGCGTACCGGAGCACGCCCCGGCGGGCTTCCGTCTGGCGGCGGCGCACGGGGACTCTCCCTGCTTCAAGCTGAAGGAAAATGCCGCCCTGCGGGACGGCGGCTATCTGCGGCTGAACACGGAGGTCTACGGCGGCCTGCGCATGTCCAGCTGGTTCGACAGGCCGCTGTCGGTGGCCGGGCGGCTGTTCACCGAGGAGGACGGCGTCCTCCGCCAGACGCTGGTGAACATCGACCGCGACCTGCTGGTGATCCCCAGTGTGGCCATTCATTTTGACCGCGCCGCCAACGACGGCGTCAAGTACCGCGCCAACGTGGACACGCTGCCGCTGGCCGGTGGCGACGGGGCGGCGGACATCCTGACCCTGGCGGCGGAGTCCGCCGGGCTGCGCCCGGAGGACGTGCTGGGCAGCGACCTGCTGGTGTACTGCCGCCAGCCGGGAACGCGGCTGGGCAGCAGCGGCGAGCTGTTCATGGCGCCCCGGCTGGACGATCAGGCCTGCGTGTGGGGCTGCCTGCACGGGTTCCTGGAGAGCAGCGGCGGCGCGCACCTGCCGGTATTCTGCCTGCTGGACAACGAGGAGGTCGGCTCCGCCACGCCGGAGGGCGCCGCCTCCACCCTGCTGCGGGACGTGCTGCGGCGCATCGCCGGTGCGCTGGGTATAGACGGGGAGGGCTATCAGATGCTGCTGTCCCGCAGCCTGCTGGTGTCCGCCGACAACGCCCACGCCATCCACCCCAATCACCCGGAACTCAGCGACAAGGACAACGCGCCCCGGCTCAACGGCGGCATCGTGCTGAAATTCAGCGCGCCGCGCCGTTACGCCACCGACGGCGGCTCCGCCGCCGCCTTCCGCGCCCTGTGCCGCCGGGCGGACGTGCCGGTGCAGACGATGGCCAATCGCTCCGATCTGCCGGGCGGCTCCACACTGGGCAGCATCGCCGGCACGCTGGTGCCGGTCAGCGCCGTGGATATCGGTCTTGCGCAGCTGGCCATGCACGCGGCGGTGGAGGTCATGGGCGCAGAGGATTACCCCCGGCTCATCGCCGCCATGCGGCAATTCTATAAGGAGTAGTCACACATGAAAAAGCCATCTGACAAGTCGCCGCGCCGCACCGGTGCGCAGCTGAAGGCCGCCATCCGCCGCCAACCCTCCGTGTTCGCCGTATACACGATCCTGCGGCTGATCGTGCTGGCCACGCTGGTGTCCTCCATCCTCCGCGGCGAATACGAGAGCGCCTTTATATGCCTGCTGGTGCTGGTGCTGTTCATGCTGCCGTTTTTCATCCAGCAGAACTTCGGCATCGAGCTGCCGTCCACGCTGGAGATCATCATTCTGCTGTTTATTTTCGCGGCGGAGATACTGGGCGAGCTGAAATGCTATTTCATCACGTTCCGCCACTGGGACACCATGCTGCACACCACCACCGGCTTCCTGTGCGCCGCCACCGGCTTTGCGCTCATCGACATTCTCAACCGCAACAGCCGCATCAAATTCCAGCTGTCCCCGATCTATGTGGCGCTGGCGGCCTTCTGCTTTTCCATGACGGTGGGTGTGCTGTGGGAATTCTTCGAATTCGGCATGGATCGCCTGTTCCAGATGGACATGCAGAAGGACACCGTGGTCAACTCCATCACCTCGGTGATGCTGGATCCCACCAACAGCAACATCCCCGTCACCATCGACGGCATCACATCGGTGCAGGTAAACGGGCAGGAGCTGGGCTTCGGCGGCTATCTGGACATCGGCCTGTACGACACCATGAAGGATCTGTTCGTGAACTTCATCGGCGCGGTGGTATTCAGCACCATCGGCTACTTCTACATCAAGCACAGAGGTCACGGCAAGCTGGCTAAGGCGTTCATCCCCACCATCACAGACAAGGCGGACGGCGCCGCGCCGCCGGAAAACACAAACTGACAGACGCAAGCGCCGACCCTCGGACGTATCCGAAGGCCGGCGCTTTTTTATCTCCGCTTATTCCTCTTCCTTGCGTCTGCGGCGCAGCAGCTCCAGTCCCGTCAGGGACGTTACCGCCGCCGCTGCATAGACCGTGATGCCCGCGTCAAAGGTGGTAGGGCTGGTCTTGCCGCTGCCCACGGTGAACGCTGCGGTCAGGCTTCCGCTGTCCGTCAGGACGGTGAGCGTATGCCCGCCCTTGGCCAGCCTGTTCAGGTACGATGCCTTGAGATACAGCTCCACGGGATAGCTCCCCTCGACGGTGTAGCTGCCCCTGCCGACCGTCCTGCCGTCCACCTGCACGCCCGTGATCCCGGACACGGCGGCGCGGAAGATCAGCCCGTAAACGCCGCCGGGATACTCCGTCCCGCTGGCCGGGTTGGTGCCGTTCCGCACGGGATAGAGGCTGGGCGCGTAGTACACCCGCCGCTTGGCGATGACCGTATCCTTCTGCTCGATCTCCTCCTGCGCGGCGGCGTCCTTGTAATACCTGCCGCAGCCGCCGCAGTGCCAGTATTCGATGTTGCCCTCGGCGCTGGTGGTGGCGGCCTTGGCGGGCACATTCACCAGATCCGCGTGGTGGGCGGGGTTGAGATCGCCATATCCGACACCGCAAACGCTGCATTTTGCCTTTCCGGTGCATGTCGCCGTCCCGCCGGAGCAGTCCTTGGTTTCGGAGCCGGTGCAGCCGTCTACCGTGCATTGGCGGGTGTGGGTGCCGTCGCCGTTGGATACCCAATCACCGTAGGTATGCCCGTCGTTGACCGTTACGGTCATTTCGGCGGTGTTGCCCGCCTTATCGGTGACAATGATTTTCTGTTCGCCGTTTGCCGGAGCAAGGGTAAAGCCGCCGTTTTCGTTAAGCGTGACCGCCGTGCCGTTTACGGTGACGGTATCCACATATTTCTCGTTGATCGTGACCGTCTGCGCCTTGCAATAGGTCTTGCCGTTTTCTATGCCGCCGATGACCGGCTGAACATTATCAAGCGTTATGCGGTCGGAGCGAAGGTATGTTACGTTCATGCTCGCATCAGCAAGCATGGCGTAAACAATATACTCCCCGTTGGGGTCTATGTGGAACGGCTCCTGGTACCCGCTGAATACGAGAGATTGAAGCTCCGCCTCGGAGAGATCCTGATGGGTCACCAGATAAGAGACGAACACGGTTCCGCTGTTGTCGGCGGCGTTTATCGTCACCGTCTGCGTGTCCTTAAAGAACAGCCCGAAGGTGATGTTGTTGAGGAACGATTTCCAGCTGTTCTCGCTGATTTTGATTTCGCCCGTTGGCTTTTCGCTGTCTTTCCACTTGGCCTTGATGGTCATATCCCCGGCGGGCATGGTCGCGGGAATCGCCTTATCCCAGCCGACAAAGGTATAGCCCTCTCTTGTCGGGTCGGCAGGTGCGGTGATGGCCGTGCCGTAGTCCTGCGTAATGGGTGCGACCGCGCTGCCGCCGTCCGTGTCAAAGGTCACGGTGTACCGGTTGATCCTCCACTGCGCCGTGACGGTCAGGTCTTCGGCGGGCATGGCGGCCGGGAGCGCCGGATTCCATCCCATGAAGGTATAGCCGGTTTTGGTGGGAGCTGCGGGGGCGGTGATGTCCGTGCCGTAGTCCTGCGTGATGGGCGCAACCGCGCTGCCGCCGTTGGTATCAAAGGTGATGGTGTACGAATTCGCCGTCCACTTGGCTGTCAGGGTCATGCCCTTCGTCACAGGCGCGGTAAAGTTATACTCGTTTCCGTCCGTGCAGTCCTCGTCAGTGTACCACCCGCCGAAGGTAAGGCCGTTCACTTTCGGATCATCGGGCTTGACTGCTTTCTCGCCCGCCTGGACGATCTGCTTGGCATAGATCCCGCCCCGCTCACCGTAGTCATAGGTCACGGTGACAGGCGTGCCGGTGGGGTTGGGGATGTTGGTCTTGTCATTGATATCAGCGCCGGTGTTCATGGGCTTGCCGCTGAGCTTGGCGTTCTTGTTCATGGTCAGCCCGCGATAGAATGTGCCGCCGGAGACGTGGCACTCCGTGGTGACAGGGCCGTAGAACGTGCCGCCGGAGAGGTTGCCGCAGAATTTCTCCCACGCTGTGCCCATGTTCCCATTAGAGTCCGTCACGGTGACGCTGCCATGGAAAATACCGCCCCTTATGTCGCCCTCGCAGGAGACGTCGCCGGTAAAGACCGTGGTAGACTTCCCGTCCGTGTGGTCGATGGCGTTGGTGGCCTTGAACTCAACATATTGACTGTACCCGTTCGTTCCCACATATACCGTTCCCTCCACCCGGCCGCCGTTGGCATAGAGGAAGCAGCCGGGATAGCTGACGGTACGGGTCACTTCAAGGTCCATGTAGATCGCGGCGCCGTATTCGATGGTGCCTGCCTCGGTATCGTCCTTTTCGGTGGCTTTGCAGCCCGTGATGCGGGCATTCTCCCCCAGCTCCAGCTCAGCAAAGCCGATCAGGGCCAGGCCGCCGCCGCGTTTCGCCTCGCAGCCGGAGATCGCAGCGTCCAGAACAGATATCTGGTCTGCGTGGCCGCTGATATACAGGCCGCCGCCGCGTTTGCTTGCCTTGCAGTTCTCGATGCGGCCGCCGGTGATCCGGACGGTACCCCCGGATGCCAAGATGCCGCCGCCGGACATGGCAGAGCAGCCGCTGATGACGCCGCCCTCCATGGTAAAGGAAGCCCCGGAGTAAATGTATACGCCGCCGCCGTTGGCGCCGTTGTTGGCGGAGAGGACGCAGTTCCGGATGGCGCCGCCGGTCATGGTGACGGAGCCGCCCTCGGCATAGATGCCGCCGCCGAACGCTTGATTCGCTCCGCTCTGGACGCCGCAGGCATAGATGGTGCCGCCCGCCAGCACGAAGGATGCACCCGTCTCCACATACACGCCGCCGCCATAGTAAGTGTAGGACTGTCCCGCGCCATTGTCATACTTAAACCCCTTGCCGCCGGTGATGAGGCCGCCTGCGGGAAGGGATGCGTCGCTGTGGGACGCCGTGGGGGCGCTGTCGGTCAGGGTCAGCTTGCCCGCCTTGACGCGGAAGATGCTGTCCGGGTTCGCCGCCTCGTCATAGCGCAGGATGTGGCCGTTCAGATCCACGGTGACATCGCGGGTGATCTTCAGCCCCGCCGTAATGGTAATGTCCGCCGTCAGCCTGACCACACCGTTGGCGCTGTCCGCCAGCGCGTCGGTCAGCTCCTGCTCGTTTGAGACCTCCTGAGCTTTGAGTGTCCAGCGAGCCGTGAGGGTAATGTTCTCGTTGACGGGGGTGGTGAAGTCCCACTGCGCGCCGTCGGAGGTGTACCAGCCGTCAAAGCTGTAGCCGGGCTTGGCGAGGTCAACGGGCTTGATGGCCGTGCTGCCGCTGGGCACGATCTGCGTGGCGTAGTGCGCGCCGTTGACCTGATAGGTCACGGTGATACCGCTGATCGCGCCTTCGGTGATCGTGCTGTAATTTGTCACCACGCCGTTAAACGTGCCGCCGCTGATCGTGCCGTAGTCGTTGACCACCTCGCCGTTAAAGATACCGTCGGTGATCATGTAGCTGTTGACCACCCTGCCGTTAAAGGTACCGCCGCTGATCGTGCCCGTGTTTTGCACCGAGCCGTCAAACGTGCCGCCGCTGATGACACTTCCGGTATCCATACTCACGGCGTCCGTTCCACCACCGCTGGCCGTACAGCCGGTGATCCTCACATCGCCGCTGATCTGAAAAGCTTCGCCGTTGTCAGAAATGCCGCCGCCAAATGCAGTCTCGCCATCGCTGTCTTTTGCATGACAGTCCCGGATCTCCGCCGTGCCGGACAAATTGACGGTTCCTTCATTGTATATGCCGCCGCCATAAGAATAACCTCCCACCGTCGTGCAGCCCGCAATACTGCCGCCGGACATGGTGAACGTGCCTCTATCAGCCACGAACACACCGCCGCCCCGCGCTTGAAAGGTGGCGGAGACCGTACAGCCCACGATATTGCCGCCCTCCATGGTGAACTGGCCGCCGCCCTCCACGTACACGCCGCCGCCGTAAACAGATGTCCCGATGCTGCTGCCCGTGCCGCCGTAGATAACGCCGCCCTTGACGGTCTTTGTTCCGTTGGTTTCATCCAGCACCCACAGTCCGTCCGTGTTGGGGGTGAACTTATGCTCCGCATCAGACCGGCTGTCGATGATGGTCAGGTGTACGCCGTTTTCCACCTTAATGCCGTTCATTTTCAGCACATAGCCGTTCAGGTCGATAACGAGGTCAAAGGCCACGTCCATGCTGCCGGAGTACTCGACATCGTTCAGCAGCTTGAGGCTACCGCCGACGCTCAGAGCTTCATAAATGTCACCGGGCACCGTTCTCTCTCCGGCGGTGCCCGCCGCCATCGCCGCCGTGGACACCGTCAGCTGCGCCTCTCCCTGTACAAATTCCCGCACAGGCTCCTCCGGCTCCCCCGGCTCCTGCTCCTCCTCCGGGTCGCCGGGCTCTTCGCCCTCCCCGGTCTGCTCCTCCGGGTCGCCGGGCTCTTTGCCCTCCCCGATCTGCTCCGCCTGTTTGATCTCCGTTACCGGCTCCCCCACGGCTGCGTCCTCCGCCAGTGCCTGCACCGGCAGCAGCGACAGCGCCATGACCAGAGCCATCAGTACGCTTACGATACGTCGTTTCATAGTCCTCTCCTTTTCCTCCTCACGTCCCCGCGCTCTCCCGCGCGCACCTCAGTGGAACGAATTTTCGCCGCATGGCACGCATACCACCATTATGCCATACAATGCTGCAAAAAGCAAGAGGAAATGCATATAAAATGTACATAACTTACTTGTACATGACTTGTACATAACTTGTACGTAACTTGCACTGCAATTGCGCCTTCCCCTCCCGCTGCCCGCCGCCCGCCGCCATGCCTGCATAGAGGGCGATGCCCGCGTCAAAGGTCTTGGGCGCTGTCCTCTTTTGTCCGCGCACACCTTGCATTACCGGCTGCGGCGGGATATAATCGATATGCAGGGTACCGCACAGAAGGAGCGTGACGGGTCATGTGGATACTGTTTGCATTCGGTTCGGCGCTGTTTGCCGGACTGACGTCCATTCTGGCCAAATGCGGCTTCCACTGTGGCCGCCGCCTGTACGGAGGCGAAGAAAGGAGTACACCATGCTGCACGCTGTTCTGGCGTTTATACCGCTGCTGTTTCTGATCATATACGCGCTCAAAAGCCGCAAGATGGCGGACGCCATGGTGCTCGCCACCCTGCTGGCCATGGTGCTGGTACACCGGGGGCGGTTCATCACCGGCACCATCGAGACCATGTACGCCACCCTGTCAAGCTCGTCCTATCAGTTTGCCCTCTGCGTCATCATCAGCTTCGGCGGCATGATCGCTCTGTTTCAGGCCTCCGGTGGGCTGATGGGCTTCCGCGACCTGCTGGCAAAGGTGGCCTCCACGCCCCGGCGCACACTGCTGCTGGCGTGGCTTTTGTCGGTGGTCATGTTTGTGGACGAATACCTCAACGCGCTGACGGTGACCATCTCCCTGCGGGGCGTAAGCGACAGAAACCGCATCCCCCGCGAGCATCTGGCGGTGCAGACCAACATCATGGCCTGCTGCCTGTGCGTCACGGTGCCGTTCACCAGCTGGACGGCCTTCAGCGTGGGGCTGATCTCCGATTTCGGGTTGGGCTTCGATGATTATCTGCGCGCCGTGCCGTTTATGTTCTATCCGCTGGCTATGATACTGCTGAGCCTGCTGCTGGCGCTGGGCGCATTTCCCAAGGTGGGCGGGCTGAAGCAGGCGTACCGGCGGGTGGCGTCCGGCGGCGCGCCCTTTGAGCAGTCCGGCTCCGCGGAAAAGCTGGTGGACATTGCGGACGTGGACGAGGACAACGTCTCCTCCGCGTGGAACGCCATTATCCCGCTGGCGGCGCTGGTGGGCGGCACCGTCCTTTTTGACAACGACCTGCTGCACGGCATCGTCATCGCGCTGGTGGTACAGTTCCTGCTGTATGTGCTCCGGAGGCGCATGACGGTGGGCGAATATTTCAGCCACTTCTTTGCGGGTGCCAAGGGCATGGTGAGCATCGCCATTGTGGTGGGCTTCGGGCTGATGCTCAGCGACGCCAACCGTGCGCTGGGGCTGTTCGACATTCTCATCAACGGCATCGGCAGCGCCGTGCCCGCGTATCTCATCGCGCCGCTGGCGTTCCTTCTGGTGGCGCTGACGGTGTTCGCCGTAGGCGGCTGCTGGGCGGTGATGACCATCGCCATACCGGTGTTCATCCCCATGGGGCTGGCGGCGGGAGTGGCCGCACCGCTGATGATCGCCGCCGTCATGAGCGGCGTGACGCTGGGGTACAGTCTGTGCTTCTACGCCGACGCGGTGCTGATGACCACCGCAGGCTCCGGCGTGTCCAACCTGACCATCATCCGCGCCACCACGCCCTACGCGCTGGCGGTGGGGACGCTGTCCGCCGCCGCGCTGCTGGTGGCGGGGCTGTAAAAAAAGGAAGCGGTGCACAGCACCGCTTCCTTTTTTTGCTCAGAATTTCAGCAGAACGCCCACCAGCGCGGAAATGCCGATGAACACGATGGGGTGCCATTTCTTTACCACCGGCACCCAGTTGGTACACACCAGCAGCACCGCCGCCAGCGCGATGGCCGGCCAGTTCAGGGCGGCGAAGCCGGTCATACCGCTGTGCAGCAGGGCGATGGGCACCACGGAGATGCCCGCCGCCGCCACCAGAGCGGTGGAGGCCGGGCGCAGGCCGTAGAACGCCGCGTTGACCCACTTACTGTCGCGGAATGCCTTCAGGAACGCCGCCACGATGAGAATGACGATGACGGAGGGCGTTACCAGTCCGAGGGTGGCCACCAGCGCGCCGCCGACGCCGCCGGTGGTGAAGCCCACATAGGTGGCCATGTTCACGCCGATAGGCCCCGGCGTGGACTCCGACACCGCCAGCATATCCGCCAGCTGCGCGTGGGTGAACCAGCCGGTGCGGTCGGCCATATCCTGCAGGAAGGGTAAGGTGGCCAGTCCGCCGCCCACGGCGAACAGGCCGGTTTTGAAGAATTCCCAGAATAATTGGAGGTACAGCATTATTTCGCCCTCCTTATAACGTTCTGGATGATGATGCCCAGCGCCGCGGCTCCCGCCACGAAGATGACAGGCGACAGGTCGGTGAGCAACGCCGCCGCCAGCACCGCTGCGAAGATCAGCGCCGCCGGCCAGTCCTTGACGGAACCCTTCAGCAGCTTCACCACGGCGTTGAAGATCAGCACGCACACGCACACGCGGATGCCCGCGAAGGCATGCTGCACCCACGCCAGATGGGAAAAGCTGTTGATGACGCCCGCCAGCGCCGTAATGATGACAAGAGACGGGAACACGATGCCCAGCGTGGCCGCGATGCCGCCCAGGATGCCGGCCTGCTTCTGCCCCACGAAGGTGGCGGTGTTCACGGCGATGATGCCGGGGGTACACTGGCCGATGGCGAAGTAGTCCACCAGCTCCTCATCCGTGGCCCAGCCCTTGTCCTCCACCACCTCGCGCTGGAGAATGGGCAGCATGGCCATGCCGCCGCCGAAGGTCATGACCCCCACCTTGGCAAAGGTGAGGAACAGCTGACCGAGAAGTTTTGCGTTCATGCTCGTATCACCTCATTCTATATATCCGTACAGTCCCCGCACCGACACCTCGCCGCTGCGGACTGTCTCCGTCTCGCCGTTTTCGTATCGCACCGTCAGGCCAAACTGCTGATCCACGTCCAGCGCCATGGCCTGACGGGATGCATCGCCCCGCAGCACCCGCACCGGCCGACCAAGATTCACGCACCGGCGGCGGTATTCCTCCCGCCACGCCTGCGGATGGGGCAGCGCCTGCCGCATGGCCGTCAGCTGCTCCAGCAGCACCTCCGCCAGCGCGTCCGGGGACACGCTGTACCCCTGCATGGCAAGGGAGGCGGCGATGTCCGCGATGTCGGGCGGAAAGGCCGTCTGCGCCACGTTGACGCCGATACCCACCACCAGCCACTCCGCGCCGCCGTCCGGCCGCAGGGAGGACTCCGTCAGGATGCCGCACAGCTTTTTCCCATCCAGCACCACGTCGTTGCACCACTTGATGCCGCACATCGCGCCGCAGAGCTGCTGGATGGCGCGGCACACGGCCACCGCCGCCAGCGGCGTGACGGTGAGCAGCTGCCCAGCGGGGCAGCCGCGCCACAGGACGGACAGGTACAGCCCGCCCTCCGGCGACCGGAACGATCGTCCCAGCCTGCCCTTTCCCGCGGTTTGCCGACGGGCGATGACCGCCGTGTTGTCCGCGCCCTGCGCGGCCAACGTCTTGCATACGTTATTGGTGGAATCCACTTCATCGCAGCGCAGGATGCTCCATGCCACAGGCGGCACCTCCCTTCATCGGAAACCCAATTTTACCACCGGGAGCCGTATTTGTAAATATAGTCTGTCGATAAATCCGCCCGGTCACAAATATCGGAGGGAAGGATATAGTATTTAATTTTGA
>UMHE01040256.1_pt1 | contig 11643 bp, 9 predicted proteins | sample 1965451 | NCBI WGS metagenome assembly UMHE01 (sample SAMEA4836090, study PRJEB28245) | human gut metagenome | biome: gut microbiome; material: fecal sample | place: Denmark | collected 2008 | reverse complement strand
TACGTTAAATCACGCTTGTGAATTTTCACTTGCGAAACTTTAGCTTGTTATATATAAGTATTATGCTTACTTTATATTCTCAAGATATCCTCTGAGGGCGCTCGTCATTGAAGGATGTTCCTTTGTGGGTGCCTCGAGGTCGAGTCTGAATCCTTCGTCAGCCACTGCCTTAGCGGTAGTAGGACCAAAGGTTGCGATGCGTACTTCGCCCTGCTTGAAGTCGGGGAAGTTCTTTGTGAACGCCTTGATGCCGGTGGGGCTGAAGAACACGAGCATGTCGCAGTCGAAATTCTTTACCTCCTCTTCAGTAAAGTCGTTGCTGACGGTGCGGTACATCACGCATTCCTTGTGATTGAGCTTCTTGGCGTCGAGCTGCTTCTGCACGTCGTCGTTGTGAACCGAGCTCAGGGGCACGAGGAACTTCTCTGTCTTGTGCTTCACCATAGTGGGGATGAGCGAGTCAATCTTTCCTGTATTGCCGAAGAACACCTTGCGCTTTCTGTACTGCACGTACTTCTGGATGTAGAGAGCGATTGTCTCTGTAACGCAGAAATACTTCATGTCCTCAGGAATAGTAATGCGCATCTCCTTTGCCAACTTGAAGTAGTTGTCGATGGCGTGGCGTGAAGTGAACACTACTGCGGTATAGTCAAGCAGTCCGATCTTCTGCTGACGGAATTCTTTAGGGCTGAGTCCTTCCACCTTGATGAAGGGGCGGAATACCAGCTCGACTCCGAAGTCTTTTGCAATGTCGTAGTACGGCGATTTCTCGCTTGACGGTTCTGGCTGGGATATCAGAATCTTCTTTATCATTTGTATTATTTTGAATAGCTTATTCTATTGTTGAACGTTCTGTTGTGTGTCTATACATTTATATGCGACAATACGCAGGATTCCTTAGGCGCTGACCTTCAAGAATCCTGTCAAAATGTCGAGCGATCCCATGAGCGCTACGAGCGGGATGGCTTCAAGCGTGCAAAAGTACAAAAAAATCTGCAAAGAATTGCCGCTGTGTCTGAAAAAGATGAGATACGACTTATACAATGCGAGTATTTTGAACACCACTAACACCGCCATTGTGCAAATGAGGGTGGTCTGCACGGGCATCTCGAAATATGCCTGAAGCATTACTATCGGGAATACACACACTCCTTCCATGGCAAGCAGGAAGAGGAACGACTTGAGCCATTCCTCATTCCGCCGTCGGTCGAAGAACACCCATCCTGCCATTGAGAAAGCGGCTGTCTTGACGAGGACGTACACCAGCATCACCGCCACATATACGCCTATCACCTGTATCTGATCAATAAGGAAAGTCCTCACTCCCTGCGTCTGCACGTAGAAGAAATAGACAAGGGAGAAGAGCAGGCAGCTCTGCAGCACGAGGAAGAACTGGAAGCGGAACTCGCTGGAGGTCTCCGTCACGGCTGTCATGTTCTGGCTCACCGGCGGTCGGAAGAAGTTCTTTGCCTGCCTTACGATGAAGCGCTTGGTCTTGGCGAAGGCAAGCATAGCAAGGATGAAGCATCCGAGCAGCAGGGCGGTGATGATGTTGTCACGCGCTATGCTGTAGGGCACAGGGTCGCCAGCCACGCCGAGTCGTCCGCCGAAGAGGTCTGGATTGAAGAACGGCTTGCCGGTGAAGTACGACTCACGGTAATACTTCGGCATATTCACGTCGCGCCAGGACCGTCCCTTTGGCTGTCCCGGCAGGTGCAGCGTGTCGGGTTGCTCGCTCCACGTTATCTCCGACGGCTTGATATTGGCCTGTATGGCAGAGTCCTGCTGTTCTGGCGTGGCGTCTTTGGGCAGCCATCGAAGCACCTCAGCCGGTGTGGGCTGACGGTGCTGCTGTCCCTCGCGCCTCTGCATTGCCGATATGGGCATGCCGTCCTCACCGAGGGTTATCTCCTCGGTATGTATAGAGTCGGAAGCGAGAATATTCATCTTTTTCTTTATTTAATTCTTAGTTGTTGATACCGAACTTATTCTTGATATCGTCCACGCGGTCGAGCTTCTCCCATGTGAAGAGCTCCACGTCCATGGTCTTTGTCTCATGGTAACGTGATGAGAATGTCTTCTTCACAATCTCGTTCTTGCGTCCCATGTGACCGTATGCGGCTGTCTCAAGGTACATAGGCTGACGGAGCTTCAGCGTCTGCTCGATGGCCTTCGGACGAAGATCGAAGAGTTCTGAAATCTTCTGTGCTATCTCTGCATCGCTGACGCCAACGCGTGAGCGTCCGTATGTGTTTACATAGATGTTAACAGGCTTTGCCACACCGATGGCGTAGCTTATCTGGACGAGCATCTCGTCTGCCACACCTGCTGCCACCATGTTCTTGGCGATGTAGCGGGCTGCGTAAGCTGCCGAGCGGTCCACCTTGGAAGGATCCTTACCTGAGAAGGCTCCACCTCCGTGTGCTCCCTTACCGCCGTATGTGTCGACGATGATCTTGCGTCCGGTCAGACCGGTGTCGCCGTGAGGGCCACCGATTACGAACTTGCCTGTAGGATTGACGAAGTACTTGATGTCGTCGCCGAAGAGTGCGAGCACCTTGTCGCTGTGTATCTGTGCCTTGACGCGGGGCATGAGGATGTTGATGACGTCGTCCTTGATTTTCTGGAGCATGCGGGCGTCATCATCGTCAAACTCGTCGTGCTGTGTAGACACTACGATGGTGTCGATACGCTGCGGGATGCCTTCCTCAGAATATTCCACTGTCACCTGGCTCTTCGAGTCGGGACGGAGATAGGTCATCTCCTTGCCTTCTTTGCGGATATCAGCGAGTGTGCGCATGATGAGCTGGGCGAGGTCGAGTGTTACGGGCATGTAGTTTTCGGTCTCGTTGGTGGCGTAACCGAACATCATACCCTGGTCGCCGGCTCCCTGGTCTTCCTCCTTCTCCTGAGTAACGCCGCGGTCGATATCTTCCGACTGCTCGTGAATGGCAGTAAGGACGCCGCATGAATTGCCGTCAAACTGATACTCTGACTTTGTGTAGCCAATCTTGTTGATGGTCTTGCGGGCGATGGTCTGCAGGTCGATGTAGACGTTGCTGCGCACCTCTCCCATAACAACCACCTGACCGGTAGTTACGAACGACTCGATGGCGCAATGTGCCTTTTCGTCGTAAGCGAGGAACTGATCGACAAGTGCGTCGGAGATTTGGTCAGCCACCTTGTCGGGATGGCCTTCAGAAACTGATTCAGATGAAAAAAGATAATTCATTTTTTCCAATTTTTAAAAGTTAAAAAAATAGTGGAAAAACACCAATTACCGCTATCTAATTGTTATCCTTTGGTGGGGTGAGCCACACGCCGCAAGGTTATCGCGAATGACGCGTTGCTGAATTAGAATTTGCAGTTTTAGCATTTTTTTGTGTGGTTGCAAGCAGCCAAATTCTTCCACATTATGTATACTGTCTAAATTTTCGGGTGCAAAGGTACTGAGAATTTTCGACTTGGCGAAGGAAAAGGCCATATAAATAAATGTTATAGGGCTATAGAAACCAAGAAGAGGAGGTGAAGTCCAAAGTATAGCAGCACGCCCTGTAATGGCAAAAGCATTGATAATTATCGCTTTTGCCTTTACAGGGCGCATTGTTTTTTATCTGTCCCTCATTTTAACGTACTACAAACTTTTTTCCGTTGGCAATATAGATGCCCGGACGTAGAGTGTAGGTTGAAGATTTGAGGTCGGACATTACAGCAACACATTCGCCATTGAGTGTGTATACCTTAACCATTGTCTTGGCTGCAGCGTTGATGCCGTTGATAGCTGTTGGAACTCTGATTGAACCATTAACGCCATTGAAGTCGTAGCACTTGCCGTTCTGATAGATAAGGTCGGCTGTCTGCTCACCACTACCATTGTTGAAGATGATGTGTGTAGGCATCTCGGCCTTGTCGCCCTTATACTCCCACATCCAAATGGTCATGCCGTTGTATGTCTTTGAAGTCTTGACACAATCCTCGCCTGGCCAGGTGCCGCCAGTATAGTTGTCATTACCCAAGTTGCAGTTCCATACCCATGTCTTAACTGTTGTCCATGATGTAGGAGCTGCAAAGTATACATAGTACTTGCCAGTCGGTTCTGGGTTAGGTGTCGGGTCTGGTTCTGGATCAGGATTCGGATTCGGGTTAGGCTCAGGAGCAGCAATATCGCTAAGCACCTTGTAGCCAGAGCCACCATCGTAAGAGAAGAATGTTGTAGCTGTGATGTTTGTAATGTCAGCTGTCTGTGCACTGCCACCATTGTTGAGAATCATGTTGAACGACTCTACGCCATCTACCACGAACATGTAATATTCTACACCCTCAACAGTGGCCGTTGCTGTCATCTTGTTTCCTGGCCAAGCGCCATTGAGAGTTTTTGCATTCTCACCGCCAGCTGTCCAAACATAGAGGTTAGGAGCTTTGTCTGCCTTAACATAAACGATGATAGAAGCGTTGGGGTCTACTTTCTTGTATGTTGCCGAACCAGTGTACTCTGTACCTTCGTCGTTGGTTGCACCCCATTTAACTGTCTTGGTGTCGCCAAACTTCATGTCTGAACCGATAGTGAATGTAGCACCCTCGCTTGAGATTTCCACCTTGTCCTCACCGTCAATCTGATACCAACCGCTTGTTGCGCCGTCGTTGAGAGAAGCCGTAACGGTAACGGTCTCTGTGCGGAAGCTGCCGCCATTAGGATCGAACACAACGGCTCCGTCCTGCTCGGCATCCTCGCTGCCATAATATATAGTTGTGCCAGCCTCTTCCTGACCGTCGTATGCCTGACCGTCCTTGCTCTTTGCTGAAGAAGTGTAGATGAAAGGACCATCCTCGCCTACAATGCCACCCTTCCAGTCTTTTACCAGCACGCGCACCTGACCCTGTGTTGCAGGAGCGTCAACGGTGATGGTAGAACCAGAATAAGTCTTACCGGTTACGATGTCGGTGTATGTGCCTGCGGGGCAACCTGTGAATGTGGCGCCGCCGTTGAGGGCAACGAGAGCATAGCTGTTCTCAGAAGCACGCTTGAAAGCGATACCAGTCGTTGACGTGCAACCCTCGTCGGTCCACTGACCCTTACGCAGGGCGGGAACAGCCTGACGAATCTTGTTCAGACGGATGAGGTGCTGAGCGAGGTCGTGGTTGAGAGTGGCGTTAACGTTGCCTGAAGCGGTGTACTGACCGAAGTCGGTAGCCTCAACGTCGCCTGTGATGTAGCCGCCGAAGTAGGCACGGCCTGTGTTAGAGAGCGGACCGTTAGGACCGTCGTCAATAACCTGACCGCGACGGAAGCCAACCTCTGAACCATAATAGATACAAGGAATGCCACGGAATGTGAACATAAGCGAGAGGTTCTCTGCCCACTGTGCATCGCTGCCACCGAAGCGCACGCGGTCGTTGGGCTGAGGTCCGTAGTCGTGGCTGTCTACATAAACCACGTTATAAGTTGCGTCGTTATATTTAGCATCGCCATCCTTTGCAAGGCGGAATGCAGAACCTGCGTTTGAGAAGTTGTAGTGGAGGGGGAAGTCAATCACGTTGAAGCCGCTGCTCTGTGTGTAGTCGGGCTTATGCCATGCGCCATTAAGCATGAAAGTGTTGTTGCTTGTGGGCGAATCGGCTACGTCCTTAAGGCAGAGATTCATGTTGCCAAGAGGAGCTGCACCTTCGGGCACCACCTGCTTGTCCCACCATGTGGCATCGCTGTTCCATGAATTCATGATGTCCTGGTCTGACGTCCATGTATAGAAGTAAGGAGAGAGACAGTCCTGGCCACGATACTGTACGCTGCCGAAGCGTGCGCAAACCTCGCCATACATAAAGAAAGGTGCCTGGTTCAGACGCTTGCTCTTATACTGCTCGCCAAGAGCTTTGAACTGAGGAATGAAAACCTTGTTGAATGTAAGACGTGAGATATGGCCAGATGTGTCGATACGGAAACCGTCAACACCCATCTTGATGAACTCGCCATAGCACTTTACGAGATACTCTGCCACGGCGTCGTTCTCGGTGTTAAGGTCTACGCAGTCGCCTGCAATCTGTCCCCACCAACGGTTAGGCTCGTCCCAGTTCCACTGTGTGGCCACATGGTGCCAGTAGTTGTGTGAGTCGTGGTTGGTTCCATCGGTGTTCTTCATCAGGGCCAGACGGCGCTGGTACTGTTTTCCACCAGGAATTGTGAGATAATCAGAACCAAGAACACTGGTGTTCGGAATCATACAAGCGTCGATTTCAGCCTGGTTGCGAAGCTTGGTGTTGCGCTCAAACTCCTTGCATAGATTCTCCTCGCCGAAGTTACCAGTGTGGTTGAGCACGATGTCGAGCACAATCTTGATGCCCTTGGCATGTGCCTTGTCTATGAGTTCCTGGAACATCACGTCACCGCTCTTCGAGCCGTCACCGCTCTGGTAGCGGCAATCAACGTGTGTGAAGTCCATGGCATGGTAGCCATGATAGTCGTAACCTGATGCGTTCTGCACTACTGGAGTAATCCAGATAGCTGTGAAGCCAAGTGCCTTGATATAGTCGAGCTTATCGATAACGCCCTGGAAGTCGCCTCGCCAACAAGGGTCGCCTGTATCAATCTGGCATTGTTTGTTATCCCAACACAATACATTATTCTGCGGATCTCCATCGTAGAAACGGGTGGTAATCATAAAGTAAATACTTTCGTCGCGAAAATCCGTTCGCTGCCTGTTGAAATCGTTCGCCATAACTGGCATGGCGATGAGCATAATCAGTAGAAATGCCCACATCTTAAGTTTGTAGTTAATCATAAAATAGGTTTTGGAAAAACGGTTATTAGTTATCTTTTCTGTTGCAAAAGTACAGATGCAAAGTAATAACTAACAACTTGATAAATGAAAAACAACAAAAGAATTAGGGCAATCGTTTGCACAAAAACGTAAAAAAAGGCGTGTCAAAACTCAATCAGCCCGCGCTGATTAAGTTTTGACACGCCCTCTCCTAATGTTTGCTTTATTTTGTCAGCTTCAGCGTCTTTGTTCCGACCTTCACGATATAGACACCGTGGGCGGGAGCATTGAATGACACGCTGTTGGCGGCAGACTTGACAGCGGCTACACATGCGCCGGCTGCTGTATAGAGCGTAACCTGCTCACCTGCCACTCCAACAACGACGATATTGTCGCCTTCCACGCTTGCCTTTACAGCGCTGTCGGCTGTAACGTCCTTGATGGCAGTCGGTGCGGCATACACCAGGTCGGGGTCGCTAAGACGGCTGTAGAAGGTGTACTGGCGTGTTACGAGATAAACGTCACGCTGCGAAACAGCCTGGGCACGCTGATAATAGTTGTTTGTCTGATAGCCGTCGGGAAGTGTCACGTCCACCGTCGGCTTCACCAATCCCGGATTGAACACCACGGGACGTGAGAGGCTTTCGCCCTTCTCGTAACGCTGTGTCAGCTTGAGGTTGTCCACGAAGAGGAAGCCCGGACCGTCTGTAGCGTAAATCACAATCTTCGAATTCTCCGTTCCCTTTGTAAAGTCCGCCGTGAACGTGTTCCATGCCTCGCTCAGAACGCAGTGCTTTGTCTCTGCCTCTACGTATCCGCCGAGCGTGAAGTCGTAGTTGCAGAGAGCCACAATGGCGTTCACCTGATAAGCGGGATAGTTGTTTTCCTTGTCAAGATTGTCCTCAGCGTATGTTCCCCAGAGGTCCACTGAGACGTGCATGCGACCCTCGTCCTTCGAGAGGTCGAACTCCGGCGTTTCCAGCTTAGCGTACTTCTTGATATCGTAAGTGACAAAGTCAACGTCGTGCACGTTCTTCACTACGTCATAGAAGTAGTTCCATCCGTCGAGAGCCACGTAGCCAGCCTGCAACGGTGCCCAGCATGTAGCTGTGAATCCGGTCTGACGTACGTTGGCGAGATAGCCGAGTTCCTGCTCGTTAGGATATGTAGGCTGCTGGTCTGCGGTCCATCCGAAGCTGCCGCCACCCCAGTCAGTCACGTTGTCGAAGTTCTCGTCGATGACAGTTACGTCGCCGTCCTCGGTCACGGGTTTCTCCTCATATACATAATAGTTATAGTAAAGAGCGTTTGGCACCTTGTTCCATGTTGCCGTGAACTTTCCGTCCTCTACGCTCTCCACGGGGTCAAGCACCGGCGTCACGAGGTCGTAAAGCTCTGCGTTGTTGGTAGGCAGAGACATACGGTCGCCTGAAACGGCTGTTACGTTATAGCGATAGATGTTGCCTGGAAGCAGTCCGCGCACCGTGCAAGTGGTGTCGGCGGTCTCCATGTTCTCCACAAGGACGTCGCCGATATTGCCTTCAAGGTCCGAATTATAAACGTTCACGAGATACTTGTCGGCTCCTTCCACCTTGTTCCATGCCGGCTTGAAGCTATTGCCTGTGTAAGCACGATGCGGGAGGAGATGCGGTGTCTCTACGTACTGGTCCACCTGCTGCACACGTACATCATCGATAAGCACCTTGCGGTTGTTCTCGTCGTTGATGTTGACGAGCATCTTGCTTGTACCATTATATATAATGTATTCAAACTCCTGCCATTCGGTCGTCACGCCCTTCACCTGCTTGATGAGGAGGTAAGAGCCGTTGGTGGGGTTCTGCGAGAAGTCGATGACGTGCAGTCCGAGTCCGGGATAGTTGCCCACGTTCTCGAGCAGACGGGCGCGGAAGCGGATGAATGTCAGTCCGCCGTGTCCAGAAGCGTCAATGATGGGCGTATTGATGTGCGATACGTAGTCTTCATCGGTGGAATAAAGGCATACGGCTCCTCCTGCGGGGTAGGCGAAGCTGGCACCCCATCGTGGCTGAGAAGTGTACTTGGCGTCAACATTCTCGAAGTAAGGAATCTTCGAGTCTGAGTAAGTGGTGTTGATGTTGGCATTGAAGTCGGGGGCAGTCTCAGAACCCGCGCTGAACTTCGAGAAGTCCTCATTGACAATGTCAACGACCGTACCGTACTGTGTAAGGTTTGTGGCAGCACGCATCTGTGTCTGCTGCGCCTGCGCCGTGCCGCTTACAGCAAGCGATGCGGCAACAAGAGCCGCCATAGTTAGCGATTTAAGCATGATTGTTTATGTTTTGTTTGTAGTTTGTCCTCTTATTCTTTCTCCGTCAGCTTTCTCACGGCTCCTCTTACCGGTATCCATGCAGCGCCCCAGCCTACTGCCACTACCGTGACGAGTATCCAGAAGACGTCCCAGTAATGCACGCTTACGGGATAGGCGTTTACCACGAAGGATCCGCTGCTGTCGCCGAGATGTACGAAGCCGAACTCTTGCTGCAACCAGCAGAGGAGCAGACCCAGCAGAATGCCTACCACGGCACCTATCGTTGAGATTATTCTTCCCTCGTAAAGGAAGATGCGGGTTATCTGGCTCTTTGTGGCTCCGAGGTACGAAAGCGTCACGGCGTCGTTCTTCTTCTCGATGATTAGCATGGAGAGGGAGGAGATGATGTTGAAGCATGCCACCATAAGGATGAACGTCAGAAAGACGTAGGCGAGCACCTTCTCTATCTGCATTATGCGGAAGGTGTCGGCGTGCTGCTCGAAGCGGTCGAGTACACGGAAGCGGTCGCCGGCTATCTCCTTCATCTGCGCCTTCACGTCGTCTATGTTGCTGCCGGGCTTCAGTCTGAACTGCAGCGAAGTGAGCATGCCCTGCTGGTCGAAGAGGGTGCGGGCGAAGTGGATGGAGGTGATTATTACGGAGGCGTCATACTTCATCTGGTTGACGGCAAAGACCACACCCGGCGACACCAACGAGTCAGCCACGAAGCCTTCCGTAGGGTCGTCCAGATTGACAAGCTGTCCCTGGCGTACCGGTGCGTAAATCTTAAGGAATCCTTCCCAGCGTGCGCCCAGACCCATATCCTGAGCAATGCGTATGCCGGGAATGCCATAATAGAGGTTGGCGACACGCAGCGTAAACTCGCCGTCGCCGTAAAGAATGTCGTTTATGGATGTCAGACGGTCAAAGTTGTCGTCCACACCCTTCACCGTCACCATCATCTGACGGTCACCATACACCGCCATCGCCTGGTCTTCCACCACCTCCGTTGCCACCTCCACGGCTGACAGTTGCTTCATCTTCGTGAGCAGCGGGTCGTCGGCAGCAACAGCCTTACCCTTCATCGGCACCACCTCTATCTGCGGGTCGAAGCTGGTGAAGAGTGAGGCTACGAGGTCATGAAATCCGTTGAAGACGCTCAGCACCACAACAAGAGCCATGGTGGCGACGGTCACTCCCACCACAGAGATGGCGGAGATGACGTTAATGGCGTTGGTGGATTTCTTCGAGAATACGTAGCGTCGCGCTATGTAGAATGGAAAGTTCATCGTAGGTCGCTCTGTTTATTTCTTGAGCAACTCGTCGATGCGCTCTATATAGTCGAGCGAGTCGTCCACGAAGAAGCGCAGTTCGGGGATGATACGCAGCTGGTTGCGTACGCGTGTGCCAAGCTCGTAGCGGATGGTCTTCTCATTGGCTGTGATGTTGCGGAGAATCTCGTCAGCCTTTTCAGACGGGAAAACGCTGAGGTAAGCGGTGAGAATGCTGAGGTCGGGCGACACGCGGCAACGTGTTACGCTGACCATTACGCCGTGCATGGCGCGAGTCTGCGACTGGAAGATAAGGCTCAGCTCCTTCTGGAGCAAGCGTGCTATACGGTTCTGTCTTGTTTCCTGCATAATTGTTGTTTGTATGAAAAATATAAATGATTGATATTAATAATATTGAATCAGCTTACAAAGTTACTGCTATTTTAATAATGTGACAAGCTATTGCGCCGCTTTTTGATGATAACATTACCAAAAAGTTGAAAATCCGCCGCAGAACACCGTTGGCTTCATTTTGTTAGCGATACATTGAAAATTATGAACAAAAGCATTAATCTTTTTGTATATAACGAAAAAATGCTTTAAATTTGCAGTCATCACACACAAATAGTGCAAAAACAATTATTAACCACATTTACAAAGAAAGGAAACAAGAGTATGAAGAAACTTTTATCTCTATTCACAATGTTACTGACCGCCGTAGCTGTAATGGCTACCGATTACACCGACAAGCTCAGCATCACCAACAACATCAGCGGAAATGTTCCTGAAGACTACGCCATCACCAAGACGTTAGACGCACAGACCATCAGCGTGGAGGAGGGAACGGACGGCGTATATACCTTCACTCTCGACCTTCGCTCTGATCCGGACGTGTCTGAGATTCTGGTATTCGCGGCTCCCGTGACGGAGAACGCCGACGGCACCATCTCGTTCGCTTGCGAGAAGGTGGCTTCGCCGCTCACCCAGGAGGGTTGGACCTCATACAGCGCATACATCACAGCTCACGGCAAGATTTATGACGGCAAGCTTTACGCGTATATCTTCGCCGACTGGGGCGGATTCGCAGAGCAGTATCCCGACTCAGGCTACGACTACACCTTCGTCTTCGGCACAGACCCTGACGGCGAGACTGCCATCAGCACGGTAAAGACCAACTCGGAAGTGACTGCCGTATATAACGCCAACGGCATGAAGACACAGGGCTTGCAGCGCGGCCTCAACATCGTGCGCACAGCCGACGGAAAGACCGTGAAAGTTTTGAATTAGGATTTTTGAGTTCTTGCTTAGGCAAGCGGCAAAGCCGAGCGGTGAA
>UMHE01035478.1_pt1 | contig 11648 bp, 5 predicted proteins | sample 1965451 | NCBI WGS metagenome assembly UMHE01 (sample SAMEA4836090, study PRJEB28245) | human gut metagenome | biome: gut microbiome; material: fecal sample | place: Denmark | collected 2008 | reverse complement strand
ATCGTGCACTCGACCGTGGAGATTGGGCAGAAAGAGGGCATATCTGATTTTCCAACGAAGGTATACTTATAATTTAAAAATCATTAAAAAATATAGTACTTTAAATATAATTCTCAAAAATAAATGTATTTTTGCGAATAAAAGCTACAAATAACAAAAGCATACTTTTATGGTTAAACTTATTGGATACCTTATCGTGTCATTGCTCGCTACAGCCAAGATGGTTGCCGCAAACAATGACACGATATTTTATGAAACTCAAGCTTTAAATTCTGAGGCAATTGGCTTAAATGAACCTGCATCAATTCCTACACCTAACACGACAGCTTTGGCACAATATGGAATCATCCCAACATCATTGCATACTGGCAAAGCTAACGTTTCTGTCCCCCTCTACAACAAAACTGTACGTGGGGTTAATCTAAACATGGAACTACTTTATGACACTTCAGGACTACTTGTAAACGTCTTACCAAGCTGGACAGGCCATTCTTGGACGCTTTCTATAGGTGGAGTTATTTCGAGAACCATCAAGGGGCGTCCTGACGAATTCGACACGCAAAATCACAGTTTCCCTGGTGTTGATTTATGGAAGAACTATTTTCATAGATACAACGGAAAGATAACCGACCCAGTTGAGGGTTGGGGTGATTATATGCCTGATATTTTCCATTTCTCTTTTATGGGCAAAAGTGGCAAATTCTTTCTTGGCAATGACGGAAACTGGAAAGTTGCTAGCGATGAAAACCTAATGGTTGAGTTTGATATTAACGATTCTAAAAATTACATCAAACCGTTCATTGATGTAGCACCTAACAAGTTGTACCAGCAACCTAAGTCTATAAAGGGTTTTACTCTTATTGACCAAGAGGGGAATCGTTATGTTTTTGGTGGAGAACAAAATGCCATAGAATACTCCATAGATATGCGTGAAGATAATGATGGAGGAAATGGTAGTGGAATCAATGGAGAAATGTATGCAAATTCATGGTATCTAACTGCTGTATATGATAGATTTGGTGTAGAAATATTCCATTTTGAATACGAAAGAGGTCTTTTTGTTATTTCTTCGGCTATATGCTACAAGAATAGTGTTCCTAAGATGATGATAAACTCTCCTGTTTATTTGTCAAAAGTGACAGGACATGATGGTATCACATTGCGTTTTGTTCGAGATACACAACTTTTGACTTCTTCCAACTTCTACCATCGGTTATATTCGAAAGCAGGCAACAATATAAAGACGCTATATAACAACTTAAAATTGTTGCAAAAAGGGGGGAACGCATATCATTATTTCATTTACTTGACTGATCCTGCATATACACAATATCACAATCCCAATAATCTCAACAAGGAATATGACCCTTTGAATTCAATGGGCATGTCTCCTTTAAAAGAAATCGTTGTAAGCAACACAAAAAAGATATTGCAAAGATTTGCATTTGAGTATAATTATTCACAAAATATTAGGCTGCATCTTACGACTCTGCAAATAAAAAGCAGCGATGGCGCTACAGATGGGATATATAAATTCAAATATAATTCTTTCGATAAACTGCCTACAATAGATGGTTATTGTGACTACTTGTCTCCTTATACAGACAGTTGGGGATATTATAATGGATTTGAAGATAAAAAATCTTTTGTAGATGAAGAAAAGTCTCAATATGGAATGCTTACAGAAATAGAATACCCAACAGGTGGAGTCGCTACGTTCGAATATAACAATCATAGATATAACAGCTACAAGAACACCTGTCGTGACGGAATGGTTTCTACAGGTGGAACATCTGAACTCGCTGGTGGTTTGTGTATTCGAAGTATCACAAACTACGAAGACAACACTAAAAGCAAAGAACTCAGCAAACAGGTGTTTTTTTATCAAGATGGGCAATTGTCCGTTCATCCAAACATATATCTCGCCGTTATAGAAAATTCTAATGTTGGTTCCGTATATGGCACTTTTACCCCTATACCTATGGCAAACCTTTTTGGCTATCATATCGGGTATTCAACTATTTATGAAGAAATTTGCTCAGAAGAAACAGAAATACATAAAGTATATAAATACACAAATTTTTCTGATTATAAAGATCAATCTTGTTGGAAAGACCTACGGCAAGACAATCTGCAAGACATACTTGCGGCTTATGACGAATGGACAACAAGAGACTATTGCAAAGGGCGTTTGCTGTCTTTGGCAATCCTAGGAGAAGATGATAGCAATTGGGAAGTTACCACATATAAATATAGGCAAGATTTTGCCGTTATGGAACAAGATTATGTAGTTGGATATATGGATAAATCACTATCTGCTGTAGCACGACCAGGAGTATTGGCAGAATATCATCTATTCTATCCCAAATATGACATAGAAGAAAAGATGCATTTGTTAAGACAGGACAATTATGGAATTTATAAACTTACAGATGTTACGAAATATGACATGAAAGATGTCAGTATTACACATCCATATGGGCAGGCGCAAATGCGCTTATGCAATTCCGAAACTGTTAGTCGAGCAGGAACTACCAAACGTGTGGAATATGATTATTTGCTGTCAGGGTATTATGCACCTTTAGTTGCAACAAGAGACTACCACAACAATGTGTTGACAGGTGGACAAATGATAGAATATGGAACTTTTGCAATCAACAACAAGAACATTCTTATGCCTAAATATGAGAAAGAGTTATTTCCGTCTGGAAAACAAAGCTTGGTTAGAACATACCATAAATATACTAATTCATATCTTCCATGGGAATATTCTAGTAAAGGTCAACAGAAGGTAACTTTGACTTGGAATCAATTTGACCAATTACTTTCATATACTATAGGTGATGAAACTACTAATTGTATGTATGGTGATTTCGGTTGTGTTTCAAAAATCATTCTCCCCAATGGCAATGAAAACAATTACGAATACGACAGTATGCAGAGATTAGTAGGAACAAAAGATAAGTACGGCAGGTATCTCCAAAAGCACAAGTACAAGTATCGTACTGGAAACAATTGATGTTTTACAAAAAAAAATCGAAATGAAATGAATATCCATAAAATAACACTATTACTAGTTTGTCTTACAACAATCTGCCAGATAAAAGCCCAACATGTTCTTTCCAAGAAGAATTCTCTTGTGCGCTCTGGCGATGTTATTTGCAAGCAAGAAATTGAATACCTAGAGCCAGAAGGCTCCGGCATGGATGTCGTATGGGATTTTCGAGATCTTGACATACACAAAAAAAAATACATGGTAGAATATTTCTGTGACAGTCTGTTGCAAATATTCAAGTACGAGCCTACATTTATGGAACAATATAAGTTTGAAGGTGATACACTATTCAAGACAAGATACGAAAACCCAATCACAAATATTAGTTATAACAAACCAATTCCTGACATGATATATCCCATGGCTTATGGTAACATCTATACAGCTGAGTTTGAAGGGAAAGGTACATATTGCCATCACAATTGTCTGGCAACAAGCGGTTCGATTCTTTTAGAAGCGGACGCTAATGGCATAATTCTCTTCCCAGAACAAGATACACTCAGAAATGTTCTACGAGTTCATACTCAAACTATATCTACTATTGGTATCGAAAGGGATTCTGTCATAACGGATTCTACAAAATGGATGAGAAATATTGAAGATACATATAGATGGTATGTTAGTGGCTACAGATACCCACTATTTGAATCATATAAACAAGCTTTACATGATGAATTGGGGAATGTTAGATATAACAAAACGTCTTTTCAAACACTTCCAGCCGTTCTTAGGCAACTTAACGATAGTATAAATCAGGAGCTTCGCAGCACTGGAACATTACACTCCAATACTGGAACAGGTAACATGCCATACTCGGTAAAAGTGATAGGCAGCAAGGTAACGATAAATTATTCACTAACCTCCAAAGCCACAATCAAAGCAATGGTCTCAGATTCAAAGGGTATCATATATCGCCAGCAGATTCGTAAAGATGCAGCTGGAAAAGATTACTCCTTATCTGTCAGCCTCTCAGGTCTCCGCAGAGGCGAATACATTCTCTATGTCAACATAAACGGAAACGTTTACAGCAATACTATACTACATAATTTTTGAAAACTATGAAATGGAAATTGAGTTTTTCTATAACAGGCATCCTTCTCCATCTTGCTGCTTTTACATTTGCTCAGTCTAGCAATCAAAACTATGTACAGACGGAAACGATGCTTACAGAGAATGGGGAACACAAAATAACAACCATCGAATATTGCGATGGTCTTGGTCGTCCGTACCTCACTGCAACTACAGGTCTGAATACCATTGGCGCATCGGCTTATAGCCTAAAGACTTTGGTATATCCCAACAATGCTGTTGAAGAATGGTTGCCTGGTCTATCAGACCAAAATCTTGAATGGAAAGAAGCAAGTGAGATTCGTCAATTGTCAAAAGAGACAAATGTCGAGTCCAACCCTTTTCGCTCTATTACCTATGACGTTTTAGGTAGAGAACTCTATTCTCTAGGAGTTGGTGACAAATGGCATTCCGCAAATAAATATTCATCCATACAACGATTTACCAATGTCAAGAGTGGTGTTGCAAAACTGACTGTGAAGCAATATCGTGCCAACAAAAACAACGACATAGTAGAAAACGGTGTTTGGGAAACTGGAAGTTTAAGTGCAGAGCAGACAATGGATGAAGACAACAAAGGAATGATAGTCTTTACAGATTTACATGGACAAAAAATACTGGAACGTAGATTCTCGGGAACCGACAAATACAATGACACGTACTTTGTTTACAATGACTATGGTTTGCTGAGTTATGTCCTGACTCCTATGTTCCAAAATGAAAAAAGTTTGGGTAAATATGCGTACAAATACCTATATGACACACAAAACCGTTTGATAAGTAAATGCCTACCAGGTTGTGAGCCTATACGCTATTGGTACGACGATGAAGATAGGCTTGTATTTGTGCAAGACAATGAACTGCAAATAAAGGGAAAATGCCGTTTTATGTTTTATGATGTAAAAGGACGAGTTGTATTGCAAGGCTTGTGCTCCAATCAGCCTAGCAACTGTCTTTCGGGAATTGCCATTACGCAGATAAAAGGATTGTTTGATACTGGTTTCAGTAATCCTAGTACTCTCCAATTGGTATCTCCTGAGTTTGAGGCTGTATATTACTATGACAATTACGATTTTTTCAATGTTCCAGCATTTAGTAATTATGGCTATGTCAACCAAATGAAGAAAACCGCCAACACGAATGCCATGGGGCTTCAAACTGGCAGTATCGTCATGGCTTCCAATGGTGAGAAACTTTATAGAGTCAATTACTATACAGAGAAAGGTCTTGCATACGATACTCGCCAATCCATGTTGGAGGGCAAGTTGTTATTATCTCGTTCTAATTATTCTTTTACCGATAATCCTTTGCGTACCGTATATGAACTTCGTCAAGGTGCTCGCATAGACTCCATTGTTTTCGAGAACAGATATAACCAAAACAATGATGCCTTAATGAGCACGACTATTTCATATAATGGCGCACCTGCTTGCTCTGTTTCCACGCTAGAATATGACAAGTTGGGAAGGCTCGTCAAAAACACTTTACCTAACAAAGCAGGGAACATAGAATATGAATATGACATCAGAAATGCAGTGACAAAGATACAGAGCAACACGTATTCTGAAGCAATTGGGTATAAAGGCTTGTATAATGGCAACATCGCATCTACAGAAAATTTCTATGGGGACTATGAGGAGGCTGGCAGTTATGCCTACGAATATGACGTGCTCAACCGTATGACAAAGGCAACTTTCTCCAACAATAATAAATACTCTGAGGAAGCAGACTATGATGACAACAGCAACATCTTGCATCTAAAAAGATGGGGCAAACATAACGATGGGAACTATAAGAAAATAGATGACCTAACCTATAGTTATATAGGCAACCAACTTTCAAACATAGAAGACAAAGCTGGTCAACTTGTATATGATGGAAGCTTTGACTTCAAGGAGTCTGGCACTTCAGAGAACTATGCCTACAATACCAATGGTTCCATGACATTCGACCCAAACAAAGGGCTGACAATTGATTATTCCGACATGGGGCATCCGAAGAAAATGACTTTTAACAATGGTAATACTACTGAATATACCTATAGCATAGAAGGTGAAAAATTGAAAGTAGAATGGAATACGGCAAACACAACAACTAATAGTGTCGAATACGTTGGTCCATTTATCTTAAAAGATGGAAAATTGGATGCCTTCCTTTTCTCTGGAGGAATTGCCACTATTGCCAATAATCAAGCAACTTTTCATTTCTATATAAAAGACCACCTAGGTAGCAACCGCATAGTTGTATCCGAGGATGGTACAATCAAACAGAAGTTGTACTATTATCCATTTGGTGGATTATATGGTGACATCTGTGTAAATCCAGAATTCCAACGTTACAAGTACAATGGCAAAGAGTATGACCATCAGCATGGTCTTGACCTCTTAGACTATGGAGCTCGCATGTACAATCCTGTTATCGGAGGTTGGCTGTCAATAGATTCAAAGGCAGAAAAGTTTTATCACATTAGTCCATACGCATATTGTTTTGGTAATCCTATCAAATTCATTGACCCAGATGGAGAAAGACCTAAGGCTTCTGAAGCTGCATTGATGGCGGTTTATGTATATGGTGATAAAGATGCGGATTTCTATAAAAAACAATTAGAAAAGTTTGGATGGAAAACATCCGATTTTAAAACATCCATCCAGATGAACTATACAAAATTTTATCAACATGGATTACAATCCGCATTGTTCGAACGTACAACAAATGGAGTTACAGAATATGCTTATGTCTATGCTGGAACAAATTCTGTTATGGATGCTGTTGAAGACATTGCACAACTCGCTGGGGCTTCCCCTCAGTATTATGCAGCTATCAATAATGCTAAAACATTGTCTCGTGAGTTAGGTAATAATGAATTGACTTTTGTCGGCCATTCACTTGGAGGTGGAGAAGCAATTGTTGCAAGTATGGCAACAGGTAGAGCGGCCATCACTTTCAACTCCGCAGCCGTTAGTTGGTTGACAAAACAATTCGGTGGGCTAAACAAGAATCCTAATGTAGTAAACTATCGTGCGATAGGTGCAAAAGTAGGACTTGGAAAACTCAGATTTGGAGGCGACATTTTGAACAACCTACAAGAAAAGGTTGGTCTTGCTTTACCTGGTATGACAATTGGCATTCCTATGGGATTAACACCAACTCATACTATATACGATTTCTTAAAATTTAAACTACCAGAGCCATGGGAAAGTTATTAAAAAAGCTATTTTACGCACTGCTCATTTGCAGTTTTCTTTACACATGCGTCTATCATCGAATAACACATTTGAGTAGCGATGAGTTAGAATGGGTTACAAACAGAAAAGTGGGAGAAATCATGTATTTCAAATCACAGTTTGGCGAAGTTGATACGGTTGAGATTTATACGATTGACATTCAAAATTCATTGTCACCACTCAATTGTGCGTATTTTAATATTAGTCAACATGAATATGTTGCACACGCCAGTGTGTTTTATACGTCCAAAAACAAAAATGACATGTATGGAGATTTATATATCAAGAAAATATTCAATGACAAACCTATCGTCTTTTCCGGTGGATTGTTCATGAAGAAGAGTGAGGCTATTCCTCTAAAATTGACAACTCTTCGATTACACAACCACACACTTGATGATGTTATGTTTTTCGGCAACCTAAAACCTCTAAACAATGATTTACCAGAAAATCCAGTCATGAGCTATGCTTGGAGCAAAAAGTATGGGCTTGTGCAATACACTTTCAAAGACGGAACTGTATTCACAAGGGTCGGCATAAAATAACAGGGCACTCGACCGTGGAGATTGGGCAGAAGGGGGGGATATAAAGACCAACTTCAAATCAGAATAGGAAATTAGGGGAAATTTTCCTCTAATTTCCCCTAATTTCCTCTATTTTCAATCGTTTTCCTCTATTTTTCACTTCTTTTGCATACAAAACTCTCTTCTTATTGTTTCTTAAATAGCCATCTGAAGGGTTTTCCGCATTATTTTCCGTAGTCACACCTTACTATATTAAGAAAAGCATCGAAAAACTTCCCAGTTTCCAACTATTTTTTGTAATTTTGCACCCAAAATAACAAAAAAATGTATATTAGCTAATATGGAACAGAAAAATTTCAAACGCACCACTGTGACGGCAGCTTTGCCATACGCCAATGGTGGTGTACATATCGGACACCTGGCAGGTGTATATGTGCCAGCCGATATCTACGTGCGCTATCTCCGACTCAAAAAACAAGACGTTGTTTTCATCGGTGGTAGTGATGAGCACGGTGTACCTGTAACCATCCGTGCCAAGAAAGAGGGCATCACCGTACAGGAGGTGGTGGACCGCTATCACAATCTGATTAAGAAAAGTTTTGAGGACTTCGGCATTTCCTTTGATATCTATAGCCGTACGACCTCAAAAGTTCACAATAAGTTTGCTTCTGATTTCTTCCGCACTCTCTATGATAAGGGCGTGCTCGAAGAGAAGGTAGAGGAGCAGTTCTGCGATGAGGTAACAGGAGAATTCCTCACAGACCGTAACATCGTGGGTACTTGTCCTCGCTGTGGTGCTGAAGGTGCCTATGGTGACCAGTGCGAGAAATGTGGTGCTACACTTTCGCCTGAGGAGTTGATCAACCCAACCAACAAGAACAATCCTGGACACGGTCTCGTGAAGAAGCCTACCAAGAACTGGTATCTGCCTTTAGGAAAGTATCAGGACTGGCTGAAGCAATGGATTTTGGAAGGTCACAAGGAGTGGAGAACTAATGTTTATGGTCAGTGCAAAAGCTGGCTTGACATGGATTTGCAGCCTCGTGCGATGACCCGCGACCTGGATTGGGGTATTCCTGTTCCTGTGGAGGGTGCTGAGGGCAAGGTGCTCTACGTATGGTTTGATGCACCTATCGGTTACATCTCAAATACCAAGGAACTCTGCGATGCACAGCCTGAGAAATGGGGCACATGGCAGAAATGGTGGCAGGATCCTGAGACTCGTCTCGTTCACTTCATCGGTAAGGACAACATCGTGTTCCACTGCATCATCTTCCCTACTATGCTGAAGGCACACGGCGACTATATCCTGCCAGACAACGTGCCTGCCAACGAGTTCCTGAATCTTGAGGATGATAAGATTTCTACCTCTCGTAACTGGGCAGTCTGGTTGCACGAGTATCTCGTAGATCTCCCTGGCAAGCAGGATGTTTTGCGCTATGTATTGACAGCCAATGCTCCTGAGACCAAGGACAACAACTTCACATGGAAGGATTTCCAGGAGCGCAACAACTCTGAATTGGTAGCTGTTTATGGTAACTTCGTAAACCGTGCTCTCCAACTCACTAAGAAATATTGGGGCGGTGTAGTTCCTGCTTGCGGCGAACTGCAGGAGGTAGATGAGAAGGCTATTGCTGAGTTCAAAGACGTGAAGGAGAAGGTAGAGCAGTATCTCAACGTATTCAAATTCCGTGAGGCTCAGAAAGAGGCTATGAACCTCGCCCGCATCGGTAATAAATACATCACAGAATGTGAGCCTTGGAAGGTTTGGAAGACCGATCCTAAGCGTGTGGAGACTATCCTGAATATCTCCCTCCAGTTGGTTGCCAACCTCGCCATCGCTTTCGAACCATTCTTGCCTTTCTCTTCTGAGAAACTGCGCAAGATGATCAACATGCCAACTTTCGAATGGACCCAGTTGGGCAGCACAGACTTGCTCAAGGCGGGTACTCAGCTCGGTGAGCCAGAGTTGCTCTTCGAGAAGATTGAGGATGAGGTCATCGAGAAACAGTTGCAGAAACTCGCTGACACCAAGAAGGCTAATGAGGAGGCTGAATACAAGGCTGCACCTATCAAGCCAGAGGTCAGCTTCGATGATTTCGAGAAGCTCGACATTCGCGTGGGCCATATTCTGAACTGCGAGAAAGTGAAGAAATCGAAGAAACTCCTGAAGTTCACCATCGATGACGGTACCGGTACTGAGCGTACTATCTGCTCAGGTATCGCCGCCTACTATGAGCCAGAGCAGTTGATCGGTAAGGACGTGCTCTTCATAGCCAACTTTGCTCCTCGCAAGATGATGGGTATCGAGAGCCAGGGTATGATTCTGAGTGCTGTCAACTTCGACGGAAGCCTCAACGTGACCTCTCTCCTTGGCAAGGTAAAGCCAGGAAGTCAGGTAGGATAAAGAATCATAGAATCATCTGATTATCAGATAAGGCAAAAGCCTCAAATCCTTTGCGGATTTGAGGCTTTTCTTATTTCTATCCAAATTATTCTTTTATAAAGTAAAGCGATAACCTACGGTAAAGGTCAGCGCCATCATTATTTACCCTTCTACTATCTTCCATTTACCAATGGTTCTCTTCTGGCTGTCATAGTTGATTCCTACTTTTACCAGTCGTTTGCCATCAGCAGAATAAGGAATAAGATAGCCTTTATCATCTATCTGTTGCAAAGCTTCCTCAGCCGTCTTATCAAACTTCAGTTCCATCACATAAATGGTATCTGGCATGTGAAGAACGGCATCTGCTCTGCCTATTGCACTATCCTCCTCCACCAAGATGTAAGCACCCATCAAATTAAAGATGAGATAAAAGACCGTTTGGAAATCCTTCTCGTTCTTGTTGGCAAGTCGATTGGAGATACTGGCAAGATAAGCCTGCATTTTCTGCAACGCACCGTCCATGTTATTGTCATATAGTTGCTCCAAAAAATCGAAGATGAAACTATTATTGTTCAACGATATTGGAGAGAGATAGTTAGGAGCCAAGGAGCGAATCATCCCCACACACACTTCCTTGTTTGGATAATCCAGCTGATAGCTCTGCAAGATAGGGTTATACTTCTTGATGGTGAGATACCCACTCTGATAAAGCAATGGTAAAGCTGAAGTCATCTGCTCAGGAGAGACATCGAAATCATCCACTCCTACAGATTTCTGTTCAATATCCATCACACCCACATGATGTTTGCGTAAAGTGTTGATAATGTAAGATGGAGTACCTGAACTAAACCAATAAGCTGCTATTTCCTGACTTCTCAAAGCTTTAACCAGGCTAAACGGATTGAACACATCTTCTGATTTTTTACTGAAATGATAACCATCATAATATGAACTCAACTCGGCAACCGTTTCATCAAAAGTTTTTCCCAAAGACTTGGCTAACAACTCAACATCAGGCTTCATCGCTGTCAGAAGTTCTGTCTTGCTGATACCACAGATAGCAGAATACTGGTCGAACATGCTGATATTATCCAAATTGTTGATCTCACTAAAGATACTCAACTGAGAGAACTTGGTAATACCCGTAATAAAGATAAATTCCAGCCAAGGGTCTAAATATTTCAATGGGCTATAAAACTTCCTCATAACCAAGCGCAATGGCATCAAACTTTCCTTTTCATGCACGACATCCAAGAGAGGAGCATCGTATTCATCTATCAAAACGACCACCTTTTGCCCCGTCTGCTTATAGGCACGCTTAACCAAAGACTGCAAACGCTGGCTCGGTTGCACCGCCAATTCGTCACGTCCATAGACCTGCTCGTATTCAG
>UMHE01056423.1_pt1 | contig 11678 bp, 10 predicted proteins | sample 1965451 | NCBI WGS metagenome assembly UMHE01 (sample SAMEA4836090, study PRJEB28245) | human gut metagenome | biome: gut microbiome; material: fecal sample | place: Denmark | collected 2008 | reverse complement strand
AGAGTTCTTTGAAGGTTACGCAACGCACAGAAGAATAATGCAGTAGATAACTAACTAATTCGTAACCTATTACTATTATGAGCGATTACCCAATGCTCATTTCCAATAAATTACACTCTTTTCGTAACTTCCATCTACAAAGCTACGAAAAAGACTGCAATTGCTTGCCACTTTGTAGCCATATTTGCTATCACAACAAAAGTATTTATGAAAACGCTTTGAAAGTACATAAAGTTTTTTTACTTTTGCGAATAGACTTGGGCGTCCATACACCTGTTTTGAACAGACATGCCGTTTCAAGCAAAAACAAAGTTATCGTTACAAATCTTTATAACAAAACAAAATCATGAGAGTTATTATCGAACCCGACTACGAAAAGTTGTCAAACTGGGCTGCAGAGTATGTTATTAGCAAAATCAATGCAGCCAATCCAACTGCAGAGAAGCCTTTCGTATTGGGTCTGCCTACCGGTTCATCACCAATCGGCATGTACAAGGCATTGGTTAAGGCCAACAAAGAAGGCCGCGTCAGCTTTAAGCACGTATTGACATTCAATATGGACGAGTATGTTGGCTTGCCCGAATCACACCCCGAAAGCTACCACTCTTTCATGGCTACAAACCTTTTCAATCACATTGACTGCCCGAAAGAAAACATCCATATTCTGAACGGTAATGCCGAGGATTTGACAGCCGAATGCGCACACTACGAACAAAAGATCAAGGATGCTGGTGGCATTGACCTCTTTATTGGTGGTATTGGCCCCGATGGTCACATCGCATTCAACGAGCCGGGTAGCTCACTCACAAGCCGCACTCGTCAAAAGACTTTGACTACCGACACAAGAGTTGCCAATTCACGTTTCTTTGGCGGCAAACCCGAAGATGTACCCGCTACTGCTCTCACCGTTGGCGTAGGTACTGTTATGTCTGCCAAGGAGGTTCTCATTCTCTGCAATGGCCATAACAAGGGTCGCGCTTTGCAAGCTGCTATCGAAGGCCCCGTTACACAGATGTGGACTATTTCAGTACTCCAGATGCACGAACACGGCATCATCGTTTGTGACGAAGCTGCCTGTGAGAACATCACTCATGGCACCTACAAATACTTTAAGGACATCGAGAAAGACAATCTCTGATAACTATCAAAGATATTAACAAGCAACAAGTGTAATATTCACTCCCCTACCGGGTTGAATATTACACTTATTTTTTATAAGTAGATGTTTGAAATCATTTTACGAGCATCTACTTATCTGGTATCATAATGAAAGAGCACACCTCTACCCCAACCCTCAACAATAACGAGGGTGCGGTTAATCAAATTGTATAGCTTTAGCTGGTTGGATATGCGAAACCAAATAGCTTGGAATTACAAGGGCAAGCATTGTAACCAAAAGAGTGATTACATTCAATACAACGATGCTCAACACGTCAAAGTCCACTGGAGCATAAGGCACGTAGTAAACTTCTGGGTCAAGCGAGACAACATGAGTGTACTTCTGTAACATGACAACCGAAATGCCAATTACATTTCCCCACAACATGCCGCGCCCTATAATAAAAGCCGCATACCATAAAAAAGTGTGACGTATACGATTGTTGGTGGCGCCCAAAGCCTTAAGCACGCCTATTGTCTGCGTTCGCTCTAATATCAAAATAAGCAATCCGCTCACCATTGTAAAGCCTGCCACACAAATCATTATCACCAATATGACCATGACATTCAGGTCAAGCAAATTTAGCCACGAAAGTACGGAGGAGGTCACAGGGTTGTCCTTCACACTTAATACTGCATACGACCTCTTAAAGCGGTCTGTATGTCCGCCGACCTTCTTGGCCAAAATATACTGGACCTTGTCAAGATCATCATAACTGCCAAGGCGGATCTCGAGACCACTGCTTTGTTCGGGCAGCCATCTGTTCAGTTGGTTTACCGCGTACATGTCAGCCAAAACGACATTGTTGTCAAATTGCTTCATATAGGTATTATATATACCTACAACCTTGAACCGTCGCTGCTTGATGGTATTTGAAAAATAATAACTGTAAACCTTGTCTCCAACCGATAACTTCAGTTTATTGGCGATTGTTTGAGAAATGACAATTTCATTTTTGGTCTCACTGTCCGAAAAATGAGGCAAATGCCCCGACACCATATAATGCTTGATAAAGTTCAAATCATATTCGCCAGCAACTCCCTTGAGCAACACACCTGCAAAATCTGATTGGGTCTTGAATATACCCATTTTTTGCGAAAAACGCTGTACAGATTCTACACCTGGAGTCTGCCTGATCTGATTTATCAATTTTTCGTCTGTTACCACAGGAAAACTTTCAGGCGAGCTCAAAGAGTTAGGCTCTATCACCTCTATATGGGAAGTGAAACCTGCTATTTTTCCACTCACCTCATGCTGAAAGCCCCTAACGAAACAGATCGACACAACCATCACCGCCAACCCCACTGCTATGCCAGCAGTAGCAATGCGCAAAGCCGGAGGCGATGCCTTACGCACCCCTCCAGTATTTTTATCACTGTTCTTGAAAAAACGTTTTGCTAAAAATAACGAAAGCATTATTTGCCCCAATTATGATTGTAGCTACACAATGGCGAACCTGGCCAAACAACTAAAAGGCAACGTTACGATTTACCCAATAGCCACATTGCCGCGCCCAAACCATTTTACAGCATAATTACACTTCACGTCCAGGATACGCCTCAATAGCCTTGCGCAGCACAATAAGCGCCCGTTGCAGGTCTGCCTTGTTGAGCACATAAGCTATACGCACTTGATTGCGTCCAGCCCCAGGTGTAGTGTAGAAACCTGCAGCCGGGGCCATCATGACAGTTTCACCCTCGTATTGGAAATATGTCAAACACCAGGCACAGAACTTTTCAGCATCATCTACTGGTAATTTTGCCACAGTATAGAAAGCGCCCATTGGTATAGGCGAGTATACACCCGGTATGCGATTCAGACCATCAATCAAGCATTTACGCCGCTCAACATACTCGTCATACACATCGCGTGCATATTCAGGGGCCGCATCTAACGAAGCCTCTGCCACGAGTTGTCCTATCAAGGGAGGACTCAAGCGCGCCTGGCAGAATTTCATAACAGCCTTGCGCACTGCCTCATTCTTCGTGATTAGTGCACCAATACGTATACCACACTCGCTATAACGTTTCGAGACAGAATCAATCAACACCACATTTTGCTCAACGCCTTCAAGGTGGCAAGCCGAAATGTATGGTGATCCCGTATATATGAATTCACGATAAACCTCGTCTGAGAATAAATAAAGGTCATATTTCTTTACCAAATCGCGAATTTGGTTCATCTCACGACGTGTATACAAATAACCTGTCGGGTTGTTAGGGTTACAAATCAATATGGCACGCGTGCGTTCATTGATCAGCTCCTCAAACTTCTCTACTTTAGGCAACGAAAAACCCTCCTCTATAGTAGTGGCTATGGTACGTATACGCGCTCCAGCCGATATAGCAAAAGCCATATAGTTGGCATAAGCGGGTTCTGGTACAATTATTTCATCGCCAGGGTTCAAGCATGACATGAACGCAAAAAGTACAGCCTCCGAGCCACCCGACGTAATAATAATATCATCAGCACTCAAATGGATATTATACCCCTCATAGTAATGGGTCAGCTTTTCGCGATAGCTGCGAAAGCCCTGACTGGGGCTATATTCCAACACTTTTCGGTCGATGTGTCGCAACGCGTTAAGGCCGGCCTCAGGAGTTGGTAAGTCTGGCTGACCTATATTCAAATGATAAACATGAACGCCTCTCTCCTTAGCTTGATTGGCCAAGGGAGCAAGTTTCCTGATCGGAGACTCAGGCATCTGTATAGCTCTTTCCGATATCTTAGGCATTTTATATCAGGTTGTTTTTAGATGAATTTACGAACGAAACTGCCTTTATTTTCCCACCTCACACAAGATGTAGCCAATGTATGAAATGGGCGCAGCAAATAATATAAATAGATGTAAGCTCCATATCGGCGCTCACTAAGAGTATTCAACGTATTCCTTACAAATACAAGAGGAAGCACAAATGCAGCCACAAGCACAATCATGCACAACGCATCAGTATATAAGTAGCCCAACGAGTACGAATTTGCCGTCAAATCGCCGAATACACGCAGTCCTGCATAACAAGCCACTGATGCTACCATCACATATAGCATGGCAGACGATACGCCATTTTGAATGAAGAACTTACGTGCACCATTGGTGAGATGATGGATTAGCTCATTCCTTTGCACACGCATGTTCGAAATGGCCGTCTTATGCGGCAAAGCCAAAATAGTTCTTGTATCTGCTGCACAGAGTATTGACAAACGATCGGCACCGACATGCAAATTGGCCAAAATAGCCTCCTCGCCAAAAGGCAAACTTACACTGTCTGCAAAACCATGCTGCGCCATAAAGGCACTCTTACGCATTGCCCAATTAGTACAACCACAGTCCAAAGTCACACCTTTGTCCCATGCTGCCACCTTCTGCACAAAATGATCGACCTCATCCAATATGGCACGACGTGCCACCCACGTGCCATTGTCCTCATAATTATAATATGCCTGCACCATATCAGATTCCTCTGATAAATTCTGAACGAAATGGTGCAGCCATTCGTCATTTAACGGCAGAGTCTGCGCATCAAGTATCAACACCCACTCACCGCGGGCTGCCTTTACGCCAAGCGTTATAGCTAACTTACGCACCTCTATGTATCGGGCTGTCTCAGGTACAAAAGTATAGCGCAAACTGCCAAATGATTTCTGTTCTCGCTCTACCAAATCACGCACACACTCTGAATGCCCCTCATCCGTCAATATAATCTCGTAATCAACATCACATTTTTGCTTGAAAAGGCTTTCTACAAGCGAACCCGCACAAGATGCACAACGTTCATTCACAGGTATTATTATCGAAACAAGACCCGCCCCGCCGCCTTTTGCCTCATGCGTGGCTGCCTCGACGGCCTGCGCCTCTTGCTGCCACGAGGCATATTTATTTACTAAAGTAAAACGTCGCAAACGCAATACATACTGCAACAACAAAGCTACCAATGCCGCCAAAACCAGCAGCACCAGTCTCAAATCAACAACATTCAAGTACATATCTGTCATACAACTAAACCTAAATTCAATTAAAGCACTACTTTAACTCACGACGTCTAAATTCCGAGCATACAACTGCAGTAGCAACCGCCACATTCAAACTTTCACTCGTAGCTCGCCCTGCAGGAAACGGCGGAATATATAGCCGGTGGTTAACACAAGCCGACACTTCTCGCGATATGCCATTACCCTCGTTGCCCATTACTATTACGCCGTTATGCTCCAACGATTCGGCATACATATCCGCCCCATCGAGAAACGTGCCATATACCGCTGCACCCGATTCGGCGGCCCGCGACAGCACACAAGGCAAGTCAACATAATGAACCGCCACACGCGCGATGGCGCCCATTGTAGCCTGTACCACCTTGGGCGAATACAAGTCAGCCGTATCGCGCGAGGCAAAAATATGTTCTATTCCGAACCAATCTGCCAGCCGGATAATCGTACCTAAATTTCCAGGATCTTGCACGCCATCTAAAGCCAAGCAAAGCATTTTTCCCGGCAGCCCAGCCAATTCGTCTGCATCTGTGACAACCGTTTTTTTCTCAAATACTGCCACTACATCGCGCGGAGTACTTAAATTCGACAATTTCTTTAACTGCGCAGCATCAACGACTTCTATATCAAACACTTTAGATCTTATAGAACATGAAAGCGATGCGAAATATTCTTCGGTAGCGAACAACGTCTTACACCTCATCAAGTGCAACAAATCCTCAACAACCTTTGCGCCCTCGGCCACAAAGAGTCCACTTTCATCGCGATACTTTTTCAAGTTCAGCGAATGTATGTCCTTGATCATCTGTTTTGTTACCACTACCGTTTATATTATATGGCCATAGCCATCGGTTTGAAAAGTCTAATTTAACCGCAAAGCTACAAAGTTATTTCTAAATACAGACATATCTTAATTAAAAATACGCATTGAAGAACTTAAAGTGCACCTACAAACACACCCACACGCCAGCCCGCGCAGCAGTCAGCCCACCCGTTCGTTTATCAATATAACGCGGGACGCGTCACCCCCATTAGTGCTTGCGTTTGGTGGTAACGTTACCTTTATCATACTACAAAAACTTTACTTGCCGAGTATCTTACATCTTACACTAATACGTTACAACTCGCTGACTATCAATACTTTACTTAGTGTAAGATGCTACCATTGCCACCTACACGCCACCTACACAACCCACACGGCACAAGCACGGGAGGAAGATATTACGACATAGGGGAACAGAAAAGTCTGTTGCTCCGACAGATTTCTCTATGTCCCTGTGGCGTATTATCTACTGCATACGTCCATGTTGACTGCGAGGCAGCGAGGTAAGGTGTGTAAGATGTATGCAGGGAAGTGTAAGATACTTTGGAATCATCTTACACTCTTGAAACCTCTGTATATCAACTTATTACGCACAAAAAGTGTAAGATGGCAGTAAAAGCACGCACTCTCTTTTACAAGAGGGATGTCGGGGAGGGAAGCAAATATTTGTGTACAAGTTGCACACTTTGTTGATGGGTTCAATGCCTTAGTGTCACTTTTGCAGCACTTTTGTTCTTATGTCCTCCGCGTTAGCGGCAAATCTCATAACTCACAAACTATGAAACACCATAATCTAATCTCCTGACTTCATCACTTTTCTGCGCCATCACATGGCGCATATTGAAAAACGACGAGTTGCGTCATTTGATTGGGTGACGCATTGACGAAGTCAAGAAAAAGGAGATTGTTACAAAAACATAAAGACAAAATGTTGGTGGGTACATTAAATGTTGTACCTTTGCACCAAAATAGACAGCCACATCATGAAACTGATTTTAATGACAACTCCATTCTTTTTCGTGGAGGAACATCAGATACTAAACGCCCTGTTCGATGAAGGATTAGAAATTCTGCATCTGCGCAAGCCAGACACCGAACCAGTTTACTCAGAGCGGCTGCTGACACTGATATCCGAGAGCTATCGCAAGAGAATCGTTGTACACGATCATTTTTATCTTAAAAATGAGTATGGACTGAAAGGCATACATCTCAACCACCGCAATCCCGAGTTGCCACCCAAATACAAAGGACACATATCTTGCTCATGCCATACAGCTGACGAGGTTATGGCCCACAAAAAGAAGTGTGACTACGTATTTCTCTCACCCATTTTCGATAGCATATCCAAGGAGCAATATGCCTCGCATTTCACAACCGCCAACTTGCGACAACTGGCACAAAGCGGCGTAATAGACCGCAAGGTCATGGCTCTGGGAGGTGTACAGCTCGACAATATCCAAAAGGTCAAGGACCTCGGATTCGGAGGCGCAGTCATACTCGGTGACATTTGGAATCGTTTCAGCATACATTCTACACAAGATTTCAAAGACCTTATATTACACTTCCGCAAATTGCGTAAAGCCGCCGACTAATACAAAAGCTACGGCTTCAAAACCAAAGAAACACCTTTAATAACAAATCATACAACAAAAATGATGAACAACAACTCTTTTATGGTCTTTTCGGGCACAGCTTCCCGTTATTTGGCTGAAAAGATTTGTGAGGAACTTGGCTGTCCGCTGGGAGACCTCACGGTGACAAAATTTGCCGATGGAGAATTTGAGGTTTGCTACGAAGAGAGCATCCGCGGACGCGATGTGTTCCTTGTGCAAAGCACATTCCCCAACTCAGACAACCTCATGGAGCTGCTCCTCATGATTGACGCCGCCAAGCGTGCCTCAGCCCGCAGCATTTGCGCTGTGGTTCCCTACTTTGGTTGGGCTCGTCAAGACCGCAAGAGCAAACCCCGCGTGAGCATTGGCGCAAAATTGGTGGCCGACCTCTTGAGTGTAGCCGGCATCGACCGTCTCATGACAATGGACCTCCACGCCGACCAAGAGCAAGGTTTCTTCGACGTACCCGTCGATCACCTCTATGCCTCAACAGTCATGCTCCCCTATATCAAGAGCTTAAATCTTAAAAATCTCTGCATTGCCTCACCCGACGTGGGCGGTTCAAAGCGTGCTGCCTCATACGCCAAATACCTCGATTGCCCCATGGTACTCTGCAACAAGAGCCGCAAAAAGGCCAACGAGGTAGCAGACATGCAAATCATTGGTGATGTTGAAGGCATGGACGTCGTATTGGTTGACGACATTGTCGACACCGCCGGCACCATCACCAAGGCCGCCGACCTCATTATGTCACGCGGCGCCAACAGCGTACGTGCCATTGCCAGCCACTGCATCATGTCTGGTCCTGCCGACGAACGCGTTCAAGCATCTGCACTCAAAGAAATGGTATTCACCGACAGCATACCCTACCGCGGCACATGCGATAAGGTAAAGGAATTATCTGTTAGCGGCATGCTTGCCGAAACCATTCGCCGTGTAATGGAGAACGAAAGCATCTCGTCACAATATCTTATCTAATAGATTTAGTGGGTTAAAGGGTTAGAAAACTTAATAGTTACTTTTACCAGTACTATAAGCCTGATTTCCTTTTAACCCACTAAACTTTTAATAGCGAACTTGCTGCTTGCCACCTTGGCATACACAAAAAACTCCACAATATTTCCGATTATTCCGACTAAAACCATTATATTTGCACACGAAATGCGGCAGTAGCTCAGTTGGTAGAGCATGAGCTTCCCAAGCTCAGGGTCGCGGGTTCGAGCCCCGTTTGCCGCTCAAGCATAATAATCTCACATACTTTTTTGTTTGTAACACCGTCGCTATTATGGCTGTAGTTTTACTCGCAATCATGTTGGCCGGCCTTCTGATTATTGCTACAGAGCCGCTGAACCACATAAGCAAAGCAGCCGTTGCCATGTTTGCAGGCGTCTGTTGCTGGTTGCTCTACATAGCACAAGGCAACAATTTCGTATCCAGCCAACATGCAGCCGACTATGCCATCTACCTTGCCGACAACAGTTTGCAAGCCCATTCGATAAAGGATTTTATCGCGTCAAACATCTTCTTTAACTACGTAGTTAAAGGTGCCAACATCGTACTATTTTTAATTGCCACAACAAGCATTGTCGAGATACTCAACAACAATGGTTGTTTCGACTTTGCAGCAGAGTGGATGCGCACACGCAAGCCACGCAAACTGCTTTGGCTATTGTTTATATTCACTTTCGTCTTGTCTGCCAATCTTGACAATCTGGCCACAGTTGTGCTCATGCTCACCATCATGCACCCCGTGCTACAAAGTGACAAACAAAGGCGCATATATGGCACAGTCATCGTACTGGCAGCCAATTGCGGTGGCGCTATAACCGTAATTGGCGACATAACGAGCTTGCGGCTGTGGAACGACCAACTTGTTACACCCTCCACCTACTTTCTCACCCTTGTCATGCCAATGATAGCAGCAGCTATCACCATGCTTACATTATTGGCACGCAGTCTGCCCCCACGCGTAGAGCTATCGCTCGACCGTCTTCCATTCAGGGGCGACGACACTGTGCTTACACGCCCCCAAAGACTCTTAATGCTCCTTGTCGGCATTGGCGGCCTGTGGTTCATACCAAGCTTTCACCGCATCACACTGCTGCCCCCCTTTGTGGGTGCGCTGTGCGTATTAGCCCTCCTGTGGATAGTTAACGAACTGTGCAACCGCCAGCTACTTGGTAGCGACAAAATGGTAGCCAAGCGCATGCCTCTCGCACTGCAATATGCCAACCTGCAAAACCTATTGTACTACGTCGGCCTCACGCTCATGCTTGGAGCTGTTGCAGAAACTGGTGTGCTCCAACATATCGCCACATGGCTCCTGAACCACATTGGCAACATCTGGATACTTGGTGGCATCACTACAGTCTTGGCAAGTTTGTTCGGTAATATCCCCACCCTGTTGGCCTCTACCGAAGCTTTCGGTCATCTGAGCGGCGAATGGAGCTACCTCACCGCTTGCAATGGCACATTATGGCCACTTATCAGCTACACCACAGCCCTTGGAGGTTCCGTGCTGCTCACTGGCAGCGTGGCAGGCATGCTGCTCATGCGTATGGAGGGCATCAGTTTTGGCTGGTATCTGCGCCACATAGCGCCCAAAGTGCTGACTGGTACAATTGTAGGTTACATCGTACTCCTTGCACAGAGCCTTGTTATGGGCTGAAATATATAGCGCAAGCAAAAGCACAAGACCAGCACTTATCTCAATAGAAACACAAAACATAAACAAAATAAAGAAAAGACATGGGTAAAATCAGATGTGTGGGCGTGCTCACCTCAGGTGGTGACGCCCCCGGCATGAACGCAGCAATCCGCGCCGTTACACGCAGCGGCATATGCAATGGCTTCAAGATAAAAGGTATTTACCGTGGCTACGACGGCCTGATACACGACGAGGTCAAACCATTTACCACCGAGGACGTCAGCAACATTATACAAACAGGTGGCACCATACTGCGCACCGCACGCTCCAAAGAGTTTCAAACCGCAGCTGGCCGCAAAAAAGCCTACGAAACCTTGCGCAAGGAATCTATCGATGCACTTGTTGTCATAGGCGGTAACGGTTCACTTACCGGCGCCATGATGCTGGCCGAAGAGTACGACTTTCCCTGCATCGGACTGCCTGGCACCATTGACAATGACCTTTATGGCACCGACAGCACCATAGGTTATGACACCACACTCAACACCATCACGCAGTGCGTTGACAAGATACGCGACACAGCCACCTCACACGAACGTATATTCTTTGTTGAGGTCATGGGACGTGATGCTGGTTTCCTTGCACAGAACAGTGCCATAGCAGCAGGTGCCGAGGCAGCCATCATACCCGAGGACACCACCGGCAGTGACCAGCTCATCGAATTTATGGAGCGAGGCATTCGCAAGAGTAAGAAAAGCTGCATCGTCATAGTTAGCGAAAGCCCCAAATGTGGCGCCATGTACTATGCTGAGCGTGTAAACAAGGAATACCCCAACTTTGATGTACGCGTATCCATACTCGGCCACCTGCAACGTGGCGGCAGCCCCTCAGCGCGCGACCGAATACTGGCGTCGCAGGTAGGCGTGGGTGCCATCGAAGCATTAGTACAAGGACAGCGCAACGTAATGGTTGGTGTGCGTAACAACGAAGTTGTGTACGTGCCCTTTATCGACGCCGTGGGCAAACGCAAGGTTATGGACAAGAAACTCATCAAAGTCCTTGACGAACTAAGTATATAATATCCAAACAGATACCCCATATTCATAGGAGCGTTGTTAGGCACACGCCAGTCAGCACCCTCCCAAAAAAGCAATCACAAAACGATTGTAGCACAAGTTTGCCACACCTGTTTTGTGATTGCTTTTTTATTATTCTGAAAGATTTATCGTAAGCATTCCATGCAGGCCCTGAGATGACAGACGTATGGAGACGAGTGGAAGTACGCAAGGAAAGAGAAGCAAAAGGAAAGGCTCGGTTAGAAGCCGAAGCTAAACGTGAAAGCATGGCTCGGCAAAATAGATACATAGGAGTGCTTGACAAGTTCAACCATGAGTTACATGAAGCTTTATCATCCTTTGCAACCTATAGGTCAATATATTGCTGCTTCGCAAC
>UMHE01006934.1_pt1 | contig 11727 bp, 14 predicted proteins | sample 1965451 | NCBI WGS metagenome assembly UMHE01 (sample SAMEA4836090, study PRJEB28245) | human gut metagenome | biome: gut microbiome; material: fecal sample | place: Denmark | collected 2008 | reverse complement strand
TTTTTTGCACTTCTATTGCTTCTTTATCACACATAAGCAAAGTTTCAGGATTACCAGAGTCCGATGACTTTCCACCAGGCGGCGCCGATGGTCAGGTAGATGAGCGTGGTGATGGTCGTCATGACAAAGCCATTCTTCCACCATTCGCTCTGCGAGACGTAACCTGCGCCGTAGTAGATCGGGGCGCAGCCATTGCCGTAATGCGTCAGGGAAATCGGCACGTCGGCGAAGATGCCGAAGATGATGGCCGTCATGAGCGGCGGCGCGCCGACGGCGACGCTGACGGCGATGAAGGCTGCATAGAGGGCGCTGATGCGCGCTGTGACGCTGGCGAAGCAGTAGTGGATGTAGGTGTAGAAGAGCAGCAGGATGAGCGCTGAAGCGACCCAACCGAGCCCGAGCGAGGAGATGGCGCTGCCGGCGGAGTTCGCCATCCATTTGATGATGCCGGACTTTGCGAGAGCCGAGGCGAGCGTCATCAGGGAGCCCATCCAGAACATGGCATCCCAGGCGCCCTTCTCACTCAGGACGTCCTTCCAGTTGATGACGTCGACGATGATCATGACACAGACGGCTGCCATGGCGACTGGCGTCGCGCCGATGTGCGTGAGGCCAGATGTTGCCCAGAAGAAGAGCGAGCCGAGAAAGACGGCAGTCAGGTATTTCTCGCTGCGCGACATCGGTCCCATGGCGTCGAGCTCTTTCTGAGCAAGCTGCTTAGCGTCAGGGATGCTGACGAGCTCCGGTTTCGTCAGCTTGAGCATGACGAGCGGCACGAGCAATAGACTCAAGAGGCCCGGCACGATGGCCGCGCTGGCCCATCCCATCCAAGTGATCTCGACGCCGAGCGTCTTGGCCGCGAGTGCTACGCAGAGCGGGTTGCCTGCCATGGATGTCACGAACATCGTGCAGGTGACGGCGTCGCAGTGATAGCCGACCTGCATGAGATACGTGCCAATCTTTTTAGCCGTTTCGTTCGGTTCAGATCCGAGTGCACCGGCGAGAGAGCGGACGATCGGGTACATGATGCCGCCGCCGCGTGCCGTTGCCGATGGCGTGGCGGGGGAGATGATGAGTTCACTGAAGGCAATTGCGTAGCCGAGGGACAGGGCGCTCTTGCCGATAGCCTTGATGATGCCAAAGGCGATGCGCTTGCCGAGGCCGCTCTTGATGAAGCCGCGCGAGTAGAGGAAGGCGCAGACAATCAGCCAGATGGTCGAGTTGCCATAGCCGCTCAATGCATCGCTGACCTTGAGCAGGCCGCTGAGGGTCGAGAAGGTGATGGCGATGAAGGCGACGGCGCCGATGGGCAGCGGCTGCAGGATAAATCCGACGACCGTGGCGATGAAGACCGCCGCCAGGTGCCAGGCCACGACCGTGACGCCTGCTGGTACTGGTGCAAACCAGATCGCAGCACCGATCGCGATGGTGATCAAGGCATTGCGTTGCTTTTTGTTCATGATGAATCACTCCTTTCTCTGCCAGTGTAAAACAAAACGGTGAGAAAAGTCAATTAATTTATAGGAAATAGCGAGCCATATCTTCATAGAAAAATCAGATTGTCGTCATAGTGTGAGATGATCAAAAAAACATATTGACATGCTATGTATACTAATGTATGATTATAACAACGTTACAATATAATTCTGTATAGTTCTGTGGGGTGTTCACGATATGAAGAAAGTGTTCTCGTTGCTATTGGTTGTTTGCCTGCTCGGAGCAGCAACTCTTATGGCTGGCTGCGGCCAGACTGGCTCTTCGGATGCGAAGAGTTCAGGACAGCGTGTGCTGCGCGTCGGCATGGATGCGAGTTATCCGCCGTTTGGTTCGCAGAACCAGGAGACAAAGGATTACGAGGGCTTTGATGTTGACATCATCCGCGCCATCGGCCAGGAAGAGGGCTTTGACGTGGAGATCAGCAACCGCTCCTTTGACGGCCTGATCCCGGCTTTGCAGGCTAAGGAAATCGATGTCGCGATCAACGACATCACAATCACGGATGACCGCAAGCAGTCGGTGGATTTCTCGAAGCCGTACTACATCGCAGGCCTCGGTGTCGTCACGCGGGCGGACAATGACACGATTCACACAGCAGAGGATCTGCAGGGCAAGACGCTCGGCGTCTCGATCGGCTCGACAGGCGAGGAGGCCGCGCGCAAGATCCCCGGCGCCAATGTGCGCGTATTCAATGCCATCAATGAGGCGTTTCTCGAGGTACAGAACGGCGGCGTCGATGCTGTTGTCAACGACATCCCGACGAATGAGTACTATGTGAGCCATGCAGGCAATAAGAAAGTCCGCTCGGCAGAGGTGGCCTTGACGAAGGAAGACCTCGGCATCGCCGTGCTCAAGGGGAATACCGAGCTCCTGACGAAGATCGATGACGGTCTCGCGAAGATCAAGGCGAACGGCAAGTTCGCGGAGATCTACGAGAAGTGGTTCGGCAAGCAGCCGCCGCAGGAATTGCTGCAGTAATGGAAAAGACAATGGAAAAGACAGAAGGGGACGGAGATTTATGGATACGGTTGCACGCAATCTAGAGAGATACCCGCTGCTCGTGCTCGACGGTGCCTTTGGCACGGAGCTCGCGCGGCGCGGTTTTGACACGAATGATGAACTCTGGTCGGCCAAGGCACTCTTCGAGAAGCCGGAGCTCGTCGAGGCTGTTCACCGTGACTACTATGAGGCCGGTGCAGATGTCTCGACGAGTGCGAGCTATCAGGCGACGGTTGAGGGCTTCGAGAAGAAGGGCTTCACGCGCGAGCAGGCAAAAGAGCTCATCGTGCGCTCAGTCCGCCTCGTGCAGCAGGCGCGCGATGCGTTCTGGCAGCAAAAGGCGAAGCGTGCAGGCCGCCCGCAGCCGCTAGCAGCCGCCTCGGTCGGCCCGTATGGCGCCTATCTTGCCGATGGCTCGGAGTACCGCGGCGACTACAGGGCGAGCCGCGCAGAGCTTTCAGACTTCCATGCGGAGCGCCTCGACATCCTCGTCGCGGCTGAGCCGGACATCCTGGCCTGCGAGACGCTGCCTCTGCTCGATGAGGCGCTGGCCATCCTCGCGGATCTGCACCGCTACCCAGACATGGGGGCCTGGATCTCGTTCTCGTGCAAGGATGAGGCGCACGCCTGCGGTGGCGATGCCATCGCAGACTGCGCGCGGCTGCTCGACAAGGAGCGCCAGGTCACAGCCATCGGCGTCAACTGCACGGCACCGCAGTACGTGGCCGACCTCATCCGCAATATCCGCGCGCACACCACGAAGCCCGTCGTCGTCTACCCGAATACAGGCGAGACGTACGATGCCGTGACGAAGACATGGCACGGCAGCCCGACACCGTATCACGACTTCGTGCGCCAGTGGTACGAAGCGGGCGCGCGCCTCATTGGCGGCTGCTGCCGCACAACGCCGGACGACATCCGCGGCATTGCCGCTTTCCGCGCCAGCCTGCAGAAATGAACAGAATGAACCAAAAGAAAGCGGCACCGCATGGGTGCCACTTTTTTTCATGATTTAGCTTTGGGCAGGCGTATCGTGAAGGCTGTGCCATCTGCTGTCTCATGCGTCTGCCAGTTCTCCTTCTGGAGGAAGTCGACGAGCACGCGCCTGAGCCGTGCATCGTCGTCGACAATCAAGACACTTCGTTGCATGTTTACAACCATCTGATGCACCCAGTATACGCAAAGACTGTGCAGAAGATGGCGAGATCATGAAGAAAATGTGAAGATTTTGCAGGCTAGGAGGCGGCAGAGCGGCGGAAAGTGTGTTATCATAGGCAATAGTTGGCTATAAGCAATGCAGAAAGGATTGTATACGATGACCAGTACGAGAAATGTCCATGTTACCTGCCCCGCTTGCCATGCACAGGGGGATTTCACGGTCTACAAGAGCATCAACACGAAGGAGAGCCCCGCGCTCAAGGCGAAGGTGCGCGATGGTTCGCTCTTCCAGTTCGTCTGCCCGCAGTGCGGGGCGAAGATGACGGTGGATTATCCGTTCCTCTACCATCAGCCAGAGAATCACTACATGATCAACTACGGCAAGCTTGAGGATGGTGCCAAGGCGCTCGAGATGCTGCGCGGCAAGGGCGTCGCACTCAAGGACTGGGCGACGGAGATGGAAAAGACGACGCGCCCCTACGTGCTGCGCGCCGTTGACGACCGCCTGGCCTTCCGCGAGAAGCTCTTCATCTTTGATGCAGGACTCGACGACCGCCTCGTCGAGATCTACAAGTTCATGGTCTGCTACCAGTACGCGGCGGCTGGCAAAGCGCAGGGCGGGGAGCACGCCTACTTCTACACAGACTCGAAAGGCCATCACCGCATCCAGCTCGTGCGCGGCAAAGAGACGCTCGGGCTCGCGGATTTCCCGCGCAAGATCTACAACCAGATTCACGCGGAGTACGCAAAGAAGCTCGGCGATATCCGGAAGGCGGAGCCTGTGGTGGATGAGGCGTGGGCGAGGAAGTTCCTGACGGAGCAGGGGCAGCTTTGATTCTGTGGCGTACGCGTCGCATCATGCATGTCGGCCTTGGCCGATGGCGGAGATATCCATGTCGGGGTCGATGAGGATGTTGTAGTCGGGGTAGGCGGCCTGGACTTCTTCGTGCAGTTCTTTGAGGATGGCCTGCAGGTCGTTGCCGAAGCGCACGACGACGTCGAAGCGCATCTCTTTCTTGGCCCGGTCGACGTAGAAGCCGTGGACCTGCAGGGCGTAGGGATGTGCCATGACGATCTTGTAGATGGCCTTGCGGATGGGGATGGCGCCCTGGTCTTTTGTGTTGTAGGAGTAGACGCTGACGCCCCTGAGGCGCACGCCGGTGGCCTCGAAAATCTTGTCGTGGATGTGACGGGGCAGGCGGTCGGCTTCTTCAACGCTCATGGTGTCGGGCAGCTCGATGTGAACGGAGGCGTAGTTGCGTCCGGGGCCGTAGTTGTTCATCATGAGGTCGTAAGCACCGCGGATTTCAGGCTCGCTGGCGAGCAGCCCCTTGATTTTGCGCACAAGGGCGGGGTCCGGCCGCTCGCCCAGGATGTCGTTGAGCGTCTCGCGCATCATGTCGATGCCGGACTTGATGATGAAAGCCGCGATGACGACGCCGACGTATGCCTCGAGTGAGATGCCCGTGCCGAGATAGATGAGTGCCGAGACGAGAACCGAGAAGGACAGGATGGCGTCAAACAGGGCATCGGCCTCAGAGGCCTCGAGTGCGCCTGATTCAGCGGCCTGGCCCTGGCGTTTGAAATAGCGGCCGAGCACGATCTTGACGATGACGGCCACGGCGATGATCACGAGCGACAGGGCACTGTAGTCGGCCGCTTCTGGCTCGATGATCTTCTTGCCCGACTCCCAGAGCGAGGTCAGGCCCGCGTAGAAGACGATGGCCGCGATGATCATGGCGCTCAGGTATTCGATGCGGCCGTGGCCGAATGGATGCTCCTTGTCCGGTTTGCGCCCCGCGAGTTTGGCACCGACGACCGTGATGACGGACGACAGGGCATCTGACAGATTGTTGACCGCGTCGAGCAGCACAGCAATGGAATTCGCCGTGATGCCGACGGCCGCCTTGAAGGCCGCGAGCAGGATGTTGACGATGATGCCGATGACACTCGTGCGCACGATGATGCGTCCGCGCATCGCCATCTCTTCTTTGATTGGTATAGTTGCATGATTCTCTGTCATGTTGTCGCTCCTTTCTTGGCACGTCATGCGCGCCAAAGTGAATCGCAAGAGATACTTTCTTGATGATAGCACAGATGAGATAAAAGAAAAAGGGAAGGTTCTTGCAGCAGTAATTTGCCTGTGGCAAATCAGGAACAATAGTCTTATAATAGAGGAAACGCTATATTACGATGAGACTGGACAGATAGGGGAAATGATGTGTCATGAAAGGATACAAGAGTGTACTCATAAAGGATACGACGCGAGAAGAGCGAGAGGAGATCGTGCGGCGGTCGCTCTCTTGTGAGTCGGGTTGCGAGAACTGCTCCGGCTGTGCCCTGGGGGTCGGAGACCCGTTCAAGATGTATCAGCCGTATATCGAAGGAAAGGAAGAAATCCGCGATATCAATCGCCGGTTCAATGCAAGCTATGGAATCCACTGAGAAAAGTCTGCTGTTAGGCACGCCAGGCGATTACCGGCCGATGGCCTATCATGAGCCGTTCACGGACTCGTACCGCGGGTTTGATATCGAACTAGCCTGGCGCATCGCTGCGGAGCTCGGCTACGAGGTGGTGTTCAAGGAGATTTCCTGGGATATGCTAGCCCATGATGCCAAGACGGATGCTTTTGACATGGCAATCGGCGGCATATCCCGCACGCCGCAGCGCAAAGAAGAGCTGATCCTGTCAGACAGCTACCTTGAGACGGGCAAGACAATCCTCTGCCGCGAGGTCGACGCGGCGCGCTTCGGCAGTCTGGCCGATGTTGATCGCCCGGGGGTCCGCGTTTTGTATAATCCTGGCGGCACGAATGAGGATTTCGTCAAAACGCATCTTCATCATGCCGACTGCCGCGTCTTTGCCAGGAATGCCGCTATCCCGGACTGCATCGCAGCGGGCAAGGCGGATGTCATGATCACGGAGACGGTGGAGGCAGCCTTCTACACGCGGCAGGTGCCAGCTCTGGCCGCACCGCTCCTGGCGCATCCCTTCACGCGTGAGGCATTCTGCATCGTGATGAGCCGGAAGCGTGCCGATATGGTCAGGGTGGTGAATCTCGTCCTAGCCGATTTCCGTGCGAGGGGCATCTTGCAGGGGATGGCAAAGCGTTATTTTGATTATTGATTGTTGGTATGGTAGAGGAAGGATGACGATATGAGAGCGATTGTTGTCGGTGCGACAGGTGCCGTCGGGCGCGACCTCGTGGAGGCGCTCTGCGCCGACCCGCGCTATACAGAGGTGCGCACCTTCACGCGCCGCGAACTCGGTGTCGATGACCCGAAGCTGCGGCCGTACGTCGTTGATTTTGAGCGCACGGAAGGCTGGCATGATCTCGTGCAGGGGGATGTCATCTTCTCGGCGCTCGGCACCTCGAAGAAGCAGGCGGGCTCGAAGGAGGCGCAGTATCACATCGACCACGACTACCAGCTGATGTTTGCGACCTTCGCGAAGCAGAACGGCGTCCGCCACATGGTGCTCGTCTCGTCAGCTGGTGCCGATACAGGCTCTTCGTTCTTCTACCTGAAGCTCAAGGGCGTCATCGAGAGGGACGTGGAGGCGCTCGGCTTTGCGGGCCTGACCATCGTGCAGCCTCCCTCTCTCATCCGCAAGCACGCGAAGCGGCCGCTCGAGACGATTTCTGTCAAGGCCCTCCAGGCGCTCAATGCCATCGGCCTCTTCAAGAGCATGGCTCCCATCTCGACGGAGATCGTCGCGCAGTGCATGGCCGAAGCGGGGGGCGAGCCCTTCGAGGGCGTGCGGCGCATCAGTAAGCAGGCCATCCGCCGCTTCGCTGAATCGAAATAAGTAGGGGTGATTTTCGCCATAAAAAAAGGCGGCCACATGTTGGCCGCTTTTTCTATGGCGTTTATATAAAATTTTACATAAATATTTACACAAAATTCTAGGATAGCATTCTATATCCTGTAGCAGAACGAAAAAATAATGGCAATAATATGCTGTAAAATGGCCATAATCCGCGTAAATTCTCAATTTCACAACGAAATAAGATAGTTTTCTCTAAAATCATGTAAAATAATATCTAAATTTTTATTGATTTATTTTATTCCATGGTGTATAATGACCTTGTCAACGAAAAGAAATGCAAACGATAGAGAAAAGGAGAGATTGTGATGAAGAAACGCGGTGTGCTTCATGCAGAGCTTTCGCGCTGCATTGCGGCCCTGGGCCACAAAGACTTGTTCATGATCGGCGATGCCGGCATGCTGATCCCGCCGGGAGTCGAGGTCATTGACCTGGCCGTTACAGCCGGTGTGCCGACCTTCCGTCAGGTGCTCGATGCTGTGCTCACGGAGGCTGAGGTCGAGGGGTATTACCTGGCCGATGAGATCCGCACCAACAATGAGGAGCTCCACGCTTACCTGCAGCAGAAGCTCAAGGATGTACCTGCTGAGTACATGCCGCATGATGCGCTCAAAGCGTTCTCGGCCAAGGCCAAGTTCGCGATACGGACGGGAGAGTTCTCGCCGTACCCCAATGTGATCCTGCGGGCCGGTGTTGTATTCTGAGCGGCGCCGCCTGCTGTCGTTGCGCGTTCCGCCTGCTTCGTTTAGAATGAATAGGAGAAAGAAGGAGGCTGGAACCGTGAAAATCAATATCAAGAAACTGAGTGAGCTGTCGGGGTTCTCGGCAGCGACCGTATCGAATGCCCTGAATGGCAAGCGCGGCGTCAATCATGAGACGGCACAGCAGATCCTGGCACTGGCCAGAGAGTACGGCTATGTGCCCGCGAGCCGCATCCAGAGCATCCGACTCGTGACGTACCGCGACAGTGGCGAGGTCTTTTCGGACGCGCCGTTCTTCTCGGATCTCATCGAGAGCATCGAGAACGAGAGCCGCCGCAACGGCTATGAGACGAAGCTCGTGAACCTTTACCGCCGCGAGGCGGATTACGAGCAGCAGGTCGAGGACCTGTTGGGGGATACATCCTCGGCCATCCTGTTGGTCGGTACGGAGCTCAGTGAGGAGGACGCCAAGGTGTTCCTGAACGCGCAGGTGCCGCTCGTGCTGCTCGACTGTGCCTTCGAGAACCTGCCGTTCCAGTGCGTGCTCATGGAGAATGAGAACGCTGTGGCGGAGGCCGTGCGCTATCTCATCGCGCAGGGACACACGAAGATCGGCTACCTCTACGGCAGCGTCCGCACGCGGAACTTCACCTGCCGTGCCAACGGTTATCGCAGGGCACTGCTCGAGCGGGAACTGCCGCTTGCCGATTCGTTCCAGTTCGAGATGCCCGTCTCGATCACGGGCGCCTACGAAGCATTCGGCCATCTTCTCGACGAGGGGCGGGAGATGCCGACGGCTTTCTTTGCGGACAACGACATGATTGCGCTCGGCGCCATGCAAGCCTTGCAGAACCACAAGTACCGCGTGCCGGAGGATATCTCCATCATCGGTTTCGATGACATTGCGTTCAGTGAGGTCTGCGCGCCGGGGCTCACGACCATTCATGTCTACAAGAAAGAACTCGGACAGGCTGCCGTGCGCCGCCTGCTCGACCTCATCCGCGAACCGGGACAGGCGAAGATGCGCATCCAGGTTTACAACAAGCTGATCGAAAGAGGGAGTGTCGCCCGGCCGCGCGCCGAGTGATGCGATATAGAGTATAGGAGGATTTTTCCATGAAGATTGCAGTGATTGGGTCGACGATGATGGACATCGTCTCGTACACAGATGAGATGCCGCAGGCCGGCGAGACGCGCCGCGTCAACGGCTTCCACATTGCCAGTGGCGGCAAGGGGGCCAACCAGGCCATCGCCGCGGCCAAGCTCGGCGCAGATGTCGTGATGATGACCGCGGTCGGCGATGACATGTTCGGCGAGCAGTCACGCAGGAATTTCCAGGATCATCATATCGACATGAGCCTCGTCAAGACGGCAGAGGGAACGTCGAACGGTATCGCGACGATCGTCGTCGATGCCACGGGCCAGAATCGCATCCTCATCAATCCGGGAGCCAACGAGAAACTCAGCCCCGCAGACATCGAGGCGGCTGGCGATGAACTCTCGACGTGTGGCCTCTTCGTCCTGCAGCTCGAGGTCCCGCTCGAGACGGTCTATGCGGCCATCCGCTTTGCCAAGGCACACGGCATCAAGGTCCTGCTGAATCCGGCACCGGCCAGCCGCGATCTCTCGCTCGACATGGCCTGCCAGTGCGATTTCTTCGTGCCGAATGAGACGGAGCTCTCCATCCTCGTCGACAAGCCGGTCGATACGGTCGAGCAGGTCCGCGAGGCGGCAGAGAGCCTCGTCGAGCGCGGCCTGACGAATGTCATCGTCACGATGGGCAGCCGCGGCTCGCTGCTCGTCACGTCAGAGGAAACGCAGCTCGTGCCGTCGCTCAAGGTCGATGCGGTCGACAGCACGGGCGCGGGCGATGCCTTCATCGGCTGCTTCGTCGATACGTATGCGCGGACCGAGGATGTGCTCGGCTCGATGCAGCGCGCTTCCCGCTACGCGGCGCTCAGCGTCACGCGCAAGGGCACGCAGGATTCGTACGCCGATGCTAAAGAGTTTGCCGCATTCCTTGACGCTTGATGTTCGATGCTTGACGTCTACATCCCGATTGATTCAGGAGGAAATTTTTCATGGAAAAACAAGAAATCATCCAGTATGACAACGGTTATATCAGCAAGACACCGATTTTCCAGTTTATCCTGCTCTCGTGTCTCTTCCCGCTCTGGGCGGCGGCCGCGAGCCTCAATGATGTCCTGATCACGCAGTTCAAGAGCGTCTTCGCGCTCAGCGACTTCGCGAGTGCCCTTGTGCAGAGCGCCTTCTACAGCGGGTACTTCCTGATCTCCATCCCGGCTTCCATCGTCATCCGCAAGACGACGTACAAGACGGCCATCCTCACGGGCCTCGGCTTCTACATCGCAGGCTGCTGCCTGTTCTTCCCGGCTTCGCACATGGCGACGTACACGATGTTCCTCGTCGCGATCTTCGCCATCGCTATCGGCCTCGGCTTCCTCGAGACGTCGGCCAACACCTACAGCACGATGCTCGGACCGGAGAAGAACGCGACGCTGCGCCTCAACATCAGCCAGACGTTCCAGCCAATCGGCGCGGTCAGCGGCATCCTGCTCGGCAAGTACCTGATCTTCCAGGAAGGTGAGAGCATGCATTCGCAGCTCGCCTCGATGGATGCCGTCCAGGCCGCTGCCTTCAAGATGGAGATGCTGCAGCACACGCTGGAGCCGTACCACGTCATGATCTACATCCTGCTCGCCGTCTTCGCGCTGTTCGCCATCACGAAATTCCCGAAATGCAAGGTCAAGTCGGCTGCCGAGAAGGTGCCGGGCATGGGAGAGACGCTCTCGTACCTCGCCAAGAACAGCCGCTTCAAGAAGGGTATCGTCGCACAGTTCCTCTATGTCGGCATGTAGGTCGCCGTCTGGTCCTTCACGATCCGCCTTGCGCTGCATCTCAATCCGAGCTTCAATGAACGCATGGCCGCTGATTTCATGGTCTACAGCTTCATCTGCTTCTTTGTCGGCAAGTTCATCGCGAACTTCCTCATGACGCGCTTCTCGGCCAACAAGGTCCTCATGGTCTACTCCGTCATCGGCTGCCTCGTTCTGCTCTACACCTCGTTCGTACCGGATATGACAGCGCTCTGGGCTGCTGTCTCGGTCAGCCTGCTCTTTGGACCGTGCTGGGCAACGATTTATGCCAAGACGCTCGAAGCTGTCGAGAAGAAGTATACGGAGACAGCTGGTGCCATCGTTGTCATGTCAATCGTCGGCGGCGCCTTCGTGCCGGCCATCCAGGGCTTTGTCTCGGATGTCACGGGCTCGATGCAGTTCTCCTTCATTGTCAACCTCTTCTGCTTCCTCGCCATCGGCCTCTACTTCCGCGGTGAAGCCAAGATTGAGGCGGCAGAGGAGAAAGAATCGGCTGCCGCTGAGTCGCAGGCCTGATTGCACCATATCTCGCTCCATTGACAATCAAGTGTATTCATGGGCCATCCATATGGAATGGACATTCATACCGCTCCGATGAGGAGCGGTATTTTTTGTATATAGAAAACCCCTGGTTAGACCAGGGGTTCGA
>UMHE01006872.1_pt1 | contig 11732 bp, 6 predicted proteins | sample 1965451 | NCBI WGS metagenome assembly UMHE01 (sample SAMEA4836090, study PRJEB28245) | human gut metagenome | biome: gut microbiome; material: fecal sample | place: Denmark | collected 2008 | reverse complement strand
GCTAAAATGCAGATTTTTACTCTTTCTAATTCGCTAAAATGCAGATTTTTACTCTTTCTAATTCGCTAAAATGCAGATTTTTACTCTTTCTAATTCGCTAAAATGCAAAATTTGCGTCTCTCTAATTCGCTAAAATGCAGATTTTCATCTTTCTTAGGAACGCAAGCCTATATAAGGAGTTCTTTCTCGCACACGTAAATGTTTTCTTCAAAAAAGTATCATTGTATCATTATTCAGCATTGCCTTCCTTGCTATGCTCTGATAATCAACACGTTTGCTGTAGTGATACATTGCCATATACCCCTTGTAATGTATCATCAATGTATCACGATTTTGAAGTAAAGTATCACGATTTCGGTCTTCCTATCGTAAAAAGTATGCTTTTCTTCTCTAACGTTCGTACCTTTGCAAATCGGCTCGCATCCTAGCGTTCGAATGGAGTCCACTGTATGGGCAACCAATGCCCAAAGCTAGGGCACTCATTGCCCATAGTCTGGGCACTCATTGCCCTTAGGTCGGGCACTCGGGTAAACTCCCCAATGGCGACAATCACGCTCGGAGAGAATATTCTCAAACTAAGAGTTGCAAGCGCTACGCTCGAAGTTAGAAGAAAACTATACGAAAATGCAAATCCGATTGCGAAAAAATGGGTGGAAAATTTGCCTCATATGCCAAAATGATGATACTTTAGTCCGAAATCGTGATACATTGATGATACTTTTTGAGAGGTATATGGAAAGCATCATTATGACAAACTATCTGATTATCAGAGTGTAGCGAAGGAAGTGAAGCGGAATGATGATACAATGATACTTTTCTCGAAGAAAAAACTTTTCGTCCGTAAATCGAGAAGACTCTTTGCGGAGCCTTCCCGTATTAAGCCTTGTTATTTTAAGTGACTGTCTATCCATTTAGAGAGCGATGGTTTCTGCATCGGAATAGCTGGTGTGCTTCTTGGAAGTGGTTTTGCTAGGACTAGTCTTCAAGATTTCTTTTAAGCTAGGATTTTGTGTGGCAATGACTCCTTCTGGGCTGATGACAAATAGCTGAGGCACGTTGGTGACTTTGTATGCCTTGCCGATGCTGTTCTCCCGGAAAGGTTTGAGGTCGCAAGTGTTTGTCCAGATGACATCATCCTCCTTGGATGCTTTTTCCCAAGCACTTCTCTTTTCATCCATGCTGATGCTGAGAACGGTGATGTTGCGCTCCTTGAGTTGGTCGTAAACCTTGCGCAACTCTTTCATCTTGGCACGGCAAGGTACACACCAAGAAGCCCAAAAGTCCAAGAGTACCGTCTTGCCACGGAAGTCGGACAGGCGTACTATCTTGCCGTTGATGTCGGTGGTGGTGAAGTCTGGAGCTTGCTTGTTTTCTATCCATTTGTCGGCTAGTTCTTGGTATTTGCTGTTGAACGAACGCCAAGAATAGGTATATTTATAAGGATTGTCTCGAAGCAATTCCTTCATGTCATTCATCTCCTTATAGCTCATAGATAGGTATTCGCTAGCCGCCTTTATGCCAGCCAATGTGTTGGGATGAGCCTTGACAAAAGTCAACTTGGCTTGGTTCTCTTTCTTGAATAGTTCATTGTTGGTTTTGAGGACTTCCTCGGCTTCTTTCAGCTTGCCAGCCTCTTTCAGTTTCATGTACTCCTTGCCCACCTTGCTCATCTCTTCATTGATGGGAGCGCATTGCTTCTGAAGTTCGGAATAGAGATTTTGTTCTTTGCCATCCGTAGTTGTGATGTCCGTTTCTCGTCCATTTACGGATATTTGATAATGACATCCTGGTTGAGCAAGGACGGAGGCATCGAAGGTGTAAGGACGGGATATGATGCGATATTCCTCAGCTTGTTGGATATTGTGCTTGATGGTAAAGTCGGTACCTGATACCTCCAGGGTATCAAGCCCTGTGAGCCTGTCGATGATTTTGGCTACGATGACCTTGCCATGGAAAGGCTTGTCGAGTTTGACGTGGCAAGTGAAAGGGGTCTGCGCATAGCAAGATGCGCAGATTCCCCAAAAGATGAGAGAGATTTTTGTTTTTATATTCATTGCTTACGATCGTTAGGAATGATTTTGTGGTTGAGGCCCAAGACTTGTGCAGGAATAGGGAAAACGTATAGCTTGGAGTTTGGTTCCAAGGTATAAGTCTTGTCATTCAACGTTCTTGTCAGAGTCTTGGTGTATTTGCCTTCTGCTGCCAGACGTTTCATGTCTAGCCAACGAAGGCTGTTGAGGCAAAGTTCACGGCGACGCTCTTTGAGTACGATGTCTAGAAGACTTTCACCATCAGCAGCTGTGAGTGGCTGATAGTCAGCGTCGGTGAAACGCTTTTGGCGAATCGCATTTAAAATGTCGAGAGCCTTGCTGTCGTTGTTGCGAGCCAACGACTCAGCCTCGATGAGCATCATCTCTGGTACGCCAAAGCTATAGTCAAGGTTTTGTAGATAGCGATAACGTCCGTCTTCCCAAAGATTGCCTCGACGGTCTCTGTTGCTGAAATAGAACTTGAATCGCAAGTCGCTTTCTTTGAAAAGTGATTGTAGATCATCGCTGATGCAGAAGGAGGTGATGAGGCTAGGGAATCCATTAGACATATACCATATCTTCTCTGGAGACTGATAGTAGTTGGTAGGTCTTCCATTGATTCCTGATGAAGGCTTGCCCTCGTTCTTGAACGACCAAGTACGCATGTCTTGCAATTCGCAGTTTGTCTGCAAAGCGAGCTTGGCTTGCTCTGCAGCTTCTTCGTATTTGTGCTCGTAAAAGAGTATTCTTGCTTTCAGGGCATATACGGCTCCCTTGGTAGGACGGTAGTTGTTGGCTGCTACGTCTGGTAGAACATCTTCTGCGCCTTCTAGGTCGCTCCATATCTGTTGGGTCACTTCTGCAATGGTAGCACGAGACAACTCTGCCTCTAGGTCAGGTGTTAACGAGAGAGGCACGCTGAGGTCGGTGCTAGCAGTGCTCTCGTTGTAGTCTTTGGCGTACAGTGACTGGAGATACCAGTAATAGTAGGCACGCCAAACCTTGGCTTCTGCCAAGACTGCTTTCTTCTCAGCTTCAGTTCCTTCAGTAGAACTCATGATGTTGTTGATGACGACATTCATCACATAGATTCTTTTATAGGTAGCGTTCCAGGCTTCATCTCCTTCATTTGCTTTGTAGAAGTTTTCAGACCAAAAATATGCTTTCCCATAAGATGTGAGCTCATTTTGGTCATCGCTATATACGTCATCACTGCAAATGTTGGGTAGGGGATATGCAGAACTAGAGTTGCTGACATCGATAGCCATCTCCTTGAAGTCTTCTGTTGTGGTAGGAATCACCTTTCCTTTCGGAGTGGTTTCGGTGAAATCGCTACATGCTGTCAAGGAAGTGGCAAGTGCTATTGTTGTTATGATATGATTTATTTTCATTGTCTTGATATCTTAAAGTTGTTTTAGAATTCAATCTTGACTCCTGCGGTGAATGAGAATGGGGCAGGGAGGGTGAGGCTACCAGTCAGTGGGTCGAGTGCCTCTGGGTCGTAACCTTCCTTGTTGGCTGTCCACAGCCATACATTGTTCATTTGTGCTGTGAGCGAGAGACGCTTGACGAATGTACCTCTCAACAGAGATTTCGGGAACTCATAGTTGAGCAAGATTTCTCTCAGACGGATCATGTCACCCTTTCTGATACTGTTGGATGAGTACTGGATAGGGTAATTACGATAGTTGGTGTGAGCCCACAAGTTCTCCATAGTTGGAAGACAAGCGATGTCGGTATAGGCTTCGTCGCCAGACTTCATCCATCTATTGGCGATTTTGTCGCTGAGGTCTGGTGAGGTCTCGTAAGGGTTCATACTTGGATATTCAGCACGGAAGACATGACCGAAGTTGTAAGTGAACATCAAGTTTAGCGTGAAGTTCTTGTAGCGCATAGAGGAAGTCAAAGAGCCATTATACTTTGGCTGGTAAGTTCCGCTATATACCAAGTCTTCTGCACCTAACTCAGAAATGTCGTATGTCTTTTCACCATTCTTCTTATAGACCATTGGCTCGCCGTTTTCATCAAGACCAGCCCAACGATAACTCCAAACAGCTTCTCTGGCATAGCCTTCTATGAATTTTGTAGTGCCCGTAACACGATTGATTTCTGGTGAACTTTCTTGTGTATTGTTCTTCGTAATCTTGTTCTTGTTATAAGAGAATATCCAACGCAAGTTCCAGTCGAAGTCCTTGGTCTTGATAATGTCACCGCTCAACTCCAACTCCCATCCATGGTTGCGCATGTCGGCTGCATTAATGGTAGCAGACTCATAGCCATTGGTCGGGTCAACGAGCGTGTTGCCCAAGAGGTCGTAACAATAATTATTATAATAGGTGAGAGTTCCATTGATACGATTCCATACTCCAAAGTCGAGAGATAAGTTGACGGAGCGGTTGCGCTCCCATCTCAGTTTTGGATTAGGTGGTGTGGTCAAGCGAACCACGTAGTCGTTGATAGCAGGCAAGTACGTTTTGCGACCTACCATGACAGGAGTGGTGGCTCCAGAGCGGTCGAAGTTACCCGTCAATCCGAATGATGCACGGAGCAACAAGGTTGTGATTGGGTCGAAATGGAAGAACTTCTCATTCTTGATGTTCCAACTTGCACCGAAAGCATAGATAGGGTTGCGACGATACTTATGGCTTACACCAAATAGGTTGGACTCGTCGAAACGCAAGCTGGCACTACCTGTATAACGGTTGTCGTAGGTGTAGGTGGCAGAGAGGAAGTAAGATAACTCCTTGTTCTCCACATCTCCGAAGCCATCATGGTTATCTGCATAGTAGCGGTGAGTATCTCCGTTCCACCAAGTGACACCATCTTTGAGGGCTACTTGGTCGATAGGTTGCCAAGAGAGTGTCTGACCATCATAGCCGAGTTTGCGATATTTGTCAGAGTAAGAGTGACGGCTACGCATCTCAAAGCCTGCCACGGCATTGACGTAATGTTCGCCATTGGCACCGAAGTTCTTGTTTAAGGTAGCCCCCAACTTCATTACCCAAGCGTCGGCATTACTCTGTGAGTGATCGTAGATGTCGCCGTTTGGCAGGTTGTAAGTTAATCCACCATTGTCATTAGGCACAGCCATATAGTTGATTTGGTTTCTTCCATAATAACTTTTCTTGGAGCGAACTTGGTTGATGGTGCTTTGATACTTCTCATATTGATAGTCTGCAGAGAGCGTGATACCATCCCATACTCTGTAGTCAAGTCCGAAAGCCACCTTGTAATCGTTGGTCTTTGTCTTGTTGTTTGCCAAATCCACTTCTTCCAAGAGGTTCTTGCCCTGGCTATAGTAGCCATAGTCCTTTACCATACTATCAGAGAAGGCATGGTTGAAACTAGAATAGTCATAGATTCTGTTGCCGCTTTCATCCAAGAGCATCTGGAATGGGTACATATTGTAAATGTCACTGCTGAGTGAGGTGTAGCCATTCTTGTTGTTGGCGAAAGCACTATAGATGTTGGTACGTAAGGTGAGGTTGTCGAGCAACTTGTAGGAGATGCGAGAGTTGATTTCAAACAAGTTGTTTTGGTCGCCCTGCTTGTAAGAGGAATTGCTGCCTGTATAGCTTCCCGACAAGAAATAGTTGACACGCTCGCCACCACCAGAGATGGAAACCATGTGGTTCTGCTTGAAGGCATTGCGTAGCAAGTTGTCTTCTATCTGCTTCTTGTTGCTTCGTTGGGCGAGTGCGTCCAGGCGACTGTTCATTTCTGCCAATGTAGTAGCAGGAATGGTGGATACGTCATCTGCAAGATAGTCTTTCAAGATTTCTTGTGATAGGGAATAGCCATTGGTTCCATAGTCGAAGAACCCTGGGTAGTAATATCCCCCCATAAAAGCGTCACGGTCGTAGTTGACGATGTCGGCAGAGCTAGCACGGTGCAAGTCGTCATAGTCGGGCTTGGCATTCACTCTGAAGTTGCCTGAGTAAGAGATGCGAGGTGCTTCTTGCTTGCCCTTCTTGGTGGTGATAACGATGACACCATTGGCAGCTCTCGAACCCCAGATGGCTGTGGCTGCGGCATCCTTCAATACGGTGATGGTCTCTATCTGGTCCATGTTGGTAGGCATTTGCTCCACCTCGAAGTTGTCAACGATGAAGAGAGGGTTGTTGCCAGCGTTCAGAGATGCACCACCACGGATGCGGTATTCGTCGTTATAGACTGTAAGACCTGGTACGGCTCCTTCCAATACAGATTCCAATGAGTTGGTAGATCGCAAGTCGATCTGCTCCTTGCTGATGACATTAACGGCACCTGTCATATTGAACTTCTTCATTGTCTGGTACCCTGTGACGACCACATCGCCCAAGTCGATGGAGGTGTTTGTCATATTGATGTTGACAACGGACGAGTGGCTTACCTTCTTGGTAACCGAGTCATACTGGAGGCAAGAGAAGACGAGTTCATCGCCTGATGCTGCGTTAATGGAGTAGTTGCCATTGATGTCGGTGATAGCCATGTTCTTCTTGCCCTTCACCTTGATGATGCAACCTACTATTGGTTCGTTGCTGCCTGTCTCTGTTACCTTTCCGATGATGGTCTGGGCAGTTGCCTTAGCGTTCCCATTGGCATTTTCTTTCTTCTTGATGACGATGGCTTTGCCCTTGATTTGGCAAACTAGGTTTTGGCCAGCCAGTATCTCGTTCAAGATGCTATTGATAGACTTGCCCTTGGCGTAATCTACCGAAACCTTGCGATTGAGGTTGACATCGCTCACATTGTACCAAATGGAGTAACCCCACTTGCTTTTCACATAGTTGAGTGCGGTACTGACAGTCTGCTCCTTGACGGGTTCGCTAGTCGTAGCGAAGACCTGAGGGGCATGACAAGTCAAGAGTGCGGAAAGCATCAGGCAAGCTATACCTGAATGCTTGGCATTTTTTCTGTAGTTTCTCATTCTCTCTTAATTGTTTGATTGTTGATATATGTTTCTCTTTTATATATACATTATTTATATATGGTGACTTTTCCTTGCTGAATCTTGTACTTCATATCGCCTGTGAGCGAGATGATGTCAAGTATCTGGTAGAGGTTCTCACCATTTCTGAAGTCGCCATAGAATACTTCGTCAGCGATGTTGCCTTCGATTAGAATCTTGACATTGAAGGTTCTGCCTAAGTCCTTGGCGATTTGTGAAAGCGGCTCGTTGTCGAAGAGCAAGGAGGTGCGGCTTTGCTGTGTTGGCACAATCATACTAGGCAGTTGCTTGTCGTGAGCTGTAGCGACCAAGTTTTGCTCAGGTCTCGCTTCTTTTATCCAACTGCTGTATTCCTTGGCAGGCACGTCCTTGATGTGAATTCCCTTGTCCAATATCAATGCTTGTTGGTTAGGCTTGATAATTCGCTCTTCTCCTTGGTGGCTTACGCAGAGGCTACCCTCGACGAGGGCGATGCGTTTGCAAGGGTCGCCTTTGTATGCCTTCATGTCAAACTTGGTTCCCAAGACCTTGATGCTGGTTCCTTCCGAGGTGACGATGAAAGGATGCTCCTTGTCCTTGGTCACCGAGAAATAGCCTTCGCCATTGATGGTGACGTGGCGTTCTTTTTTCCCGAAGTCTCCATCGTAAGCGATGCTGCTTCCTGAGTTGAGCCAAACTTGGCTACCATCTGGTAAGGTGACGAATGACTTGGAGCCAATGGGAGAATAGATGGATACGATATTTTTACTAGTGCTATGATATTGGTATAGGTAATGCCCGACGAAGCCTCCTATCATCAATGCAAAAATGATAATAGCTGCATATCGGAGTAAAGCATAAATCTTATGCGATGCTTGAGTCTGTTCGGAGAAAGGATTGATGCGATGCTTGATGCGGTTCCATACGGCAGATTTGCTTCTTTCGAATCGTTGCTTGTCTGCTTCTATTTTCAACCCTTGGTATATGACGCAGTAATCCCTGTAAGTTTTCTGGTTGTCGGCTGATTCGTCAAACCATTTTTTCAACTGTTGGTATTCAGTTGCCGTGATGGTTTGCTCTTCTTGCTTTTGTATGAGTCTTATAATATCTTGTTCGTCCATAATCATTACGTTTTGATAGGCTAACGTAATATCTGAAGGCATTGTGTAGTCGGAAACCCATTTTTTTTATCGGAAAAATAGAATAGAGCTAGATGGTAACTCGTAATAGATAACAAGAGCTAGTCGTAATAGGCGACAAGATGCGGTCGCCATAGACAGTTCATTCTGCTGATAATACGGCAACGAGAAGCGAAAGAATATAAGGGCTGAGCTCCTTGCGTAAATAGGCAAGGGCTGTCTTGATGTGGTACTTTACGGTGTTTTCGCTGATGCCAAGTTGAAGAGAAATCTCATGGTAGCTAAGGTTTTCGTATCTACTGAGATAGAATACTCTTTGGCATTGTGTGGAGAGCTCTTTGAGTTTTTGGTCTATCAACTGTTGTAGCTCTATGCTGATATAAGTCTCGAAGATGTCTTCGTCTGAAATCAGGCGATGTGGGATGATGTCATTGATTTCTAATGTAGAATGTTGACTGCGAAGATAGTCGATACTTTTGTTACGTGCCATACGAAGCAAGTAACTTCTAAAAGATTCCAAAGGTAGAATCTTTTCGCGCTTTTCCCATAAGTTGAAAATGACATCTTCTGCAATAGATTCGCTGATTTGGTTGTCCTTGACGTATTGGAAAACGATGGAACAGAGGGTGGTGTAGTATTCCGAGAAGACTCTTTGCAGAGCCTTCTCGTTACCTAGTTTCAATTCATATTGCCATTCTTCTATCATATTCTCATTTATTGCTTCGACAGCCAGTCCTTGTCCTTCTCGTCATCCTTGAAGTCATCATCCGTAAAGAGGTTGGTCTGACCGGTCAACTCGTCGATGACCTGCTGCTCGCTCTTGCCTGCATCTGGGTCGAGATTCTCCTCTGGCTCGTTTGTTTTCTGCGAAGAGAGCTTTTGTGAAGAGGTGCTCTGTGAAGAGGTATTCTCTGAAGCGGTGTCTTTCGAAGCGGATGAAGCATCGCCATCGGCTTGCAGCTCAGCATCCTCGTCACCTTCTCCTTCGGCAGGTTCCGGCTCAGGGAAGCGGGTAGGCTCCAACTCCTCGATGGTGTCTATCTTCCAAGTAGTCAATCGCTTGCCCTTTGCCTTGAAACTCTTCTGACCGATAAACTGCTCGGCATCAATCTCCTCGGCAGGACGGACGGCATCCACACCACCGTAGGTTACCTTGATGCGAGGATATACCGTGTCGGTGAGCAACACCAACTTGCTGTTTGGATTCTCGCCCAAGAAGTTCTGGTGACGCTTCGTGGCATCCATCGTGAATCGCTTGATGTATGGATAACCATCGTTGTCTGCATCGTAGAGGATGGCGGTCCAAATCTTGTGCTCATCCCACTTCTCCAAACGAAGGATGTTGTCCTCGTAATGGTTGTTCACGTCGAAGTTGGTGATGTAGAACTCGCCGTTGTCGAGTACCACCAAGATACTATCGTCATCGAAGAACTCGCCGAGCAAGCGACCGTTCTCATCATAATTGATACGGTTGACATCTGGGTCGAACCAAACCTTTCTGCCACCCAAGGTGCTGTGTCCGTGGCTCTTCAAACCGATGCGGCGGATGGTGCGCTTGGTGAGGAGGTTGCCCTTGGCGGCACGTCCCTTGATGAGGATGTCGGAGAAGTCCTTCTCTAGGAAAATGCTCTGACGCTTCTTCGTCAAGTCTGGCTCCATTGTCACCTTGATGACCTCAGCCTCGCCGTTTGGATTGGCGGTGAAGTAGATGATGCGACTGCCCGGTGTGCCCTGGGTGATGTCGTACATTTTGTCACGGGTCATGGCGGTCACGTTGAAACGCTTGATGAAATACTCACCTTGCTTGCCGTTACGATAAACACAGTTGTAGATGGTGCGCTTGTCGTTCTTCTTGAATACCTGGACATGAAGGATGTTCTTGCCCACGAATATCTTGTCTGCCACCTTGGTGACCTTGAACTTTCCATCCTTATAGAAGATGATGATGTCGTCGAGGTCGGAGCAGTTGCATACGAACTCGTCCTTCTTCAAGCCAGTTCCCACGAAACCTTCCTGTCGGTTGATGTAGAGCTTCTGGTTGGCTTCCACCACCTTGGTTACCTCGATGGTGTCGAAGTTGCGAATCTCGGTCTTGCGAGGATGCAACTTGCCATATTTGCCCTTGAGATACTCAAACCAGTTGATGGTGACATCGGTCATGTGGGCGAGGTCGTTCTCTATCTCGGCAAGCTCTGCCTTGATCTTCATCAGCAGCTCGTCAGCCTTATCCTTATTATATTTAAGGATGCGCTGCATCTTGATTTCGAGCAACTTGAGGATGTCTTCACGGGTGATCTCACGATGGAAGGCATATTCCACCATGCCCTTGCCATCCACCTCGGCGGTGAAGAGCTTGTCCTTGAATGGCTCCAACTTGGAGTCGATGAAGGCTACCACCTCGTCTTGGGTCTTGCTCTGCTCAAACTTGCGCTCCTTGTAGATGCGTTCCTCGATGAAGATGCGCTCCAAGGAGGAGAAGAAGAGTTGTTCCTCCAGTTCGCCCTTGCGAATCATCAACTCTTTGCGGAGCAGTCCCATGGTACGATCTACACTGTGGCGGAGCACGTCGCTGATGGTGAGGAACTTAGGCTTGTTGTCCTCGATGACGCAGCAGTTGGGCGAGATGTTGATTTCGCAATCACTGAAGGCATAGAGGGCATCCATCGTCTTGTCGGAGGAAGTGCCTGGAGTGAGGTGTACGAGAATCTCCACGTTGGCGGAGGTGACATCCTCTATCTTGCGAGCCTTGATCTTGCCTTTCTCCACCGCCTTGGTGATGCTCTCGATGAGGCTTCCCGTGGTCTTGCTATATGGTATCTCGGTGATGATGAGCGTCTTGTTGTCGAGCTTGTCTATCTTGGCACGAACCTTCAATACACCGCCACGCTGACCATCGTTGTACTTGCTCACATCGATGGCACCGCCGGTAGGAAAGTCGGGATAGATGGCGAACGGCTCTCCTTTTAAATAATGTATAGCGGCATCGCAAAGGTCGTTGAAGTTGTGCGGCAATACCTTGCTGCTCAGTCCCACGGCGATACCCTCAGCACCTTGGGCGAGGAGCAACGGGAACTTGGCAGGGAGCGTGATAGGCTCCTTGTTACGACCATCGTAAGAGAGTTGCCAGTCGGTGGTCTTCGGGTTGAAGACTACGTCGAGTGCGAATTTGGAAAGACGAGCCTCGATATAACGAGGGGCAGCGGCACGGTCGCCGGTGAGGATGTTTCCCCAGTTGCCCTGTGTGTCGATGAGGAGGTCTTTCTGTCCCATCTGCACCAAGGCGTCACCGATGGAAGCATCACCGTGAGGGTGAAACTGCATGGTGTGTCCCACGATGTTCGCCACCTTGTTGTATCTTCCATCGTCCATTCGTTTCATGGAGTGGAGGATACGTCGTTGCACAGGTTTGAGACCATCCTCGATGTGAGGAACGGCACGCTCCAGGATGACATACGAAGCATAGTCGAGGAACCAGTTTTGGTACATGCCGCTGAGATGGTGTACAGCGGAGGCGTCAAATCGGTTCACCGGCTTGTAGTCTGAATGTTGAGTGGATGTGTCGTCGTTCTGCTCGTTTTCCATGAAATCAGCAGAAATCTCCTCTTCGAGTCCGTCTTTGTCTTTAATTTCGTCGCTCATAGATAGCTTTTAATA
>UMHE01067021.1_pt1 | contig 11736 bp, 9 predicted proteins | sample 1965451 | NCBI WGS metagenome assembly UMHE01 (sample SAMEA4836090, study PRJEB28245) | human gut metagenome | biome: gut microbiome; material: fecal sample | place: Denmark | collected 2008 | reverse complement strand
CAACCGAGCAAAAGTGCACCAACCGAGCAAAAGTGCACCAACCAAGTAAAAGTGCACCAACCGAGCAATCACCTGCGCGCACAGGCGTTACAGCCATCCGTTCTTCTTATACCACTCAACGGCGAGCTTCACGCCTTCGGCGAGTTTGTAGTGGGGATGATAGCCCAGCTCGTCGCAAGCCGGCTCGATGTCGCAGCGCCAGTTGCGCTGTTTCAGAATGTTATACTTGTCGTTGTTCAGCGCGGTCGGCTTCTTCGTGATCTGGCTCAGCTTCTCGCCGAAGAACGTCACGATGCGCAGCACCCATATCGGCGCCACGATGCGCAGCATCCACTTCACGCCCATCTCCTTCTTCAGCAGGTCGCTGAACTCGGTAGAGCTGTATACGTCGCCGTCGGAGAGGAAATACTTTCTGCCGCTCATGCCGCGGTCGAGAGCGAGGAACACCGCCTGCACCACGTCGAGCACGTAGACGAACGTGATGTCCTGGCGCTTGAATCCCGCAGCGAAGTCGATGTGCTTCTTTATGCTCTCAGCCATGAGGAAGTAGTCCTTCTCGCGCGGTCCGTAGACGCCGGTGGGGCGCAGTATGATGTAGGGGAAGTCGTTGCCGATGTCGTCGAGGTACTTCTCGGCGTCGAGCTTGCTCTTGCCGTACGCCGTGTTGGGGCGCGGCATGTCGTGCTCGCTGATGTCCTGATAGGGCTGCTGCTCGTGTATGGCGCCGAAGACGCTGAGCGAACTGAGGAACACGAAGCGCTTCAGCGGCATCTTCAGCTCGATGAGCGCATCGACGAAGTGCTTTGTGCCCTCGGTATTCATGCGGCGGAAGTCGGCCTTGTCGAGACATTTAGTAACGCCGGCGGCATGAACGACGTAGTCGAACTCGTGCTCGCCGAGTTGCGCCTTCAACTGCTCCTTCGAACCGAAGTCAAGCTCAATAAAATGTATGCGCTTGTCCTGAAGATATTTGCGCGATGTGGTTTTTCTCACTGCTGCCCACACCTCCATATCTCTGTTGAGGGCTTCCTCAACTATAAAACTGCCAATGAAGCCACTGGCTCCTGTTATAAGTATCTTGTTAGTCATTCTTAATATTGGTACATAGTACAGGCTGCAAAGTTACTATAAAAAAGCGAGTTAGCGAAATAAAAGAGCTTTTTTAGTAGGCTCATTTCATTTCGCTAACTCGCTTGTATGTATAAATATATCAGCTTGGGTCGACATCGAAGAACACGGTCATGGCTGCGTAGCGCTTGTCCTGCAGCAGCTGCGTGCGTGCTTCTGCCATGCACTGGCGTGCGAGCGGCAGGTTGATGCCCTGCTCGAGCTTGATGACAATCTTGCGTATCGACTCGGTCTTCACACGTGCCACAGCCGGCTTGTCGGGGCCGAGCACGCGGTCGGCGAACGCCTGTCTGAGACGCGAAGCCATCTCGATGGCGGCACTGTCTACGAGCTGCTCGTTGCGGTGGCGCAGGTAGACGTAGACGAGGTGGTAGAACGGCGGATAGCGGAACATGCTGCGCTCCTCGAGCAAGTCGCGGGCGAATGTCTTGAAGTCGCCCGAGACGACCTGCTGTATCACGGGCAGGTCGGCGCTCTTGGTCTGCAGTATGACGAGTCCGCGCTCGTCGCGCCTGCCCGCTCTGCCGCTCACCTGCGAGAGCATCTGAAACGCCTGCTCGTAGGCACGGAAGTCGGGATAGTTGAGCATGGTGTCGGCGTTGAGTATGCCAACGACCGTGACGCCTGAGAAGTCGAGCCCCTTGGTTATCATCTGCGTGCCGATGAGTATGTCGGTTCTGCCACAGGAGAAGTCGTCGATGATGCGTCCGTAGGCACCGGCTGAGCGCGTCGTGTCGAGGTCCATGCGGGCGATGCGCGCCTCGGGGAACAACTCGCGCACGCGGTCCTCAATCTTCTCCGTGCCGTAGCCTCGACCGAGCAGTTCGGTGCTCTCGCAGTTGGGGCACTGCTTCGGCACGGGGTAGGTGTAGCCGCAGTAGTGGCAGGTGAGCAGGTTCATCGAACGGTGATAGGTGAGCGACACGTCGCAGTTCTTGCACTTAGGCACCCATCCGCACACCTTGCACTCCACCATTGGCGCAAAGCCGCGGCGGTTCTGGAACAGCAACACCTGCTTCTTGTTGCGTAGCGCCGTGCGCATCGCTTCGAGCAAGTCGGGCGAGAACGCCCCACGCATCATCTTGCGGCGGTAGAGGTCCTTGGTGTCTACGACGCGTATCTCGGGCATCGCCACGTCCTTGTATCTGGTTGTGAGCTGCACGTAACCGTACTTGCCCGTGCAGGCGTTGTGGTAGCTCTCCATAGAAGGCGTCGCCGTGCCCAGCAGCACCTTAGCCCCTTCGTACATTCGGGCGAGCATGATGGCTGCCGAACGTGCGTGATAGCGCGGCGCAGGGTCTTGCTGCTTGAACGAGGTCTCGTGCTCCTCGTCAACGATGACGAGTCCGAGGCGCGTAAAGGGCAGGAAGATGGCAGAGCGGGCGCCGAGTATTACGTCGTAAGGCTCGGCGGAGAGCTGCTTCTTCCATATCTCCACACGCTCAGCGTCGCTGTATCTTGAGTGGTAGATGCCGAGGCGCGAGCCGAACACGTTGTGCAGGCGGCGCGTCATCTGCACCGTCAGCGCTATCTCGGGCAGCAGATAGAGCACCTGCTTGCCCTCGTCGATGGCTTTCTTTATAAGGTGGATGTATATCTCGGTCTTGCCGCTCGACGTTACGCCGTGCAGCAACACTACGTTCTTCTCGTTGAACTGGCGGCTGATGCTGTCCTCTGCCGTTTTCTGCGCAGGGCTGAGCGGCTGAATACGCTCAGGGTGATACTCGCCGGAGGTATTCAGACGGCCCACTTCGCGATGGTAAAGTTCGAGGAAGTTGCGCTGAATGAGCTGGCGCAACACCGCATCTGATGCGTTGGCTGCGTTCTGCAGCTCGTCGCAGGCTATCTCGGCGATATGCGCCGGCGGTGTCTCGCCGTCAATCTCGTTCCAATGCGACAGTTCGAGGTAGGTGATGAATGTCTGGTGTTGTTTTAGCGCGCGCTTCAGGATGGTGAGCGCCATGTGGAGCGACTGCTCCGAACGCAGGTTGGCGGGCAGCGTGACGCAGCGCACCGTCTTCGGACGATAGTTCTCTTCGGCTTTCAGACCGGCAGGGAGCGCGGCCTTGAATACGTCGCCAATGGGCGACATGTAATAGGTAGAAATCCACTGCCATAGGCGTAGCTGCTGCTCGATGAGCACCGGCTCTGCGTCTATGACTTGGATGATTGGGCGTGTCTCGAACTCAGGCTTCTCGCTGTGCAACCGCACCGCCATCGCCGTGTATGTCTTCGATCTGCCTAAGGGCACAAGTACACGCACACCCATCCGCACCTGAGCCACCATCGGCTCAGGCACGGAGTATGTGAATGTTCCTTCTAATGGTAAAGGAAGTATTACGTCTACGTAGTGCATTAGAAATAGTATGCAAGGGCAATCTGCCAAGCGTTAGCGCGGCCTTTGTCCTTGGTAGCAGAGCCTACCACCTCGCTTACTGTCTTGCTGAGTGTAGCGTCGCCAGTCTTGCCGCAAGCGATGTTGTAGTTGGCTGTAACCTCGAAGTGGTTCATGAAGCTGAAGCCTGCGCCTACGTTCACGCTGAACTGTGATGAGCGGAACTTCCAGTTGCTGTCGCCGCCGAGGTCAACGTTCTTGTCGCCTACGTTGAAGCCGAACTGCGGACCTGCGAAGAACAGTACGCTTGCTACGCTGCCCAAGCCTACGCTGTAGCGTGCGTTGATAGGAATATTGATTGCCTGTGTCTTCACGGTCTCTTTGGTCTTTGCTTCGCCTACGGTGAGCTTTGCCTTACGCTGGTCGTAGAGAGCCGAAGCATCGATGCCCAGGCCTACGATAGGCAGTGTGAACTTTACGGTCGGACCGAAGAAGAAGCCTGCGCGGTTGCTTGCGTCGAACACCTCTGAGTTGAGGCTCATGCTTGTAACGTTCAGACCGCCCTTAACACCGAAGTTGATACCAGCATTCGCTGTGTTTGCTGTGAAAAGCATCGCAAGTGCGATAGCTGCTGATGTAAAGATCTTTTTCATACCTGTTTTTGTTTTAGTTAATATTCAATTTGCGTTTGCTTGATGGTAGTTGAAAATTGAGAATTTAGAGTTGAGAGTTATGATATGCAGTGTGGTTATTATCTGTATTGCAGTTAATATATGCAGTGTGGCTATTATCTGTATTGCAGTTAATGATTCCTATTAACAGACAGTCTGTTGTGGTAATCATAACTCTCAATTCTCAACTTTCAATTCTCAACTGAGAAAATTCTCACCCGAATTAGTGTCGCTGTCTGCGCACGCTGACGCGTGCTGCGCTGCCCGACGACTTTGAAGAGCTGCTCTGCGAGCGTGATTTCTTCACCTTCGCAGCCTTTGTCTTTGTTGAGGCTGAGGCACCTGCGCGGCGGTTCTTCTTTCTGATAGCCTTAGCCGTCTTCTTGTCTACAGCGGCGATGCTGTCGAGCGAGTCCTTCGGTTCGCCCGCACCCCATACGTGCTGCTCAAAGTCGGTAAGCTCCTTCTCGATGCGCTTCTGCTCCTTCTTCATGGCCGAATCGGTGGGGCAGTACTGTGCGAGTGTCTTGCCGAGCATGTTCGTGGTCTTGTATATCTTGCCCTTGTACATGTTCTTCGTGAAGTAGTCGTCCATCGACATCGTAGCAGCGTTGTTGAGGTTGCTTGTCATGATGGTCTGCTTTGTGAGGAACGGAGCAAGGTCGTCGTACTTCACCCAGAAGAGCGGATAGCTTGTGGCAGCGTCGCCGAAGTCGTCTTCGCGCTTGAGGATAGGGCAGAGCGCCAGCACCTTTGTGTGGAACGCCGAGTTGCGGTCGTCGAAGTATGTAGCCTCCTTCACGTAGTAGGCTGTCACTTCGCGCGACGGGATGTCGCTGTCGTCGATGCGTATGCCGCGGTCGGTGCGCTCGTAGAAGATGTGATAGTTGTCGAGCAGCGACTTGAGGTTCACCTTCGCTGCATCGTCAAACACCTCATTGCCATCCAGACGATATTCGTAGGCGGTGATAGAACGCTTCATCACGAGCTTGAAGATATACGTGAAGAGGTTCATCTGCGAACCTACCGGCTCCACCGGGTAGTAGAGTCCGGCGTTGGCGTCCTCCGTGAGGTCTATCTCGCGGTATATGTCGCGTCGCCATGTCACGTCCTCGTCCATCGCTTTCTGCGTTGGGAACGATATCTGGGCGCGCACGCTCAGTCCCTGGTCTTTCTGCTGTTGCTGCTGAGCCTGCTCGCGGCGGCGTGCCGCAGGCTGTGCCGAAGCTATATCGGCACAGAAGAGGGCGGCGAGGAGTATTGCTAAGAATTTATTCATTGTTTTGTTTTTTGTTTTCTAGGGTTTCTAGGATATCTAGGGGGCTAGGAAGCCCTGTTTTATTTCACGATAACCTCCATAGACCCGTTCAACTTGCGTGTGATGCCGTCGGGACCAACCGCTGTGATGCGCGAGATGTAGAAGCGCTTGCCTCTTGAGAGCTTGCGGAAGGTGTCGCGCTGGCGCTCAGAGAAGTTGCCGCCAGCCGAAGCCATCGGCACAGCGTTGCCCATGTTGTCGAAGAACACGGTCTCGAAGCTCACAACCTTGAACTGGATGTCGAGGATGCCGTCGTCGATGGCTGCCTTGATGCCCGGAGCGCTCATGATAGAAGCCTTGGCGAGTCCGCCGCCACGGAAGCGGTCGGTGCCGATCTGCATGTATGCTGCCGGGTCGGGGAGCTTGCGCACATGGAATGTGAACTTACCCATCTGGCGCGACTTGCCGTTGGCGTTGGATGCGACGGAGATAGTGACGTCTCTGCCCACTGCCGACGGACGCGCAATGTACTTGCCCATGCCGATAGAGCGGAACGAGCCGCCTGACATTGAAGCCGACACGGCGTTGAGAGGCACGCCAGGTATGCTGACGCTTATCGGGTTGTCGTAGCCGGCGTAGAGCACGTTCATGAGGTCTGCCGATACGGTGGCGCTCGGTGCTACGACGGTGTATTTCTGTGTGAAGTCGCGGCGTATCACGTTGCCTGCTCCGTCGCGCATTGTGATGTATCCGCCGAACTGATGCTCGCCTACAGCGCCTGCCGTGAAGCGGTAGAGTCCGTTGGTGATGCGCTGTCCGCCTACGTATATCTCCGGCTGCTGCGTGGTGTCGACAGCCGCCATTACGATCTGCGCCGAGAACTGGTCGCCGCTGATGACGGTCTTCGACTCGGGTATGACGAACGCCGAGAGCTTGTTCACGCGGATGTCCTTCATGTCGATGTTCGCAACGAGCGTGTGCAGCACTTCGCCTTCAGCGTAGCGCACGTCGCTCTGCAACTTCGAGAGCAGCGTCACGGCACCTGCAACGGGCATGTCCTCGAACATGTACTCCTGCCAGTTCTTGCCGAGCGTGTTTGCGTTCTTCGGCACCTTTGTCGTGAGGTTGCTTTCGATGATGTCGCGCTGGTGCTTGTCGGGAACCATCTTGAGGATGCGCTCGCGGAAGTTGTTGATGGCGTCGTAGAGTTTTTTGCCCTGACCGGTGCCTGGAGCGAGCATCACATGGCTTGCCGCTTCGAGGTTATCCTTGCTCTTAATGTTGTAGATATTGCCGTCCTTGCCGTCAGCCTCGCGCACAATCTGCACTTTCAGCGCCTGCGCGAAGTTGTAGAGCGAGTCGCTCATGCGCTTCACAGCCGTAGCTTTCTCGAACCACTCCTTCACCTTCTGCGGGTTCTTCTTCATCTGCTCGGCGAAGTTGCCGTAGAGCACCTCGTTCTCCTTCGAGGAGTTGGCAGTGGTACGGTTCAGACTCTCCTCCACGATAGAGAAGCCGTTGAGCACTTCCGAAGAAATGTTCAGGGCAAGCATCGCCATCAACACCACATACATGAGGTTGATCATCTTCTGGCGTGGGGAGATATGTTTTTTCTTTATTGCCATTCTTAGGGTTTTTACTCTTTTACTTTCAAGTTCATGTTGACGGTCATTGCCTCAATCATGCGTGCATAGATGCCGTTAAGCTGCTCTATCTGCTCTGCCATGCGCTTGCTCTGCTCGTTGATTTGGTCGATAGTGCCGATTTGCTGGCTTGCGCCCTTGAGCTGCATCTCGTATATCTTGCAGATGCCAGTGAGTGTGCGGTTGAGGTTTTCCATCTCCTCGCTGTCGCGGGTGAGACGCACGCTCTGGTCTGACACCTTCTGCAGGGTCTCTGTGAGGCGCTTGAGCTCGTCGAGATAGTTAGCCTGCGCGTCTGCCAGCTGCATAGCCACCTCGTGGTTGGCAGCCAGTTCAGCTGCTGCGGCAGCTGTCTGCGCTGCTTCGGGCGAAACAACAGTCTGTGTTCCGCCGACAATTGTCTGCGTACCGCCGACAACAGTCTGTGCTGCGCCTTCAGAAGCCGGTGCTGTTGCTGAAGCGGCTGCGCTTGCTGCACCGCCACCTATTATAATAGTGCCACCGCCGCTTACGCCAGCGCCAGATCCTGCAACTCCTGCGCCAGTGCCTGCTGCGCCGCCGCCGATGATTACGCTGCCTTGCACGCCGGCGTTGTATGCAGCCTCTGCTTCAGCCTCCTCGCGGTCTATCTCCTCCTCGTCGATGTGAGTTGGGAGGTCTCTGCCTTCCTGCGTCTTGTCGAACGGACGGTCGAATGCCGAGATGAAGAACACGAACACCTCGGTGCCCATACCAGCGAAAAGCATGATGTTGGCACCCGGCAGGTGGGTGAGCTTGAAGAGCGTACCAAGAATTACGACTGATGCACCCCAGCTGTATGCGTAGTTGAGGAATGTCTGTCCGGGGACACTGTCCATCCACTTCTGCAAGTGGTAGACTATGTTGAATTTGCTGTAAATAGTCATAGCTTTTTATTTATTTCTTTTTTCCTTTTGCTTTTACCTTGCCGCTTGATGTGTTAGCCAAGCTGCGTACGCAGCGGAATCCGATGTAGCAGCGTGGCTGGTTCTGATATTCCCATGTGCGCCATGCCGAGCGTATGAACGATTCGGGGTCTTTCCACGAACCACCGCGCACGCTCTTCTTCTTGAGTCGGTAGGGGTCTTCCTTCGCCGCGTTGTACTGCAGTGTAGGGTTGAGGTCGTTCATCGCCTCTACGCCCGCTTCGGTGTATACGGTGCTTGTCCATTCTGCCACGTTGCCCGCCATGTCGTAGAGTCCGTTGCTATTGGAGCCGTAGATAGCCACCTTCGATGTGATGAGGTTGCCGTCCTTGGTGTAGTTGCCCTTGTCGGGTTTGAAGTTGGCGAAAAAGCATCCGTCGCCGCTCTTCACGCTCTTGTCCTCCCACGGGAACTCGGTGCCGCTCTTTCCGCGTGCCGCATACTCCCATTCTGCCTCTGTCGGCAGGCGGTAGCGCTGCACGTAGCGGGCTTCGGGGCCGAGACCTTTCAGCAGATAGTCGGTGCGCCATGCGCAGAAGGCGTTGGCCTGCTCCCATGTGACGCCCACTACTGGGTAGTCGTTGTAGGCAGGGTTAGAGAAGTAGTTGCGCAGGTATGTCTCGTTCTCTGCGTTGCGGAAGTCGTTCACCCAGCATGTTGTGTCGGGGTATACATTTACTATATATGTGTTGAGGAAGTCCCACGGACCGCTCAGCGGTCGGTTGATAGTCTCGCGTACGATGCGTCCTTCGTCGTCGATGTACGCCGTGTCCTTAGATATCATCACCACCTCGTCGGGGTTTACGGCGATGTCTGTGTTGAGGTTGCGCTCCTCGGGGTTGAGTCGGTTGCGGCGCAGCGCTGCAGCCGTGTAGTCGTACACCTCGTAGCGGTAGTTCATCTGACGGTAGTCGAGCATCTTCTCGCCGGTGATAGGGTTGCGTGTGTACACGCTCTCGATGGCGCGCAGCTCGTCCTCGTTAGGCTTGCGCGGCAGCTGCTTCTTCCAGTTGAGATGCGGAGTGACGGGGTCGCCGTTCTTGTCCTCGGTGATCATGTATGTCTCGTCGCCGCCATACTGCGGGTCGGCGAGTCGTGTGCGTATGATGCTGTCGCGCACCCACACCACGAACTGCTTGTACTTAGAGTTGGTTACTTCGGTTTCGTCCATCCAGAAGCCGTCTACAGAGATGTCCTTCACGGGTGTCTGCTTGCCCCACAGGCTGTCCTGTCTTTCGAGGCCCATACGCAGGTAGCCGCGTCCTACGCGCACCATGCCGTATGGTGCGGGCTCGGCGAACGAGCGTCCGCTCACGCCCACCACTTCGCCGCCGCGTCCTGCCGACGAGGCTGCCTTGCTGCCGAAGCAGCCGGTGAGTGTCATGGTGAGTGCCATGAGACTTAATAGTAATATGCTTTTTGTCGTTTTCATCTATTGTTGTTTTTTTGTTTTCTTTTTTGGGGGGGAATGTAGGGTAGAAGGGTTAAGCCTATCTAAGCCTCATTAGGCCTTTCTAAGCCGAGGGGCTATGGCTATCTTGGAGAACTGGTGACTAAGCCTTTCTGAGCCCTCCCCGACGGGGAGGGTTGGGAGGGGCTTACAGCACTCTCACGCTCTTGTGCATGTTGCGACCCTTCTTCTGTAGGTTGAGGTCCATCTGATAGCCAATGAATATCTCGTGGCTTCCGTTGCCGGGGGTGATGGCAGAGGTGTATATCTCGTAGGAGTAGCCGAGGACGATGCCGTGGAACTTGCCTCCGATGAGCACCGTCGTTGATATCGTAGGGGCGTAGCTTACGCCGGCGTACATCATCTTCTTCTCGTTGGTGTAGACGAGGCGTCCGGTGATGTCGCCGCGGTAGCCCGAGAGGTCGCTGCGCACGAGGAACGAGGGCTGTATGGTGAGGAACGGGTTGCGCAGACGGATGGTTGCGCCGCCGGTGAGATAGTAGGTGGCGTCTACCTGCAGCTCGTTGGTTTCGCCGAGCTTTACGCATGGCGAGTTGAGATGCTGCGCCGAGACGCCTACGTACCAGTTGCGGTGGGAGTAGTAGAGTCCGGCGGCGAGGTCTACAGAGTTGCCGTCCACTTTTGACGATGAGAATGCGGGGTCGTTTGATTCCTCAAGATCCACTTTTGTTCCGTCGAAGCTCTCGCTGAGCAGTCCGGCTGAGATGCCTGTCGACAGTTGTCCGCCGAACAGCTTGAACTTGAACGCATACTGCAGGGCGAGACGTTTGTGGCTGAACAGACCTATCTGGTCGTTCATGAACTGCACGCCTGCGCCGTGGAACTGCTTCATGAGCAGGAACTGTGCGTCGGCTCCAGCGTACATCGTGTTAGGGTTGCGCTTGAATCCAGCCATTTGCATGGCGTAAGCCGCCGCGATGTTGAGTTTCGGCGACTTGCCCACGGCTGCGGCATTGAACGAAGGTTCCATGTCGAAGTAGTGGCTGAATGATACGTCGTACTGCGCTTGGCTCTTCATCGAGACAAGCGACAATATCATCGTTATTATTATGTATCCGCGTTTTAACACGTATGTATAACGTTTGTTTATTAATATTATTGTGAGATTATTAAGTTTTTTGCTTCTCATGGCTTACCAATGGCTGTCTTTGCCGAATATTTTGCGTATGCGGTTGCCTATCGAGCGCCATATATGCGCGAAGTTGCCGTAGCGCATGTTGAGCACGAGTTCCTCCAAAGAGCGTCCGAACTTTATCCACGGATGCCCGTAGGCATACGTGCGGTACACCTGCTCCTTGAAGTCGACGTCCTCTATCACGTACGGCGGGTGCTTCAGTTCGCCCTCCAGCTCGAAGCGCTTCATGGTGAACAGTCGGCGCAGTCGGCGCGGCATGGTCTGCAGCGAGCCTGTATAGTGAGTCGACCCGTCGGTGGCTCCAAGGTTATTGATAAGGTTGTGCGAGGGCATGATGGCGAGTCCGGAGTTCATTACCATCGATGCCCAAAATATCGTTTCGTAGTATTCCTTGCCCGACGCGCGATGGTCGTAGCATGCGCGCAGCGTGTCCTCGCAGTAGCGTCGCTGGCGCATTATCTTCCTGAGTTGTCGCATCGACGTGCGGTCGTCGAGGAACGGGTATCCGGGCTCCCACTTGTCGATGACGCGGCGCCACGACGCCCATCCCCAGATAGAGAACACGGAGGTGAAGAGATAGTCGTACGGATAGTCGGGCAGCTGCTCCTCGGGGTTGAAGCCCGCAATCATCCAGATGCGCTCGTCGTGCTCGTAGCGGTCGAGCATCTCCTTGCAGAAGGTGAAGAACGACTGCGAGGGCACGTCGTCATCCTCGAGCACTATGCACTTGTCGACGAACGAGAACGCCCACTTCTGCGAGATGTACTCCGAGGGGTCGCAGCCGTAGTTGCGCTCCTGGTAGAGGCGCTGCACGTCGCACTCCCAGTCGATGTTCTCTACTATGCGTCGGCATGCCTCTATGCCGGGCATGTCGCGCTCGCCGCGCGGTCCGTCCTGGTAGAGGAACAGCTTTGATGGTCGCGCCTTGCGCACTTCGTCGAACACCTTGCCGAGGTGGTCGGGACGGTTGAAGAAGAGTATGAGTACTGCTACGTCGGTCTTGTATGATTGCATAAGCGTTGTGGTTTTTGTCTTTTCAATTCTACAAAATTACAGAAATTTGACTATAGAACGGCATTGGAACGCTGTTTTTTTCGCATAACCCAAACTTTTTCAGTAAATCTGTATAAGGAATATAGCTATTTGATATT
>UMHE01058407.1_pt1 | contig 11772 bp, 10 predicted proteins | sample 1965451 | NCBI WGS metagenome assembly UMHE01 (sample SAMEA4836090, study PRJEB28245) | human gut metagenome | biome: gut microbiome; material: fecal sample | place: Denmark | collected 2008 | reverse complement strand
GGCGGTCTGCTGGGCGGCATCAAGAGCCTGTTCCGGGGCGGACAGAAGGCGGCGGGCACGGCTGGCGGCTTCCTCTCCACCTTCGGCGGCGCGGCCAGCGGAAACGGCTTTTTCCAAACGCTGGGGAGCGTGGCATCCAGCCTGATCTCCGGCAACGGCATCAAGGGCACGGCGGGGCTGCTGGAAGCGGCAGCGGGAACGCCGGGCCTCTTATCCGGTTACCAGGGCGCGGGAAGCGCACTGAAAAACAGAATTGCAGGAAGCGGCATCGGGCAGTATTTCGGCAGCGTGTTCTCCTCCCTGGGGAGTTTCGGGAGCACGCTGGGGAACACGAAGACCGGCGGCTTCCTTTCGGGTCTGCTGGGCAAGGCGGGCGGCGCGCTGGGCAACCTGACCATGCCGCTGCGCCAGGGCATCGCAGGCATCGGTGCTGCGGCGACCATTCAAGGCAGCATCATCCAACAGAACCTATCCGGCCTGCTGGGTAAGGCGGGCGGCTTTGTGAGCGGCATCGCCAACTCCGGCGCGGGAAAAGCTATCGGCGGCGTGCTGGGGAACCTGGGCACCGTGGCGAAGTCGGGAGCCGGTGTGCTGGGGACCGTGTGGGGTCCCATCGCCTCCGGCTTCGGAAGCATCTTCGCGGGAGCCGCGCCGGTGATCGGCGTGATCTCCTCCATCATCGCCGTGGTGAGCATCTTGGGCGACCACCTGGAAGACATCCGGGGCATCATCCAGAACGTATTCGGCGATACCGGCGTGGCCGTGTTCGACAAGTTCATGGGCGTGCTGCAAAACGTGGGCAGCTTCATCACGGGACTGTTTGCGGACGGCGGCGTGGCAAATGCGCTGGCCCCGCTGCGGGAGACCATCACGAACCTGTTCGGAGAGGATGCGGGCGCGGCCTTCGACGGGCTGACGACCATCCTGCAATCGGTGATGGGCGTGGTCGGGCAGATCGTGAGCTTTGCACAGACGACCGTGAAGCCGATCATCCAGGACATTTTCAGTTTCCTGACGGGAACCGTGGTGCCCATCATCCTGCAAACCTTCACAGCGGCGGCTCCGTCTATCGCTGGCATCATCAGCGGCCTCGGCTCCGCCATTATGACGGCTATGCAGATCATCGGCTCGGCCATCCAGGCAGTCATGCCTATCGTGCAGAGCATCATCACCGTCATTATGAGCATCGCTTCCGTCGTGGTGCCCGCTGTGCTGGCGGGTATCTCGGCACTGGCGCAGGGCATCGGCCCCATCCTGGAAGGTATCAAGACCGTATTCGACGGGCTGATCGCTTTCATCACGGGCGTATTCACCGGGAACTGGTCCCAGGCATGGGAAGGCGTAAAGCAGATATTCGGCGGCGCGTTCGACGCGCTGGTGGGCCTGCTGAAAACGCCGGTGAACGCGGTGATCGCGCTGATCAACAAGGCCATCTCCGGCATCAATGGACTGGGGCTGGACATCCCGGACTGGGTGCCCATCATCGGCGGCAAGAGCTTCCACATCAGCATCCCGGAGATACCGATGCTGGCAAAGGGCGGCTTCACCGACGGCGTGAGCATCGCGGGCGAAGCTGGGCGCGAGGCTGTGATCAGCTTCCAGCGCGGCGTGCGGGCACAGAACATCGCCACCTGGGCACAGGCGGGCCGGATGCTGGGCGTGAGCGCCGAGCAGGCGTTGAGCGCGGCGGACGGCGCAGAGCTGAAACCTATCGACCCCGGCGAGGGCGGCGGAGGCGGAGGCAGCTTCACCTTCGCGCCGAACATCGTCATTCAGGGCAACGCCGACGCGGACGTGCTTGAGGAAGCGCTGCGGCAGGCCAAGGAGGAGTTCGAGGCATGGTACGAGCAGATGATGCGCAAGCGTGCCCGGACGGCCTATTGATGGGAGGAAGCTATGTACACGACAAAGAGCGGCGACACCTGGGACGTGATCGCCAAGGAAGTCTATGGCAGCGAATACCACGCGGACGCGCTGATGGCGGCCAACCCGGAGCACATCGACACCTTCCGCTTTTCCGCCGGGGTCGTTTTGAAGACGCCGACGGTGGAGGACGCGCGAGCGGGCACGCTGCCGCCATGGAAATACGAGGCGCAGTATGAATAAGGCAAGAAGCATCGGACTTGCGGTGCAGTACCGCAGCACCCCGTATTCCGCACAGGTGCAGGCGAGCGCCCAGGTGGACGCGGCGGAGGGCGGCGGGAGCGCTGCTTCCTCCGCCAGCTCCGGCTCCGGCGCGGCGGCGGGACAGGCGGTAACGCTGAACAACACGCCCCTCTACGTGAGCAGCGTGGCGAAGAACCCAGCGACCCACAAGACGGGCGTGTATTACTTCTACGACGGTATCTTGATACGCGGGCGCTACCGCATCACCAACACCCCGTCGAGAGTGGGCAAGACCCCGGTGGGACAGAACGTGACCGGCTGGGCGGACGCGGCGGACTGCGGCGCGGTGAGCACCACCAAGGCCACGCCTAAGAAGGAGACCTCCGGCCAGGAGGACGCGACGCTGGGTGCGGGCACGGGAACGGACATCGGCCTTTCCATCGAGAGCCTGACCTATGTGGACAACGCGGCGGACGACAGCGACAGCATCGACCTGACGCTGGACGCCCAGGACAGCAAGTGGCTGTGGGGCTGGATGCCGCAGAAGGGCGCGACGCTCTACCCCCGCCTGCTGGGCCACGACTGGGAACGGCCAGGCGACGAGCGGGCCATGGACTGCGGCCTTTTCGTGGTGGACGACGTGAACTACTCGGACACGCCGACCACCTTGCAGCTCGGCGGCGTGAGCAAGCCGAGCGACAGCAATTTCAGCGAGACAGATCGGAAGGTGACGTGGAAGAACACCTCCATCAAGCGCATCGGCCAGACCATCGCGGCGCGCTACGGCCTGGGCTTCACCTATGACGCTGAGGACTACGACATCGAGTGCGACGAACAGGACGGAGCGGACAGCAGCTACTACAATACGCTGTGCCAGAACTACGGCCTGGTGCTCAAGGTGTACGCCCGGCGGCTGTGGGTCTACGACCGGGAGGCATACAAGGCAAAGCGGGCGGTGCGGACCTTCGACCGCACGGACATCATCCGTGGGAGCCTGAGCTGGACCACTACCCTTTCCGGGACCTACACCGGCGGGACCTTCGACTACACCGACGCGGACAAGGACTGCGACATCTCCTGCAAGGTGGGCGGCGGAACGCACATCAAGAGCGTGAACCGCAGGGCCACCAGCGTGCAGGACGCGGCGGTCCAGCTCTGCGCGGAGCTGAACCGGGCCAACCATGGCACGATCAAGCTGCGCTTCACCGTTCCGGGAGACTGGACCGTGAGTGCGGGCAACACAATCAACATTACCGGCTACGGCGGCGGCCCCTCCGGCGGAGAGGGCGGCATCAACGGCAAGTATTTCGTGGACAAGGTGACGCACAAATACACCAAGAGCGGCGGATTTACCACGGCCTTCGAGTGCAGCGGCGTCCGGGAGGGCTTCCATCCCTACGAGGTGGGCGGCTCCATCCAGTACAACACGGAGGGGTCCGACACCAGCGACACGAATTACAGCAGCTCCTACGAGACGAGCACGGCGGCCAGCGCCGCCAGCGCGGCGGCGGGAGCTGAGGCCGGGGCGGCGGTGACGCTGACCAACGCCCCCTTCTACTACACCAGCGTGGCCTCAAATCCGAGCTGCTATAAAAGCGGCGTGTTCTATTTCTACGACGGCATCCTGGTCAACGGGCGCTACCGCATCACCAACGCGGCCTCCCGCTGCGGGAAGCTGCCGGTGGGACAGAACGTGACGGGCTGGGTGCCCGCGAGCTACTGCGGCGTGGGCACGCGCACCGGCGGCGGAGGCGGCACGAAGGCTACCATGGAGGTGAAGTAGCGATGGCAGGGACGAACCGGGTCGGACGGGTCAGCTCCATCGACTATGAGAGCGGGACCTATGAGGTGACGTATGCGGACCAGGGCCGGAGGGTCACGGCCCGCATCAACGCCATGAGCAACGGAGAATACAAAATGCCGAGAGTGGGCCAGATCGTGAGCGTGACGCACACGAGCAATGGCACGGCGGCGGCCACCACCAGCGGCACCGTATGGAACCGGAGCAACCGCCCAGCGGAGGGCTTCGCCGGGCTTTACCGCAAGGAATACGGTGAGAAGGCCGGGCAGGCTTTTGAGCGCTACGACGCCAACACCGGCATCTACACCCAGTACACCGACGTGCGGACCGGGCGCAACTGCAACGGCGACATCTTCGACGAGGCCAAGGGCACCATCAGCCTGATCGCGGAGAAGCTGGTGCAGATCACGAGCAAGATCAAAAGCGTGAGCATCCACGGCAAGGAAGGCGTTGGCATCGGCGCGGAGAAAAGCGTGACCATCGACGCCGGGGAGAACATCAATCTGGAAGCCGAGGGCGACCTGGACGAGGGTGCAGGCGGCGACCGGGCATTGACCGTGGGCGGAAAGAACACCGAGCTATACAAGGGCGAGGTGGAGCGGGAGTTTCAGGGAGGCATCCGCGACACCGTGACCGGCGAGGTGACGCTGACGATCAACGGTGTGACCATCACCATCAGCGAGGGCGGCGATGTCTCCATCCAGACAGCCGGGAAAATCAGCATGAAGGCACAGCAAATCGACCTGCAGGGCGGGTCCTCCCTGGTGCTGTAAAAAACGAACAGCGAGGAGGAACGGAAAATGGTGGGCAGCTATATGGGCCGGGTGTTCACGGTGAGCAGCCAGAGGATATTGACGCCGAGCAATCTGAAAGGCAGCGCCGGAAGCGACTGGGCAAACCATGAGATCATCGGCAAGAAGGCGCGGAGCCAGTGGGTAGGCCCGAAGCTCAAGAGCTACACCATGGACATCCTCCTGCGAGCGCAGGACGGTGTAAGCCCCCGGTCCACGCTGGACTACTTCCAGCGGGCGGCGGAAAGCCAGATGGTCGATTGGTTCATCATCGGCGGGCGACCGATCTCTGACAACCCCTTCAAGCTGGTGAGCGTCAGCGACGAGTGGGACACGGTACTCAACGGCGGCGCGCTGATCGAGTGCCGGGTGAGCCTGAACATCGAGGAATACACATAAGGGAGGGCAAGCCGTGATCTACATTGAGGATACCATCGTCGAGATTGAGGCCGGGAGCGTGGACGACCAGACGGCACAGGAAGTCTACCGAAATCTACAGGTGCTCTACGGCACGGAGACGGGGGAACAGGCCCTCGACCGCGAGTTCGGCATCGACATCAACATTCTGGACAACCCGCAGGAGGCGGCGAAGGCGCTGCTGACGGCGGAGTTCGTGCGGAAAACAAAACAGTATGAGCCACGGGTCCGGGTCATGCGTGTGGAATGGACCCAAAATCATGCCAGGGACGGCGGCATCGTCCCGAAGGTGGTGGTGAGCTTTGTCTAATATCAAAGAGCTGGCAAACGTGCCGGAGATCAGCTTCATCGAAAACATGAGCCTGCAGGAGACTGAGGAGCTTGTGCGGGCAAACTACACGCGCATCTTCAAGGAGCTTACCGGGCAGGACGCGGAGCTGGGCGAGGCGGACGCGAAGAACCTGATCATCAAGTCGTTCAGCCTTGTGCTCTACCAGGTGATGCAGTATGTGGAGGCCAAGGGCCGGGCGGAGCTTTTGAAGACCTCGACCGGCGACGCGCTGGACGCACTGGCGGCCCTGTTCGGCATTACGCGGCAGGAGGCCAGGCGGGCCACGTGCATCGTGCGCTTCACGCTGTCCGGCCAGCGGAGCGAGCCGACGGCCATTCCGGCGGGCACACGGGTGAAGACCCAGGACGGGAAATACTTCAACACCGTGGACTACGCGGAAGTCACGGCTGGCGAGCTAACCGTGGACGTGGCCGTGCAGGCGGAGGAGGCCGGAGCAGAGAGCAGCGGCATCGCCGCCGGAGAGATCGACACGCTGGTGGACCCAATCCCATACGTTGCGAGCGTGGAGAGCATCGAGGCGAGCACGGGCGGACTGGACATCGAGGACGACGACGGTCTGACGGAACGGGTGTGGCTGGCTCCCAGCAAATACTCCTGCGCCGGACCGCGAGACGCCTATGCCTACTATGTGAAGGAATGGCGGACGGACGTGGACGACGTGCAGATCGTCAGCCCGGAGCCGTGCGTGGTGCACGTTTATGTGGTGCTGGACGGCGGCGTGCTGCCCACGGAGACGGAGCGGGAGGAGCTGGCCGCCTACCTCAACGGCGACACCATCCGCCCGCTGACGGACATCGTGAGCTGCCCGGCGGCGGAGGAGGTCCCCTACGACATCAGCCTGACCTACTGGATCGCCAGCAACGACCAAAAGAGCGCGGGCACCATTCAGGCCCAGGTGGAGGCGGCGGTGGACGCCTACGAGAGCTGGCAACGCAAGATGGGACGGGACATCAACCCGACCGAGCTTGTGTACCGGGTCCGCGCAGCGGGAGCCAAGCGCGTGAAGCTGGCGGCCCCGGCGGACATCGTGATCGAGAAAACGCAGCTCCCGAAGCGGAACACGCGCACCGTGACCTACGGAGGGCTTGAGGATGATTAAAAGTCTGCGTCAAGCCCGCATTACAGACGGCCTTCCGAGGGTGTTGGCGAGACAGGAATGGGTGATCGCCCTGTCCGAGACCCTGGGGCTGGCCCTGGGGAAGACGCTGGACTACACCGACGAGAGCCAAATCTACACACGGCTGGACACTGCGCCGGAGACGGTGCTGGATGTACTGGCCGTGGACTGGAAGATCGACTGGTACGACACCGAACTGACGGTGGAGCAGAAGCGCCGCATCGTGAAGACGGCGCTGACGGTCCGGCGGCTGATGGGCACAGCGGCGGCGGTGAAGCTGCAGGTGCACGCCATCTACCCGGAGGCCACCGTGACGGAGTGGTTCCAGTACGACGGGAGGCCGGGCTGCTTCCGGGTGAGCCTGCCGCTGCCGAAGGAAGGCATCACGGCGGCGGAATACAGGCGGCTCAAGACCGGCATCCTGACCACGAAGAACGAGCGCAGCCACCTGGACATGATCGACATTCAGCATGAGTGCGAAGCCGTGGTGATCACGGGCGGGTGCTGCTCCATGAGCCAGATCATCGAGGTATGGCCGGAGCTTGTGAGCGAGCTGGAAGTGACCGGCGAGCGCTTGACTGGCGGCGCGGCCAGCATGAGCCAAACGGCGGAGGTCTGGCCGGAGCTGACGGAGGCGCTGGAAATCCTGACATACCGGCACACCGGCGGAGCCGCGAGCACCGCGCAGGCCGTGGAGGTATGGCCGGAGCTGGCGGCGGTGGTGGAGATCACCGTGACGCGGCACACCGGCGGCGCGGCGCACACGGACCAGGCGCTTGAGGTCTGGCCGGAGCTGACCGAGCAAATCGAAGCAACGACAGAGCTGGACCGGGGCGGCGGGACCGCTGCGAGCCAGGTCGTTGAAATATACCCGGAAGGGGGAGGATGAAATGGACACTGAAAACGTAGTTGTCACCAAACAGGACCGAAAGTACAAGACCCTCGTGACCGACATCGGCAAAGAGAAAATGACCAACGCTATTCTGAACGGCAAGAAGGTCAACGTCGTCATGGCGGCGGTGGGCGACGGCGGCGGAAGCTACTACCTGCCCACGGCGGATATGACCGCGCTGGTGCATGAGGTGTGGCGCGGGGCCATCGCCAGCAAAGAGATCAACAGCAAATCCTCTAACATGGTAGATGTGAAGTTCGTGCTGCCGGGGACCGTGGGAGGCTTCACCGCGCGTGAAGCTGCCCTGATCGACGACGAGGGCGACATGATCGCCGTGTGCAACCTGCCGGACACGGAGAAGGCAGCCATCGAGGATGGCATCGCCGCTGCGCTGACCATTCTCATGCACATCGTTATGACCAACAGCGACGCACTGACCTTTACGCTGGACCCGACCACCGACACGGCGAGCGCCGTGTGCGTGGCCTTTACCATCCCGCATGAGGCATGGCAGAGCGCGGGCGGCGCGGAGGACGACGAGGGCGGCGGCACCTACCCGTGCCGGGCTGATGTGGTGTGCGACGAGGCGACCGCCATGCACACGCCCATCGCAACGCTGGACAAGGCGTGCCTGGCGGCGGCCAAGGCGTGCGAGCTGTGCCCCACGGTGGAGACCGCGAGCGGCGTGCTGCGCTTTTGGGCGATGAAGGTGCCGGACGGCGAGCTGACCGGAAGCGTGCTGCTGGTCGGCCAGGGCGGCGGAGGCAAGAGCGGCGATGGGAGCTACACCCTGCCGACGGCAACCCCCTTCCGCCTGGGCGGCGTGAAGGTGGGCGACGGCCTGACCGTGGACAACGAGGGCAAGCTGTCGGTCGATGCGGCCAACACTGAGGAGACCACCGGCGCGCTGAACGAAGTGTTCGGCGCAGAGGACGGCAAATAAGCCGCCCCACAATCCCATAGCACCGTCGCTTGAAGCGGCGGTATTTTTATCGACAATTCCGGGGGCATCCCCGAAATTGAATATTTTTTAAGGAGGACAAAAATATGTCCAAATTCGTAAATCTCGAACAGATCAAGGTGCTTGCCAACAAGGTCAAGTCCGAAGACGCCGCCCTGGGTACTAAGCTGGAAACGGTCACCACCAAGGTCGATAACCTGGTCGCCGCTGGCGGCGAGGCCAACATCCTCGAAGGCGTCAAGGTCAACGGCGCTGCCCTGGCTATCTCCGACAAGATGGTTGACATCCTGATCGCCTCCGGCGAGGAGAACGGCACCATCTCCGTCAACGGCGCTGCTGTTGCCATCAAGGGCCTGGCCGCTCTGGCCTACAAGTCCGAGATCACCGAGGACGAGCTGGGCGAGGCTCTGAAAGCCTCTATCGCCGCGAAGGCCACCAAGGCCGATCTGGACGCCCTGACCGTCCGCGTGGGCGACATCGAGAAGGCCGGTTATCAGACCGCCGAGCAGGTCCAGGCCGCTATCGCTGCCTCCGGCCACGCTCATTTCGAGGTCGCTGAGACCGACCCCACCGCTGAGGGCTTCGAGGCTCAGGCCAACGTCATGTACCTGTACATGAACAGCAAGACCAAGCACTATGACATCTACGCCAAGGTCGGCGAGAGCGTCGTCCTGCTGGATGATACCACCGTCGATATGAGCGAGTATGCCAAGACCGCCGACGTGACCTCCGCCATCAGCACCGCCATCGCCGCGCTGAACATCGACCAGTACGCCACCGACGACGACCTGACCGCCGCCGTTGAGCGCGTGACCGCCCTTGAGACCGCCATCGCCAACGTCTACACCAAGAAGGAAGTGGACGACAAGCTGGCGACCAAGATGGATAAGGCAGACATGGACACCTACGCCACCGACGAGGAGGCCCAGCAGGCCGCCGCCAACGCCGTTGCCGGTGCTCAGGCCAGCGACACCGAGTTCAACGCCGCCATGAATGAGGTCTGGACCCCCACCGAGGGCTAAGGCACCTCCTCGCGTCAGAAACGAATACCAGGGCCGGGGCGAAATGCCCCGGCTCGCTTATCAGGAGGTGAAACCCAGTTGGCTGACGAGAAGAACGTAACTCTGGAACAGTTCAAAGGCTTTATGGCCAAGGCCGACGAGCGGCTGGACAAGTTGGAAGTCGGCAAGGAAAACAAGGTTTCGCCCGTCAGTATCACTATTCCGACGGAGGGGTGGGCCTCCGAGGAGATCGGGGAGACCGACGAGGAAGGAACCGAGGCATCCTATCCCTTCTACTACGACATCGCGGCGGCGGACGTGACCGCAAAGCACCGGGCGGACGTGACGATCAGCCGCGAAAGCCTGGATGCGGCGACGGTGTGCGGCCTGTGCCCGACCAGCGAGACGACAGAGGGGAAGATCAGGCTGCGCGCTATGAAGGCACCGACGGAGGCCATTACGGCGGAATACTGGCTGCGCAGCGGGAAGGAGTAATACATGGCATTAGGACAAGTGAATGTTCCCGGCGCTGCCGGGATGGACGCCGTAGAGGCGAAGCAGGCCGCTCAGGCGGCCAAGGAAGCGGCTGAGGCCGCCCAGCGCACCGCAGAGAGCGCCGGGAAAACGGCGGACGCCGCCATGCAGAAGGCTGCTGACGCCGAGACGGCGGCGGGCAACGCGGACAGCAAGGCGGACGCGGCCCTGGATGCGGCCAACACCGCCGCCGGTGCCGCGACGGCTGCCGCCAGCGCCGCCAGTGCCGCCGAGGAGAGCGCGAACAGCGCCAACACGGCGGCCAACGAGGCCAAGACTGCGGCGAGCAACGCGCAGAAGGCGGCGAACGACGCGCTGAAAGCCGTGACCAAGCTGACCAGCGTGATCAACAGCGTACCCACCCAGGCGGGCATCTTGACGTACACGGGCGCGGCACAGTCCCCCTCGTGGAACGGGTACGACACGGAGAAGCTGACCATCGGCGGAACGACCAGCGGCACCAACGCAGGCAGCTACGTTGCGACCTTCACGCCCAAGGAAGGCTACGAGTGGGCAGACGGCACCAAGACCGCCAAGAGCGTGACCTGGACGATCAGCAAGGCCAGCCTGTCCGTACCCGCGCAGAGCGGGACGCTGACCTACACGGGAAGCGCACAGTCTCCCCAGTGGAGCAACTACGACAGCAATAAGCTGACCATCGGCGGGACGAGCACCGCCACCAACGCGGGAAGCTATGCCGCGACCTTCACGCCGAAGGCCAACTACCAGTGGTCCGACGGCAGCACCAGCGCCAAGAGCGTGACCTGGGCCATTGGCAAGGCGGCGGGCAGTCTGACGCTGGCAAAGAGCAGCGTGACGCTGAACATCTCCTCGCTGACGGAGAGCGTGGCCGTGACCCGCGCGGGCGACGGCGTGATCAGCGCCACGTCCAGCAACACCGCCACGGCAAGGGTGGAGGTGAGCGGCACCAGCGTGAAGATCACCGGCCTCAAGGCGGGCACCGCCAAGATCACCGTGAAGGTGGCGGCGGGCACCAACCACACCGCGCCCAGCGACAAGACCATCAACGTGACGGTCAGCCTGCCCGACACGAGCCTGGCGAACAACACGCCGGACATCATCGCGGCGGCGGCCAAGTCCGGCCAGGCGGCGAACTATTGGAGCGTGGGCGACAAGGTGGGTATCGCGGTCAATGGCTCTTTCGGAGGACTGAGCTATAACAACACCGTGTACGCCTTCATCCTGGGCTTCAACCACAACAGCAGCGTGGAGGGCGGAAACAGCATCCACTTCCAGTTCGGCAAGACGGCGGCTGGTGTGGACATCGCGTTCGTGAACAGCTACGGCTCGACCAGCACGGGCTTCTGCATGAACACCAGCAACACAAACTCTGGCGGATGGAACAACAGCTATATGCGCAAGACCATCTGCCCGGCGTTCCTGGCGGCCCTGCCGACGGCCTGGCAGAACATCATCGCGGCCTGCACGAAGTACAGCGACAACACGGGCGGCGGCTCCAACACCGCGAGCTACGTGACCGCGACCTCGGACAAAATCTGGCTGCTGAGTGAGATGGAGGTCCAGGGTACGAGAAGCTACGCCAACAGCGCCGAGGCGAACTACCAGAAGCAGTACGACTATTACAGGAACGGTAATAGCAAGGTCAAGTACCAGCACACGGCAACGACGAGCGCCTGCTACTGGTGGCTCCGCTCCGTGCGTGCGAGCTACGCGGACTTCTACTGCTTTGTGTACGCGGACGGGTCTGCGAGCGGCAGCAACGCCTACGTTTCGTATGGCTTCGCGCCGGGCTTTAAGGTGGCCTAATCCCAAATCAGG
>UMHE01004283.1_pt1 | contig 11781 bp, 10 predicted proteins | sample 1965451 | NCBI WGS metagenome assembly UMHE01 (sample SAMEA4836090, study PRJEB28245) | human gut metagenome | biome: gut microbiome; material: fecal sample | place: Denmark | collected 2008 | reverse complement strand
GTGCAATCGGTGCGATCCGTGTGCTATAATATCAGAGTGGTTTCACCGGACTGCAATACGCTTAAATAAGACTATACGACCTACACGGGAAGCTTACAACACACTAAAGGCTTGAAGCCCCTCCTCATAAAGAAGTAGGGTTTCAAGCCTTACTGTGTGTGTTACAATGTGTCTTAAGCTGATGTTCAAATATTGAATTGCTTGCCCTGGCGGCCGTTGTCGTAGCCCTTGGCATATCCTTCGCGGTAGCCGCGCACGTAATTTTGCTGCTCTGGCTTGGTGGCAAAGTTGTTGGTCTCGTCGTAGGTGGCATGGTCGGCCTTGGCAGCACCATCGTCACAACCGGCTGCATAGCCGTCGTCGTAACCGGCCTCGTAGGGGCTGCGGGTGTCGCGCCCCAAAATGGTGTCGGGCAACTGTGTGGGCTGCACCGTGTCGGAGGTTTGCGGCATGACCTCGGGGGCTATGGTGGTGTCGGGCACAGCTACTTGGTGGGCGGTGTCGGAGGTGCCTGAAGGCACAAGGAGCTTTTGCTCGCCCGACGAATGTTTCATATAAATAATGCCAATCACTACGAGCAGGCAAAACAATACGATGGATACCGCGCGCCAGCGGTTGGGCGATTGGGGATATTTGTTGTAATTCATTTTCGATTATATGTTTGTGTTCGATCTGTATTAAAGTCCTGCATAACTCATCACGCACCAAGTATGGGACGCTTGCGGCTGGCGTCCATACGAAGAAATATGAAGAGCATGAGGGTGAAGCCCCACAATGATGAGCCGCCGTAACTGAAGAAAGGCAATGGAATGCCAATAACTGGCGTGACGCCCATAACCATACCTACATTGATGAACACATGAAATAATAGTATGCTGGTGACAGAATAGCCGTAGACACGGGCAAAGGTTGTAACTTGCCGCTCACTGAGATATATCAGTCGCAATATCATGCACAAAAAGAGCAGGAGCACACCGGCAGAGCCTAAGAAACCTTGTTCCTCGCCCACGGTGCAGAAGATGAAGTCGGTGTCTTGCTCGGGCACATACTTGAGCTTGGTTTGTGTACCATTCATAAAGCCCTTGCCTTCGAGTCCGCCCGAGCCTATGGCTATCTTGCTCTGGTTTACGTTGTAGCCTGCATCACGGTTGTCCTCGTTCATGCCAAGCAACACTTGTATACGCACGCGCTGGTGAGGCTCAAGCACATTGTTGAGGGCAAAGTCTGCAGTGTAGAGAAAGGCTGTGCTGCCCAGTGTGAATACGGCTATGAGCAGACAGGTGTTGACACGCTGGCCTAACGACTGCCATGCCAAATAGCCGGCCATGAAGATGCACAGGGCGAGCAACACCCACGATATGTCGAAGGGGATTATAAACTCCGACACGAGTAGTGACAATATTATGGCACCCGCACCCACCAGAGTGAATAGGTGGGCTGACTTGTTGCGGGGGACGTAAACGTGCAACATGCCTATGGTGAACAGCCATATCAGGGTGAGCACAACGAACTCGCCTACCGACGAGAGTGTGCCAGGCAGCTCGGTGGTGCCAAAGCGTATGCCTACAACGAAATAGACTACCGCGGCAACAGCTATAAAGAGTATGCTGCCGGGCATGCCCTCGCGGTAGAACATAAGGAAGAAAGCCAGGTAGACCAGTGCCGACCCCGTTTCGCGCTGCAAGACAATAAGCACCATGGGCAGCAGCACGAGGCCTGCGGCCTTGAAGAAGTTGCGCATCTTGTCGAGGGTAAAGCCATACTCATCAATAAGTTTGGCCACCGCCAAGGCCGTGGCGCACTTGGCAAACTCGGCTGGCTGTATGTTGCAAAAGCCCAAACTCACCCACGAGCGCGAGCCTTTGATGTCCTTGGCTATGAATGGCGTGACGAGCAGCACGAGCATCATGAGCCAATAAAAGAAACCGGCCAGGGTGTCGTAATAGCGGTCGGACGTCATCATGATGACGAAGCCCAAGGCTAACGCGCAGGCTATCCACACGAGCTGCTTGCCGGTGCGTGTGCTCCACTCAAAGAAGTTGGTGTCGCCCAACTCGTGACTGGCTCCGCAAATGCTGAACCAACCGCACACCAGGAGTATGAGGTAGAGTGAGAGCACAACCCAGTCGATGTTGAAGAGCGGGTATTTTTCGTTTTCGTTTAACATAAGAGAAGTGTGTTTCAGCTAATGCCAAGCATGGGGTCATTCACCATACTTTATGTGCATGTTTTGAAAATGTTGTGCTTTAATTTCAGACGACTTTGACAAGTGGCCATTGAGGTATTGCTCCATAATGAGGGCGCCTATTGGCACACCATACACATTGCCAAAACCACCATTCTCAACATATACCGAAACGGCAATGCGGGGGTTCGACATCGGGGCAAAACCCATAAACACGGAGTGGTCGTGACCACGGTTTTGCGCCGTACCAGTCTTGCCGCACACTTCGTAGCCCGGTAAATTGGCGGCGCGACATGTACCGTCGAGCACAGCCTTGCGCATGCCCGCCACACAGTATTCGTACCACCTGCGGTCGACGCCTGTGTAATGCTTTGTACGGTAAATGGGGTCGATGCTGCCATTTTGTATGGCGTGCACCACATGGGGGGTGTAGAAGTAACCGCGGTTGGCTACGGTGGCTGCCAAATTGCATATTTGCAACGGGGTGGCCGTTACCTCGCCCTGCCCTATGGCTATGGATATGACGGTGAGGCCGTTCCATGAACCTTTGTATGCCTTGTCGTAATACTGTGCATTGGGTATCATACCACGCTTTTCGCCAGGCAGGTCGATGCCAAGTTTGTAGCCATAGCCCATACGCACCATGTAATCTTTCCACACGGTCATGGCCTTTTGCACTGACCCGTATTTGCGCTTGTTGCTGAGCAAGCGGAAGAGGTTCCAACAGAAGTAGGAGTTGCACGATGTACCGATGGCCGGCACAAGATTGATGGGAGAGGCATGTCCGTGGCAGCCTACGTGCAAGCCCTTGTAGTTAAATCCGTGGTGGCAGGGAAATGCTATATGGGTGTCGATGGACCCCTCTTGCAGTCCGGTGAGTGCTTGTGTAATTTTGAATGTAGAACCTGGCGGATAGGTACCCATTATGGCACGATTGAGCAAGGGGCGCTTGGGGTCTTTTTCGAGCAGCATGTGGTTTTTGCCACGGTCGCGGCCTATCATTGTTCGTGGGTCGTAGGTGGGGGCTGATGCCATGCAAAGCACCTCGCCGGTGGAAGGCTCAATGGCTACGATGGCGCCTTTTTTCCCCTCGAGCAATCGCTCGGCAAGGGTTTGCAGGTCCTTGTCTATGCCAAGGGTTATATTTTTGCCGGGTTGTGCCTTTTTGTCGTATTTGCCATTTTGGTAATGGCCTTGTGTGCGGCCGTGTACGTCGCGCAACATGATGCGCATGCCTTTTTCGCCGCGCAGCTGCGTTTCGTATGCACGCTCCACGCCGAGTTTGCCTATGTAGTCGCCCGAGGCGTAGTATTTGGTAGAGTCTTTTTCAAGCTCACGCTCGCTGATTTCGCCCACATCGCCAAGCAGATGGGCGCCTATGTTGCTGGTGTACTGCCGGGTTGTGCGTTTCTCGACGCTGAAACCCTTGAAGCGGAACAGCTTTTCGCGGAAGAGCGAAAATTCCTGGGCGGGAATTTGGGCCATGAACAACTGTGGGGTGTAGCGCGAGTAGCCAGGATTTTTGGCCGGGTCTTTAATGTCGGCCATGCGTTTGATGTAGTACTCCTTGGTGATGCCTATTGTCTGGCAAAAGTCGAGTGTGTCGACGCCCCGTTGGTCGTTCATCACAACCATTATGTTATACGATGGTTCGTTGTAGACGAGCAACCGGCCCTTGCGGTCGAGTATCAGTCCGCGCGAGGGGTATTGTATGTCCTTGCGGAAGGCGTTGGAGTCGGCATTCTTTTTGTAATCGTCACTCCACAACTGTAGTGTGAAGAGCCTGATCATGTAAATAAGGATTATGCCTATGGCCACGCCTCCGATGACGAACTTGCGTATTTCAAAGTTATTGGAGGTTCTCATTATGTATTTGTATAACAAAAGGGATTTAGAGGATTGAACTTTGCAATGCTTGCACATGGCACGCCAACCATCTAAACCCACTCTCAATATAAAGTACTATTTTGTTCGTATCAGCTCCATAGCCACAATGAATAATGTGGTCAAAAGCGTGCTGCCCGCAATGTTGATGAGCAATATTTGCCAGTCGAAGAAGGAGAAGGCCTCGAGCACAAAGAAGGCTACGCAGTAAATCAGTACACTGAAGAACACGTATTTCATAAATGAGCTCCACTCCATGATTTTATGCGATGGCACAAAGCTGTCGTTATCATCTTTGGGCGCAAAGGCCTTGAGCAACCATGGCGTTACCAGCCCCGAAAGGCACAGGGCACCGGCTGCCATACCTGGGGTGTTGGTGAAGAGGTCGACACTCAGGCCAAGCAAAAAGCCTAAAAACACATACAGCCAACGCGGTGTGACGCTTGGCAAAATGAGCAGAAAGTAAATGTATGGCATAGGGGTGGCATAGCCAAATATGTGTACATGGTTGAACACTAATGCTTGCAACAACAATAGCATGACGAACCACACTATGCGCGATATAAAGGTTTGAAACACAGTTACGTATGTTTTAAGTTTTTGTTGATGATATGTGGAGAGGGCCTCGAAGCACTTTCGCTGCTCTGATATGACTACTTGCCGGCTTGCGCAGCATCGTCAACCTGTAATGCATGCACCTGTAAGGTGTCTATTTCGGCCTTGTAGGGGGTTGTCACGACCAACACATCGCGCAAGTTGGCAAAGTTTGTGCCGAGTGTTACGTCTAATCGGTATGACTGCCCGTCGGCAGAGTTGCTTATGGCACGCACTCTGCCCACAAATATGCCCGGCGGGAATACTGCTGAGTAGCCACTCGTTTCGACGGCCTGCCCTACTTTGACCTTGGCATAACGGGGCACATCGTCAAGATAAGCACTTAGCATGCTTGAGCCGTCCCACTGCAAGTAGCCAAAATAATTCTGGCCACGCACGCGACAACTGATGCTCGACTTGCGGTTGGTGACGGGTATCACCAACGAATGGTGCGGCCCCGTAAGATAAACTATACCTACTACGCCGCCGCCACCAACGACTCCCATTTCGGGCCGTACGCCATCGAGTGTGCCACGGTCTATCACAATATAGTTGTTGGTGCGCTCGGCACTGTTCGACACCACAGTGGCCGGCATCAGGTTGTAGCCCGCAAGTTTGTCGCGCATCAACTTTTCGGTCAGTGTCGTGTCCTTGGTAACTGTTATCAAAGCTTGGCGCAAATTGTCGGTTTCACGCTGAAGGGCTATGTTTTGCGCTGTAAGCTGGCTGTTGACTTCCTTGAGTTGGAAGAAACTTACCATATCAGTATAAGCCCCGTTGATGCTGCTCACCACCGAATTGGCTGCGCTGAACCATACACTGCCCTGATAGCTGTTGAACTTGAACAACAATGTAAGGCTGGCTGCTTCAAGCACGATAAACAGCAGATAGAAATTGTATTTTCCAACAAAGTCGACCAAACCGCCCTTGCCGTTACTTTCACTCATATAATTTAATATAGTATAAACAAGTGCCTTTTTCCAGAAGAGAGGGGGCACCTGCTTAATGAAGTTGTAGGAATGAGGCAGAACAAGTTGGCGCGTAACCTTGTGCCCGCAAGGGCTGCAAGCACGCATGCTATGCCGTCATAAAACACGGGCCTCACCCACTCGGCTACCCCCTCCCCTTGGAGATGGGGACCGAGAGGGTGAGGCCACTCGTCCTTTTATTATATAATTATGCAACAGCATAGCTACACCACATGCGCTGCAGCATTACTGCCGTCTTGTTCTCGTTAACGCATCAGGAATGTGAAGTTCTCCACATTCTTCAATGCGATGCCTGTGCCCTTGGCCACACAGAGCAAGGGATCTTCTGCCACATGGAACGGAATGTTAATCTTATCGCTCAAGCGCTTGTCCAAGCCACGAAGCAAGGCACCACCACCTGTCAGATAGATACCATTCTTAACAATGTCGGCATAGAGTTCGGGCGGTGTGTTGGCCAATGCGTTTACAACGGCCTGCTCTATCTTGGCAATAGATGTTTCGAGGCAGTGTGCTATTTCCTGATAGCATACGGGCACCTCCATCGGCATGGTTGTAATACGGTTTGGACCATGTATCAAGTAATCCTTTGGCGGATTTGGCAGGTCGGTCAAGGCTGCGCCTACATTTATCTTGATACGCTCAGCCATACGCTCACTCACACGCACATTGTGCTGACGGCTCATGTACTCTTGAATATCGCTGGTAAAGTCGTCGCCAGCCATTTTGATAGAGTTGTTCGACACAATGCCGCCTAACGATATGACAGCGATTTCGGTGGTACCACCACCTATGTCGACAATCATGTTGCCCTCAGGTGCATTGACGTCAATGCCTATACCTATAGCGGCGGCCATAGGTTCGTAGAGCAAAAACACGTCGCGACCACCTGCATGCTCGGCAGAGTCGCGCACAGCACGCAATTCTACCTCGGTCGAACCACTCGGCACACCAATAACCATGCGCAACGAGGGAGAGAACAGGCGCTTGCCTGAATGTACCTTTTTGATGAGGCCGCGCATCATCTGCTCGCAAGCATTAAAGTCGGCTATCACACCATCGCGGAGCGGACGGATTACGCGTATCTTATTGTTTGTCTTTTCATACATGCGCTTGGCTTCCTCGCCCACAGCGATCATTTTTTCGCTGTGTGTGTCGAGTGCCACGACCGAAGGCTCGTTTACGGCTATTTCACCATCTGAAATAATGATGGTGTTAGCAGTACCGAGGTCGATGGCTAACTCCTGCGTGAAAGAAAAGAACTTTGAAAATATACCCATGTGTCCTATTATTTTTCAAACCAATTATGGATTGCGGTATCGTAATGGCTGCTCACGCCGAAAGCGCGTGTTGCAAACCAACGACGGTCTTCGAGAGTGGTTTGTGCACCGTTTTTGCTGATGATGTCCAGCAATGGCTTATACTCGGCCTTTGAAGGCACAATCACCACGTCCTTGAAATTCTTGGCACCTGCACGAATGAGTGAAATACCACCTATATCTATCTTTTCGATGATGTCAGCCTCGCTTGCACCGCTTGCAACGGTTTGCTCAAACGGATAGAGGTCTACTATCACGAGGTCAATTTCAGGTATTTCGTATTGTGCCATCTGCTGCTTGTCCTCATCAAGTTCGCGACGACCCAAAATGCCACCGAAGATTTTGGGATGGAGCGTCTTTACACGGCCGCCCAAAATTGAGGGATAAGTTGTAACTTCTTCAACCTTTTGGCAAGGGTAGCCCAAAGATTCAATAAACTGTTGTGTACCACCTGTTGAAAGGAATTGCACACCTTCTTCGTGCAGTTTGGCAAGCAGCGCTTCCAAACCATCTTTGTGGAACACTGATACCAGAGCTGTCTTGATTTTCTTTGTAGAGGACATATTGCTTGTTTTATGAGTTATCAAAATACGTTTTATAGCTGCACACGCATCAAAACGCCCTAAATGGACATGCCAAAATGCCTGATATGCAGCATATCGGTTACAAAATTACTGCTTTTTTATGGGGCGGACCAAGTTTTGAAGTATAAAAAACATCACAAGTCTTTATTTATCACTCTTAGTGCGCATTTGTCATTACAATACACGCGGTGCGGGGAGTGTTGCGAAGAGTGTTGCGCGGAGCAACCCCTCGACCATGTTTTGGTGTCTGCACCAACTACTTTTTGCCTTGTGGCGCATGTCACACACGCCACTCATAGGTGTCGTAACACACGCCACGCCCACCAAAGCCTTCTTTTTGATAAATGAGCGATTCGTTGAGTGTGCTGGCATCACCTTCAGTCGATTTGCCAAAGTCAAATATGGGATAGTTGGCATAATCCTTGTTCAGTATGCAGTCAAACAGGGCATCAACCGCACCAAGATGCTTCCCCTCTGATGTTGAAGATATATATTGCGTATGCAGCACCTTGCCTGTCAAGTACAACACGGTGCCGCCTATCACCCTGCCGTCTAACTGCGCGGTATAAAGTTGTATGTTATCGGGAAAACGCGATTTGAGCAGAAGCATCTCGTCAAGCGTATGCACCGGACGTACACCATAACGTGCTTGCAAATTGCCCTGCAGTATTTGCCAGAAGGCTGCATAATCGTCACTCTGCTGTATGGTCACACCATTTTTACGACATCTTGTTATGCCATACTTTCGCCCATGATGCCACTTTGGCTTATTGCTCATAATGATGCTTGATGAGATGTCTCGACCCACGAGCTGGGCATTACATGTCTTGAATATAGCATAGAGGTCCTCTTCAGCTGGCACATGGTGGTATATCCATGGTATTGCCTTGTAGCGCACCTTGCCAATACCCGTACCGCGCAAATAGGCGTTGAGTTCTTCAAACAAAGCAAGCACCTCTGAGGCAGTGGCTTTGTTCGCCATCACCAACCCGCCATACGTCAAACCGCCATGTGAACACAAACAGTCGCCACTTCGGTTGGCGGGCAAAATGGCATACAACTTGTCCTTGGCATAAAACATCAGCGAGTTGTCGTCGAAGCGGTCATGGTGATAGTCCATATAATTGCGGTCGAACAAGAATGTACCATTTTTCGACTCCGCCACAAAGGCATTCCAAGCCTCCTTGTCGGCTGCGGTATATTTATGTATTTCAAACAATGACATCACTTATTTATATAAAACACACATGGCGGAGTTAATGCCTGACATCAATTCCGCCATGTGTTCATATTATGAAACTTTATTGAAGCGAATATCCCACTATCTGAACGAGTCTGTCAACAGTTTTATCTCGATACTTGGCGATATGCGTTCATACAATATGTTGTACACCGCATCAAGTATCGGCATATTGACATGATAGTGGCGATTTACGTCTTTCATACATTTGGTACCATAGTACCCCTCGGCAATCATTTCCATTTCAATTTGTGCCGACTTCACGCTGTATCCCTTGCCTATCATGGTGCCAAACACGCGGTTACGCGAGAAGTTTGAATACCCCGTAACCAACAAGTCGCCCAAATAGACACTGTCATACACACAGCGGTCTATGGGATATACAGCACGCAGGAAACGGTTCATCTCCTGCACGGCATTCGACATCAACACGCTCTGGAAATTGTCGCCATACTTCAGTCCGTTGCAAATGCCTGCCGCTATGGCATACACATTTTTCAACACCGAGGCATATTCTATGCCTATAACGTCGGAAGATGTTTTGGTCTTGACATATCCCGAGGCCAATGTCTCGGCAAAGGCGCGTGCCTTGTTGTTGTCGGCACACCCTACGGTCAGATACGTCAAACGTCCCAACGCCACTTCCTCAGCATGACTCGGACCGCCAAGCACAGCCAAATTTTCATCGGGTACATTATACACCACCCTGAAGAACTCGGAACATACCAAATTCTCGTCTGGCACAATACCCTTGATGGCAGTAATGATAAACTTGTCGTGCAGCTTTACCTTAAGTTTCTTCAAATGATTTTTAAGATACGGCGATGGCGTGACAAAAACCAACGTGCGACATGAGCGCACTATTTCGTTTATGTCGGTTGAGAAGGTAATACGCCGAGGGTCGAAATGCACACTCGTCAAATACGAAGGATTATGCTCCATACGTATAAAGTCGTCTATGGCATCTTGTCGGCGTACATACCAATGCAGATGCTCAACTTTTTCGAGGAGCATCTTTGCAATGGCCGTGGCCCAACTGCCACTACCCATAACGGCTATGTTACCTAAATCATACACAATAGAAAGGACTTATGCTTGTTAGCAAAACTATTTGGAAGGATTACAGGTGACTACTCTGATATTCAACCCACGATCAAGTATTTTGCATGTTAAATATCAGAAATATATGAACCACCCTTAAACGTTCCAAGCTTCGATATCCTGCACGCTTGGTTTGGTTATATCAAGTTTATACTTCTTGATTACCTCGCCAATCTGCTGCTGTATTTTCTGAGCCTTCACATCTTTCAAGTCGCTCACAAGGTAGTAACCCACCTTTTGCAACACTGGCACAAGCTCTTCGGCTATACCTGCAGCCACATACTTGTCGGCCTTGTCGCGCGGCGCCTTCTTTTCAGGACGCATCTGCGGGAAGAAGAGCACTTCCTGAATTTGTGTCTGGCCAGTCATAAGCATAACCAATCGGTCTATGCCGATGCCGATACCCGATGTGGGAGGCATGCCATACTGCAGTGCGCGCAAGAAGTCTTGGTCAATGAACATTGCTTCGTCGTCACCCTTTTCAGAGAGGCGCAACTGATCTTGGAAACGCTCCTCCTGGTCTATCGGGTCGTTGAGCTCCGAGTAGGCATTTGCCAGCTCCTTACCATTAACCATCAATTCAAAGCGCTCGGTGAGTGCCGGATTGTCGCGGTGCTTCTTTGTGAGCGGCGACATCTCGATAGGATAATCCGTAATGAAGGTTGGCTGGATATAAGTGCCCTCGCAGAACTCGCCGAACATTTCGTCAATGAGTTTGCCCTTACCCATGGTATCGTCAATTTCCATGTTGAGTTTCTTGCAAATCTCGCGGATTTCGTCTTCGCTCTTACCATTAAGGTCGTAGCCAGTCTTTTCCTTGATAGCCTCGAGTATGGGCAGACGGCGGAACGGTGCTTTGAAACTGATAGTTTTGCCGTCAATCACGCTTTCGGGTTTGCCATTTACAGCCACGCAGATGCGTTCCAGCAGTTTTTCGGTAAACGACATCATCCAGTTGTAATCCTTGTACTGCACATAAAGTTCCATACAAGTAAATTCCGGATTATGGTTGCGGTCCATACCCTCATTGCGGAAGTTCTTGCCAATTTCGTACACGCCCTCAAATCCGCCTACAATCAAGCGTTTCAGATAGAGTTCGGTAGCGATACGCAGATACAAGTCCACGTCAAGCGAGTTGTGATGCGTAATAAACGGACGTGCGCTTGCACCACCAGGAATTGGCTGCAATATAGGTGTTTCAACCTCAGTATAACCAGCCTCGTCAAAGTACTCGCGCATGGTCTTGATCACCTGCGTACGTTTCATGAAGATGTCCTTCACGCCTGGATTTACCAACAAGTCAACATAGCGCTGACGATAGCGCAATTCGGGGTCGTTAAAGGCGTCATACGTCACACCGTCCTTTTCCTTTACCACAGGCAACGGCTTCAAGCTCTTCGACAGAAGTACCAATTCCTGCGCATGTACAGATATTTCACCAGTCTGTGTGCGGAACACAAAACCTTTCACACCTATGAAGTCGCCCAAGTCGAGCAATTTCTTAAACACGGTGTTGTAAAGCGTCTTATCCTCGCCCGGACACACATCGTCACGTGTCACATACACCTGAATGCGTCCTTTAGAGTCCATCAACTCGGCAAAACTGGCTTTACCCATCACACGACGGCCCATCAGGCGGCCTGCTATGCAAACCTCACGTTTCTCTTCTTCGTTAAAGTTCGCTTTGATGTCGTCACTATAAGCAGTCACCTTATATTCGGCTGCGGGGTAAGGGTTTATACCCATCTTGCGCAATTCGTCAAGCGAATTACGACGCTGTATTTCTTGTTCGCTAAGATCTAAAACGTTCATTCAGTTATATTTTTGTTATTTTGGTGCAAAGTTAGTGCAAGGTGAGCGAAGTGCAAAATGAAAGTCTTAAAACTTT
>UMHE01032981.1_pt1 | contig 11838 bp, 9 predicted proteins | sample 1965451 | NCBI WGS metagenome assembly UMHE01 (sample SAMEA4836090, study PRJEB28245) | human gut metagenome | biome: gut microbiome; material: fecal sample | place: Denmark | collected 2008 | reverse complement strand
TAAATGCCTTTTATGATTAGCATTTACCTCCTACCCGATTTTCTTTGACATAGTGAATTGTTCTCAGTTTTACCAAAGTATTGATCGGAATATGATTGTTTTTTTTTTGACAAATACCCTGCTGAGATTCCCGTATTTTCATCCTGCTTTTATTTTGCTGTGAATATTGAAAATATGATAGAAAATCACAATACCTTGATAAACAGGAAGTTATGTGATTGCTGGTAAACGGCTTTTGCAGTGATTCTTTAGTTGTACGGCTAAATGACCTATAGTTGTACGACTATAACTCTACGGTTGTACGACTATAGGTGCTATAGTTGTACAACCATAGCTCTACAGTTGTACGACTATAGGGGTTATAGTCGTACAACTATAGATTTTTCTCTTATAGAAAAACAGGTAATATGGCAAATGAAGTGCTTAATAGCTCTATTTCTATCTCTAGATTGTATAGTAATCAATATCAAAAATCCGGTTATAAGTTTTTACAAAACAGATAGATAAAACCATCTGCGAGTAATGTTGGTTTGCTGTAGGCGCCCATCAGCTGGTCTACGCATGCACAACAGGTGTTGTGCGAGCGCATATCAGCTGTTATGCAAGCGCACAACACCTGTTGTGCGGTCTACGGAGTTAACTTCTCCGATAACCTATACTATCTTTTCCGACAACTTCATCTGTCTTTTCCGAAAACTTCTTCCGTATTCTGCGATTGTATCTTACGCATTATCCTTTGATATCATACGCTTGCGTGTATTTCTATTCCAAGTAGTTTCTGTTCCTCCACCAGGTTAGTGAGTGAACTGGTTGGGTCTAAAGCTCCAAATACTACATTGTCAGCGATGCTGATGATGTATTTGTTCCTAGTCAGAGCGCTTTGCTTGGAGTTGCGGGGAAGATGGGAGAGGGAGAGAACGAGGACTTCGTCGTTGTTGATGGCTGATTGAATTTCGGCAGGTAGTTCCTTATACATTTTTCTAGCCAACACAATGATGACTGGGATGTGGCGCTTCAGAAGAAGTTGCAGTACGTTCTTTTCCAGTTTTGTTTGGAATCCACTGATGATGCAGGAATCTTTAGGCACACTTGTAGCCCAGTCGAAACTTTTTAGGATGTCTCGGCTTGTAGTCTTTCTGGAACAGAGAAACGCAGTCTTTGGTCGTTTCAGCAAGTCCAGGTTTCCTATATGTGATAGTATCTCTGGCATACAAAAGAAATCTATTTATAATGATGCAAAAATACGAATAATCCGCTGAAAATCAAAGGAAATACCAGCTTTTTTGTAGATTTGCCTGAAAATATTTGGTATTTTGAAAACTTCTGTGTATTTTTGCAGGAAATAAGTGATATTTGGTATTTAGAAAGCAAATTTTAAAAAAGGAGTTTGTATGACAGCATTAAATATACAAGCAGCACAGAATGATATTATTCGTCAGGTGCTTAATACACAAGATATCCATCTTTTGGATAGGATAAGAAACCTCTTTGCCCAAAAAGAGGTAAATGAGGCGTGTATGGTTCAAGAAGAACCTTGTATGACTAAAGAAGAAATTCTTTCAGGTTTTGACAATGCCCTCCATGAGCTGAAATCCTATCGTGAAGGAAAGCTAGAGCTTAAACCATTGGAGGATGTATTGAATGAGTTGTAAGATATATACGTTCCCTTCTTTTGAAAGGGAAGCTAAACGATTGAATAAGCGCTACAGGTCTTTTAAATCTGATTTGAAGGAATTGATGAATGAGTTGAGTTCTTCCCCTTCTTTAGGTGCAGATTTAGGTGGTGGCTTGCGTAAGGTTCGTATGGCTATCAAATCGAAAGGAACTGGTAAAAGTGGCGGTGCCCGTATTATAACAGTTGTGTTAGCTGATATAGAGGATGGTCTCGGCTTGCTTTATGTTTATGATAAATCGGAGCGGAGTACTTTAAAGGGGAAAGAATTGACAGATTTGTTGAAGAAGAATGGCTTAGTTTGATATGCTATTTAAGAAAGGAGTAAATAATGAAGGAAAAGAAATTGAAAGTATTCGCTCTTCCTATTGAGGAGTTTGAAAAGAAATATCCTGTTAGCTATTCGATAGTTGTACCAGGAATTCCTGAGGGACATGTGGCAAAGTTTGTTTCTGTACGCCCTTGCTAGACTTTTATAATTCTGAAGGATAAAACAATAGAACAATACAACGAAAATTCCCTGTTGCCGATGGATGCTTGTTAAGTAGCATCAGCAACAGGGAATTTTCGTTGTATTTTATTTTTTCTCTGTTATGATGGTGTGAGCTAGATGATTTTCAATTTGCTCCTTCATAACCAATGGATTATCTGATAAATGTTTCAAAAATATAATATCGCTTTTATCTGTAATTTTCCAGCATTTTGAGGTATTGTAAGAACCTACATTTTTTCCAGCATTTGGTTTATATTGTAGGGTCTTAGGTAATTCTTTTGAAAAATCAGAATATAAATTATCCAATATATTCTTTTCTTCATCCGTTAGTTCGTTAAATGGAAATATACATGGAAGGAGATCTTTTGTCGTTAAATGGAATTCATCTCCATATGTCAGCCATTTGCTCATGTATAATTTACCACTAAACAGCAATATTATGTATGGATAATATTGTTTGTTAACTTTTAAGCAACCAAGCATTGACTGTTCACAGGGGTTGTTGTCTTCATCAAAACACGGAGGTTCTTGTTCAGAAATAGACAGCCAATTGTATGCGCTTTGTTTAAAATACAAAAGCTTTCCATTATTAATATCTTCTATATCACAATGGCTCTGAAATTCGAAAATATTTTGCAAAGATGGACTATATAGCATTGGTATACAGTCTGTTATCTTACATTCAGAATAGCACAAAGTTCTAAAAAGTGTATCTCTTTGAAGGGTAAACCAACGGTGAAGATTGGTTGTATATTGACTATTCTTATTCTTATTAAGTATGTAAATACAATTGCGTACTCTTACATCTCCATCAAAAAGTCCTGAAGGTATTCTGCCATAGAAAGAAAACCATTTAGAGCCTTGATACTCATGAATTATTTTTCGTACATCTGCAAAATTTCGACTGAATGCAAGGTTATGCATAACTATAAATCCATGAGAGCCATAAGCTTTAAGAATTTGGAAGACTCTTTTTATAACATAACCATATAGGTCGCTACATTTGAAATCTTTTCTGCTTTCTAGATAATTAATCTTGCTTTTTGCCACATACGGCGGATTGCCAATGATAACATCAAAGCCACCTTTGCTATGCATGATATGATAATATTCCGCCAGCCAATGGAAAGGCTGGTGGCTGGAGAGCCATTCTTCATACGAAATGCTGGCATCTGATACCATTGAAGAAAAAAGCTTATGGTTCAGCAAGTCGTTAAGCCCAGAAAGCTTTGCCTTGAGCTGCATTTTAGACTCCTTGAACTCGTTTGCCTCCTCCTGTGAAGTAAGCTGAAGGTCCTTGAATTGCTCGTAGGCACGAGCTACAACCTCCATCTCCAATTCTACTTTGTCCTTGAACTCCTGTTTGGCAAACATGTCGCCATAATTCAAATCATCATCCAATTCTTTCTCTGTAGCATATCCCACCAAAGTATTGCCGCAACGAATATTGAAGTCGATATCCGGCAACGGATCCAGACCAAGATTATCGAGTCTTGGATTTACTTCCACTACCGCCACCATTTTCAGGAACAGGCGCAGCTTGGCAATCTCTACAGCCTCTTCCATGATATCAACGCCATAGAGGTTGCGGAGAATGATACTCTTATAGATAAAGTACTGAATGTTACTTCGATACTTCTTGCTAATCTCTTCAAGTTCAGCTACGAATAACTTCTCGTTCTTCTGATGGAACTCCTCCATGCGGGTAATGCAGATTTCATACAATGGTTCCAGGATGTTCATGGCTGCAAACAGAAAGGCGCCACTGCCGCAGGTAGGGTCTAGGATAGAGACGTGCTGCATAGCATGATAGAAATGCTCTACCAAGAGATGGTCTTCCGTATTTAACAATAAATCGTATGTAAACTGACGGATATCGAGATTATAGGTGATGAAATCGTTGATTTCGTGAATCTCGCCAGCAGTAATCTTTTGCAGCAGATCATCGCAGCGCTGGAATCGCTCGATGGTTTCTCGCCATATCTCCGTAGGCAGATTGAATGGCTCCGGTGTGCGCTCGTTCCAATGGCTTCTGCGCTCCAGAAGTTGAGGCTGGGTGGTATCCACACCTTCTGCTATCTCACTCGGGATGAACGAGAGCCAATCTGCTGTATATCCGTGCTTAACGGCATCATAGATGTATTTGTCGCCGCTCTGCTGCAGGGTTTGCCAGATGTAACCCTTTTCCTTGAAATCCTTCTCAGAGGTGGTCTTCTTAACGCTGTCGAAAAGGAAGGGCAGGATGCAGTTCTTGCCTATGTATTCCGTGATGTCTTCCTTGGTGTAGTAGGCTCCCATCTGGGCACGGTCGTTGATGTATTGCTCAAAAATGTAGCCCAGCACGTCGGGGTTGATATCTTTGCCCGATGCCGTGATGCGGGTATCCAGATGCCAGCGCCATTTATCGAAGAAATCGAAGAGGTGAAGGAACGCCTCATCATCGATGTCAATATCCTTGAACATCTTTTCGATGTCGTGAAAATCGAACATGCCTCCGTTCAGATAGGGTATGCGGCCATATTTGCTGAGAAATGCTTCGTTACGCTGGTGCCCATTCAGCCCTTCATGAAAGAGGTGTATCAGGAAACCCTTGTAGAATGACTGGAAGAATTCGTTCTCGCCACGCTCTCGCTGCACCATGCTGAGTTTGTCTCGCAGATAGTTCTCGTCCATATCCAGGAAACCTTTCTTCTGGATAAAATAACAGAACATTAGGCGGTTGAGCATCACGGATGCATACCATTGCTTCTCCTTGTTCTTCTTGTCGTCGGCTATCTCGTCGTTGATGCCTGTGATATATTTCACAAACTGGGTATGCTCTTTCTTGAATCCTGCGTAGAAATCCTTGGTTATCTTCTCTGAATTCACCATGAAGGCTCCCTGGATGCGCTGCTTCACATCCATGATGGTGGTGTCTTCGTTAAGATCGAAACTCAGGTCGGGAATCTTGGTGTAAAGAAACTCTGCCTGGGCAACGCTGGCATACTCGATGGTTACGATGTCGCGCTTTTCCACTTTGTTTACCGGGGCAACCCACTGGTGATGGAAGCCCTGCTGCTCTATGTAGATGCAGATGTAATCGTGGGCTTGCTGGCGCAGCTTGATGTCTATCTTCTTACAGGTAGAGGCTGTCGGTATCTTCTCTACCAGGCAGGTAAGTATCTGGAAACCATTGCGCTCGGCTATGGCCTCCATTTCGTAGTCTGTTTCGTCGATGTGGGACACAAGGATGTCTGTCATGCCCTTGGGGTTGTTCCATCCCATTTCTGTGACGAACAGTTCTTGGAAACTGGCTTCCTGTATATATTGGTTGAATTCTTTTCTTGTCATGTCATGTTTTGTCTTGAATTGTTATGAATGAGATTCTCTCCATCTCAAACCCATCGAACAGATGATTTTCGGCTCTTTGTTGGAGTTGGTATCTTCGTCGATGATGCAGAGTTGGTTATTTTTGCGCATGTCGAGCACATACTCCACCAGGTCGTCGTTGCTCACGTTGTTTTGTCGCATCATTCTTCCCAGATTAAACTTGGCGGTTTCCTGGAGCGGATAGTTGTAGATGTCGTTGATGGCATATTTCAGCTCTTCCTTGTTCTCGTCGGAGAAGAAGAGATCTACAGGCTTTTCGTAATATCGCTCCAATCGCTGGATAATCTTGTAGCGGGTACTGAATCTGCTGCCCAGAATGCCGCCTACATGCGTGTTCTCGTCACCGATGTTGTCTATGGCTTTCTTCACCAGGTCGTAATGATGGTCGGCTGGTTCCACATTGGGCTCGGCGGCATCGCATTCCATGGCCTGGAGAATGCGCTTCTGCGACTGGCTCACGATTTCGCCCTTGCTGTTGTACCAGGAGAGCACATCGAATCCGCTTCGGGTCTGGGCATAGGTGATGACGCCATCGTTCAGTCTGTCGGTAGTAGCCTTGGTGGCATTGATCATGTTGCTCAGGTGTGGGATGATGCGTTTCAGTTCGGGTTTGGCATCGGTGGCATTCTTCCATATCTGGTATGCCTGTGAAGCCAGGTCCACATCGTTGTCGTCCACATCGTCGAGCGAGCCGCTTTTTTCATTATACATATCTCGCAGGTTTTGCTCGTTGCCCTCGAAGAACACCTCGTCGCTTCCCACTACGTTGGCTGCCTCGTTGATGCGGTCGTTCAGGCGCTTACGCAGGTTGATAACCTGTTCCACACCATCGGCAGGGAAGAAGGAATAGCAGTCTATGTGGTCGCTCTGCTGTCCGATACGGTCCACACGTCCGGCTCTCTGAATGAGTCGGATAATCGCCCATGGCAGGTCGTAGTTGATGATGATGTGCGCATCCTGCAGATTCTGACCTTCGCTCAGTACATCGGTGGCGATGAGGATTCGGCTCTGCTGGTCGGCAGGATAGCTTTTCTCGTTGCTCACTGGCGAGAAATGTTCCACGATGTTGGTGGTGTTCTTGCTGTCGCCCGTAGCGATGTCTATCCGTTTTACATTCTTCTTGCGGAGTTGGCGGCAGAGATACTTGGCGGTGTCGGAGTACTGGGTGAAGAGCACTATCTTGTCTTTCGGATAGGTTTCTGTTACGAGCTTGTACAGTTCGTTGAGTTTCTGGTCTTCCTTCGTTTTCCATTGTCCGCAGAGCTGAATCATCTTGATGATGCATTGGCAATCTTTCTTGAGATTCTGCTTGAGTGTTCGCTTGAAGTACTTGCTGTTGAGCCAGTTTACATTATTCTTCTGCATCAGCAGTTCATAGTGTTTTTTGGCTTTCTGCTCGTAGTATTCCATGTCGGTAGGGATGATGAGGTCATCGCTGTCCTGGTTATCATCACCCATATCAAACATTCCGTTGGCATCTTCATCTTCCATGAAGTCATCGGGTAGGGAGTTCTCATCGCCGATGGGCAGATTGAGTTTGTTGTCGATGGCATAGAGGAAGATGGCGTTGCGCAGGATGTGGCGCTTCAGGGTGAGCAGGAAGGCGAAACCGCTGCTGTCCATTCGCTTGAAGAAGGTGCTCTTGCAGAATCCCATGATGCGCTGACCAGCTTTTGAGAGGTTCTCGATGAGCTGTTTTTCGGCTCGGGAGGCTTCTTCTGCCTTGGCTTCATTCAGATATTTGGTAAGCCCATAGCGTGGCAGCAGCAGTTCTTCCATCATCGCTACCATTTTTTCTGAATAGAGGCGGCTATACTGGTCGCCCTGTTGTGTCTTGAACTTCAGGGCTTTCGGTATGCGGTCGGGGAAGTACGACTTGCTTCCATCCGGGAACTGCAGGTATTTCCGACCATTGCTCTCGTCTGTTAAGGCAAAGTTATCTTTAATGAAGGTGCGGGTGCGGCGAACCAGGAAGAGCTTCATCAGTTCGCTCCAATCATCAGTCTTGTCGCTTTGTTCAAATGATTTGATGCTGCGGATGTGGATGTCGCTATGCTTGCGCTGAAACTCTCGCTCGCCTCCCAGACTTTGGATGTAAGCTTCTGGGCGGATACCAAGATCCTGGTCGTCGCTCAGGAAAAGCTTCAGCTGGTTGGCCAGGTCGGAGAAATCCTTGTTATATGGAGTAGCGGTAAGCAGCAGGGTTTTGCAATCCAGTTTATGAATCAATTCCTGGATGTTGTGATATCGTTTTCCGCTGCTGTTGCGCAAGTTATGGCTTTCATCTACGATAATCAGTCGGTAGTTCCAGGTGTTCTCCACATCAATGGGTTTCTGCATCGAGACGATGTCTGCCTTCAGATCGTATTTCTGTTTGTATTTAGCCCACATGTCCTGTAGGTTGGCTGGACAGATGATGAGGGTGCTGCTGGCGTACGTCATCTCGTAGATTTTGGCGATGGCGCAGGCGGTGATGGTCTTTCCCAAACCCACCACATCGCCTATCATGGCTCCGTTTCGCTTGTCGTTGTTAAGATGCTTGGCTGCTATCTTTACAGCATTCTGCTGGAAATCGAAAAGGGTGTTGCGGAATTCGGGCGGAAGCGTGAACTCCTTGATGCCCGAACGTGCTTCCTGACTGAGATGATACACCGTCTTGAGATAAATATAATAAGGTGGAATATCTTCTTCGCCTGCCCAACTGTTGTCGATGGCATCAATCAGTTCTTTGGTGATGTCGATGCAGAACTTGTCGTTCCATCTTGCATCAAACCATTCTGAAAGTTTCTCTGCCCTGTCGCTATCGGCAAACTCTGCATTCAGCTCTCCCTGTCGGGTTAATCCGGAGTAGGTAAGGTTACTGCTACCCATGATGGCCTGGATGGGGTTGAAGTTGTCGTCTGGCCGATATGCGAGATAGAGTTTGGCATGCAGGGGCTCTCGAAGATAGAGCCTGACGCATACTTTCTCTTCTTTCATTTGTGCGGAGAGTCGGCGGAGCGTCCATTCGTCGTTTTTCGACGGGAGTCCAAGCAGGAGCTGCTTCTTGAAGTCTCGGGCAATGGCTATTCTGCATTTCTGCACATACTCGGCATCGGGCAGTTGTTTCTTACCGGAATAGAGACTTCGAACGAGGTCTTCGTCTGGTCGGTGCATGCCGATAAGGAGTCGGCAGGTGCGGAATATGCGGTCGTTCTGTTCATATACGAAATCACCGGATAGCTGGTCAACCTCATTGACTATAAGGTTCCAGCCGCGCAGGTTGAAGTAACCCACGCAGAAATCAACGCGTTTTACGCCCACGTTGGAAATAATGCCCTGGAGCCCATCGGTGAACTTGGTTTCCAGGTTGTCATAGATACGAGCCATGTGATTGCTGTTTATAGGGTACAACAATCTCTAGCAGTTTCAATCTTTAGATTTGTTTGCATAATTGGTAGGAGCTTTAAATCTTGTTACTGAAATCTGTAAATTCTCAAAATGTCTTTTCGAGGGAATAAAAAGAGCGTACCCTCCACCTTGTTGTATCTCTAAACAAGGCAGCTCCTACCACAGATGGCCTAAAGTGTGAAATACAAAAGGAGAGGATACGCCATATCTAGGCGCATCCATTCTCACTTTCAGTTCACACTTGTTGAATTTTGCTTTGGTAGGAGCTATTCTGTTTAGAACTTCCAGTCGAATCGATACGAATCTAATCGTTAACCCACGAAAATAGAGCAGGTTTGGCATTTGCCTCGCCATACTTGGGCACAAAGGTATTACATTTTATCGAAATGGCAAAAAATAATCCCAACTTTTTCTTTGTTATTCAAAAAAAAATGAGTAGCTTTGCAGATGAAATGTAAAATGAAGATAATATGAGATATCCTATAGGCTTACAATCGTTTGATCATCTGCGTGAAGAAGGTTACGTTTATGTTGATAAAACGGCTATGGTGTATTCCTTGGCACATGGAAGTACTGTCTATTTTCTGGGGCGTCCCCGACGATTCGGAAAGAGTCTTCTTATCTCTACATTCGAGAACTATTTCCTAGGCAAAAAAGAACTGTTCAAAGGACTTGCCATCGAAAAACTGGAGACGGAATGGAAAACCTATCCTGTGTTTCATATAGATTTCGGAACAGGTTCTTATGCTAATGAAGATGCTCTCAATCAGATATTCGAGTTCTATCTCTCGGGATGGGAAAAAAAATATCAGATAGAGCGTGAACCGGGGGTTACCGATTATAACCTGAGATTTAAAAAAGTTTTGGAAGAAGCTCATCGTCAGACCGGGCTGCGTGCCGTGGTCCTGGTGGACGAATATGACAAACCGCTGCTCGACGTGATGGATACGGGATATATGGTAGAGCATTTGGGGGAACAGATAACTTTGGAGGAGAAAAACAGAAACATGCTTCGCGCTTTCTATTCCACCTTTAAGGGAGCTGACAAACATCTGCAATTCGTTTTCCTTACCGGTGTCACTAAGTTCTCGCAAGTAAGTGTGTTCAGTGATTTTAATCAGCCTAATGATATCAGCATGTCGCCTAAGTATGATACTATTTGTGGTATTACAGATGAAGAACTGGAACAGACTTTCTCGCAACAGATAGAGGAGTTGGCTGCTGTTTATGACTATACTGGTGAGAAGATGCGGGCGGTATTGAAAAAGCGTTTCGATGGATATCATTTTAGCAAAAGGATGAAGGGTGTTTATAATCCTTTCAGCATTCTGAACACATTTGATAAGCAGGATGTTCAGGATTATTGGTTTCGCACAGGAACACCTACCTATCTGGTCCGTTTGTTGAATCATTTTGATGAGAATCTGGATGAGTTGACGGGTAAGTATTATATGACCGATCAGTTTGTTGATTATCGTGCAGATAAGGAGAAGCCTTTGCCTATGATATTTCAGAGCGGTTATCTTACCATCAAGGATTATGATAGTGACATGAATACTTTTTTGTTAGATTATCCGAACGATGAGGTAAAGCGTGGCTTTGTTACTCTGATGGCTAACAATTATTTGGAGCCGAAAGACAATATAGATAATTGGATAGTTACGGCAATCTCTGCTTTAAGGAAAGGTCTCCTGGATGATTTTCAAGTCCATCTGACTGCTTTTCTTTCAAGTATTCCTTATACGATGCGCCGTAAGGATTCAGAACGGGAGAAGGAGCGTTATTTTCATTATACATTTTATCTCCTGCTACGACTTTTGAGCACATATACGGTTTATACGGAAAAGGTACAGAGTCAGGGTAGGGTAGATTGCATAGTTGAGACCTCGAAGTTTATCTATATCTTTGAGTTCAAACTTGACGGAACAGCTCAGGAGGCATTGTTGCAAATTAATAATAGGGGATATGCCCGTGAGTATGCCAATGATAAAAGAAAACTCTTTAAAATAGGATGTAGTTTCTCTTCAGAAACGGGAACCATTGAAGATTGGAAGATTGAAGGCTGAAATTCTACTACTTGTTAACATAAAAATAGGCTGAGCCATCATGCGATGACTCAGCCTTAATTCTTTTTAATCCATTCAGAACTTTACTGCTGAACAGGAATCTTCTTGACGCGGCGCTCGTGACGGCCACCCTCGAATGTTGTGGCAAAGAACTCGTCGAGAATAGCCTCGGCGGTCTTGTTGTCTACGAAACGACCTGGAAGTACCAATACGTTGGCATCGTTGTGCTGACGAACCAAATGAGCAATCTCTTTGCACCATGCCAATCCGGCACGTACACCCTGATGCTTATTCAATGTCATGGCGATACCTTCGCCGCTACCGCAAATGCCGATACCTGGATAAACTTCGCCGCTCTCAATGCCATTAGCAAGAGCATGACCGAAGTCAGGATAGTCTACACTCGCATCGCTGTATGTACCATAATCCTTTACAGGATAACCCTTCTTTTCCAAATATTCCAAAACGAATTGCTTCAATGGAAAACCTGCGTGATCGCATGCAATACCAACTGTCTTTACTTCCATAATACTTAAGTTTTTTAAGTGAAGAACGAAGAGTGAAGAGTGAAGGATTCAAATCCTTTTTCTCTCGCATACCTGCTTCATCGCTTCACAAGGTTAATAAAATATATAGAGGGATAACATTCGAAAATCATCTTACATGAAATACGAAACATGACCCTCTTGATAAATATGAAAAGGAGAGTGAAGTGCGAAAAGCAGAAGATGATTCAAAGGATTATCCGAAAATAAAAACAGTTGAATTCTTCTCTCTTCGTTCTTCACTCTTCACTTAACTTTATGCTTCAGCCAAGAAAGCCTTTACCTGCTTGTAAACGTTCTCGC
>UMHE01016023.1_pt1 | contig 11865 bp, 10 predicted proteins | sample 1965451 | NCBI WGS metagenome assembly UMHE01 (sample SAMEA4836090, study PRJEB28245) | human gut metagenome | biome: gut microbiome; material: fecal sample | place: Denmark | collected 2008 | reverse complement strand
TCCATCTTTTTTCTGAACTATGCGTTTTGTCTAGGAAATGTGCGGTATTCCTTTTTCCCTTACTGCCGTAACCGGATTCATCAGTGCGTCATACTCATCATAAGTCATAAGTTTTCGCTCACTGTTCAAAATCCCAAGTTTTTTCAATGTCTCAATAATGTTTGTGCATTTGCTTCCGAACTCAACATAGGCGCTGTCACTGTTTGGGAAATAAGCTTCTGCCTCTTCTGCAGTCTTCTCCCCTGTCAGCACCGCTTCTGTCACATCAACCCCATCCACACTGTAAGAACTGTAATTCCAGATGATACCGTCCGGATTATAAAAACTGATATCCAGATTGTTAAAATAACGATCCCTGTACGTGTTATCCTCATCACCGGCACGGAGCGAATAAAGTTGATAGTACGTCATGTTTCCCGCTTCCACATCTTTTTGCACCGCCTCCATGACAGCGTCAAGCTCTTCCTGTGTAAAACGGTAATCCTCTGTTCTGCCGTTCTCATCTACAAATGAAATACTGCCGGCATAATACTCATTCGTCTTATAGTAATTGCCAAACATGTTCTGTATCATCTTATCCGGATCACTCTCTAACGCAGTCACTTTTGCGACGACAGAATCTTTGTCCGCAGCCGCAGCCTGCCCAACCGGAACTGTATAACTTCTCCGCAGCCTCTTACCATCCTTCAGGGTATATGTGATTGAGAGATAATATTGGTTCTCTGCGCTCAGGCACTCTTCTTTCTGTGCCAGGATCTCTTTCTGGAGATCTATAATCTTCTGAATATCATCCGGTTCGGTATAGCGGAGCTTATAGTCCAGATTGAGCGATACCACCTTAACCTCTGAAACATCCGGTATTTTTCCTTCGATCCGGAATAGATCCAGTTTCAGTGCACCCAGAAATGCTGCCAGAACAACCGTTAAGACTGCCCATTCCCCAACTCTCTTTTTGTGGAACACACGGAAATTCTTCTCAATAAGCATCTCCGCCACAAAAAAGCCGATCGCACCAAAGATCAGGGTGCCTGCTGCAAGTATCCAAAAATGTACCTTTGCCGAAGAAAAACTGTTTCCGATCGTGTCAGCAACGGCAGTTCCTCCAAGCAGACCGGCGCAGACAGCCACGCCCCAGCGGAACACCGGCTTGATTCCCCGCATGCTGATAAGGTCACCTGCAGTCTCCAATTTTCTCCATTTATACAACTGATAGGCTGCGATCAGGAATACCACACCTGCCACTGCATAAATCCCGAGCAGATATGCACCCTTAAACTCGATTCCAACCGTCACATACTCACTGTTTTCTACTGACTGTATCCGCAGATTGTTTGTCAGATAATAAATAGGCGACAAAATACAGGATTTTCCCGGATTCCAATTGTTTGACACCCCAAAGCAGACACTCTCTATCACCATGTTGATCAGATACCAGCATCCTACATACAGATAATTGACTACGACATAATACACCGGAAATGCCAGGAGCTGTCCGGTAAACATCGCCACAAATGCGCCGAGCGCCAGTGCAAAAAACGTCATTGCGGCTTCTGCACCAAACCAGTATAAAATGTACTGGATATTGGTGATATGTGCACCAATGCAGACGAACACCGTGATAATAAAGGTCAGGATCTGCGGAACGATCATAAATGCAAACGCAGATATGATATTCGTTACAAACAACTCCCGTCTGTCCACCGGAAGTGAATGGATCATATTCGTATTCTTTGCAGAATACAGATAGGAAAACACTGCCATGATCATCACTGCTGCAAATGCAAATGTGATCACCGGATTCATGGCTGCCCGCATAGCGCCACTGATCGCATAGACCTGTCTCTGGAGCTGGCTGTAACTGTCATCCTGCAGATAATACCGCATATTAAACCACAGTCCGACCGGAAGCGAAACGATCAGATAACAACTGTACAATGCCCACAAAGGCCAGAAATGTGTCATATTTTTTTTGAAAATTGTTTTGTTAAAGCAGGATGTCTTTGACTTCATAATCCACACCTCCCAATTCATAAATAAAGATTTCCTCCAGTGTCAATGGAAGTACATCAACAATGGTAGGATTTTCTGTCAGAAGAACTTTCTCTGCCTCCTTCGGATCACCTTTTACGATCAGGGTATAGACACGCCCTGTGTTTGCCATGTGCAGCACCTCAAAATCATCCGGCAATTTTGGTACACCACTCTGACATGCCACCTGTATCTTGGAAATATTTCCCTGAAGATCGCTCAAAGACCGCTCGATCATAATTTTTCCATGGTGCATGATGCCCACATGGTCACAGGTATCCTCAAGTTCCCTCAGGTTATGGGAGGACACTAAAACTGTCATTTTCCGCTCTGCCACTTCCGCCATTAAGATACTCCAGATCTGTCTGCGCATCACAGGATCAAGTCCGTCCACCGGTTCGTCTAAGATCAGCAGATCCGGTTTACAGCAGATTGCAAGCCAGAACGCTACCTGTTTCTGCATGCCTTTCGACAGCCGTCTGATAGTGCGTTTCACATCGATCGTCGGGAAAAATTCCTGCATTTTATAAAAAAGCTTACTGTCAAACTGTGGATAGATGCCTTCATAAAAGCGTTTCATCTCCATCGTATCTGCCTGCATAAAATAAAACAGTTCATCCGGGATATAAGCCATCCTCTGCTTGATATTCCGGTTTTCAAATACCGGTTCACCGTCGATCAGGATCTCTCCCTCATCTGCCTTATAAACTCCGGTAAGATGGCAGATCAACGTCGACTTTCCTGCTCCGTTTGGCCCGACCAGTCCATAAATATCACCTTTTCCCACATGCATTTCCACGCCGTTCAACGCCTGAAAATCATCAAACTTTTTCTTTAAATTATGAACCTGGATCATTGTGCCTCTCCCCCTTTAGCCAATTGTTCAATACGTGTCTTCAAACTGTCCCCATCCGTCGCCAAAAACAACAGTTCCGTCACCACTTCATCAAATTCCTTCATCAGTTCTTCATTTCTGACGCCCAGCACTTCTTTCCGCTCGGCAACGAATGTTCCTTTTCCGGCAACGGTATAGACATATCCCTCTGCCTCAAGTTCCCGGTATGCCTTCTGGATAGTATTTGGATTGATGGCAAGCTTCGAAGCCATTTCCCGCACGGAGGGCAGCTTTTCATTTGCAATAAGGGAATTCGTGATAACCAGCTTTCTCAGACCATCTTTGATCTGTTCATAAATTGGTTTTGCATCCCTGTAATTTAACTGAATCAAATAACAAACCTCCCATCTGTATTAGCTGTATGATGTGTACTATCATTCTTCATACAGTTAATATAGCACGGGAGGTCTTCTATTACAATGAAGATAATCCTAGGATATTATTAAGAAATCTTTAATATGCCATTCTTTTCAAAGGCAGCATCGTTTCTGCTATCCGAGATAAGCCTTCAGAAGTTCAAACGTATTCTTTACTCCATCCACATGGCTTCTCTCATAACCGTGTGATGCATATACACCCGAACCGATCAGTCCGTGGCGCACATCATATCCGGCGGTCAGCGCAACATCTGCATCTGAACCATAGTATGGATAGACATCCACTGTAAAATCAATGCCATTCTCTTTCGCTGCCTTCACAAGACCGTTTACCACATCATAATGATATGGACCATGGCTGTCCTTCGCACAGATCGATACCTGTGTCTCATCACAGGCAAGTCCGTCACCAACACATCCCATATCCACAGAGATCACTTCTGTCACGCCTTCCGGGACAGAGGCAGCACCACCGTGTCCTACTTCCTCAAATACAGTGATGTGCTGGTAGATCATACGCTCCGGTGTCACATTTTCCTCTTTCAGATATTTTGCATAGCCCAATAAAATTCCAACACTTAATTTGTCATCTAAGAACCGGCTCTTAATGTAACCGGATGCTGTCACCGTAGTTCTCGGATCAAAGCAGACAAAATCACCTGTCATAATGCCGAGCTTCTCCACATCCTCTTTTGATTTTACTTTTTCATCCAGAACAACTTCCACGGAATCATAGCTTCTCTTCGTATCGTTATATTCTCCGTTTACATGAATGGAAGCGTTGATCAGCTGTAATGTTCCGTCATATTTTCCGTTAAATCTGGTGACAACTTTACAGTTTTCTCCCTCTGCATTGTTTGCATTCATACCGCCGACCGCTGTGACACGGAGTCTTCCGTTGGCTTTGATCTCTGCCACCATGGCACCTAACGTATCAATATGTGCCTCTAAAAGAACGGCGTTCTCTTTGTCCCTGCCGCCGATCGGTACGAGCACACCGCCTTTTACCGTAAGTTTTGGCTCATATCCGAGTTTTTTGTATTCTCCCATGACATAGTCTGCCACCTCTTTTGTGTAGCCGGATGGACTGTCGATTGCGAGGATATTCTTTGTCTCTTCTACCATATAATCTACATAATTTTTACTCATATCTTTTGCTCCTTTATCTATTTCAAATACAGATAATTGCGAAACTCCTTATAAGCATCTTTCATGAGTTTCGCAATTATCTTATTTTAAACATAAAAATGCCCCGAGGTTTCCGCGCTTACCGTGGCTTGCGCGGTGGGAAAAAAGTAAGTCAGGATTGCAGCACGTGCAAATGTCCGTGATTTCTATATGTTCCGGCAGGACACCTGCATCAAGCAGTACAATTTCGTTTGCCTTCCAGAGATCGAGCTGATATTTTCCATTTTCTTTTGCAAGAATGATTTCACGCTCATGCCCTGCAAATGTCTGCTCAAACTCCATCGCAACATCCCCGCTCACCTCGTAGCAATCCTGACAGATGGAAGGTCCGATCGCACAGCGCAGTTCCTCCGGTCTGCTTCCGTATTCCCTCCGCATCGCCTCGATAGTCGCTTTTCCCATGCGGTTTACTGTTCCACGCCAGCCGGAATGGCTTAACCCGATGGCGCGGTGCACCGGATCGACAAAATACAATGGAACACAGTCCGCATAGAACGTTGATAACACTATGCCTGGCACATCTGTGATCAATCCATCTATATCATGAAATTCCCGTTCTCTCGTAAGTCCATTTCCGGCATCCTCCGCCGTCACTTTTCTTACATTTGTCGTATGTGTCTGATCCGTAAAAACAAATTTATCATAATCCACATCAAGCGCTGATGCAAGTCTTCTGTAATTTTCCCGGACTGCCTCCTCTTCATCTCCTCTTGTAAAACTCAGATTCATGGTGGAAAAAATACCCTCACTCACGCCGCCAAGTCTTGTGGTAAAACCTTCTTTTACGATTCCTGTTTTCTCCAATAACGGAAAATGTAAAAGCGGCACTTCCACGCCAGCCCCAGGATGATGTATCACCTCTGCCGGCACTCCTGTATTGTTTTTCCGCTTCCAGCTTTTATGTTCCATATCGCTTACAACTCTCCTGATTTTGTCCTGCGAAAAAGAAGCCATATAAAAATGCATTCTTTCACCCTCTCAGAACCCCTGATAGTCAAATGCATTCTGAATGACTTTTATCTGCTCTCCCAAAACTGCCGCCACATCAAACCTGCAAGGTGTATATGTTCCATAACCATGTGTCAGGCAATAATACGAAGCTACTTTGGAAATCGTTCTCTGCTTTGCAGAAGTCACCGCTTCAAATGGATTTCCCGCTGCGTTGTCCGCACGGTATTTCACTTCCACAAACACAAGATATCCGCCCTGTCTTGCCACGATATCGATTTCTCCCATGCGGCATCTGTAATTATATTCTAAAATCTCATACCCCTGCTGTTCCAAATATGCACCTGCCAGTTTTTCATAGGCAGTTCCCACACTTCTCTTATTGATAAAACCCTCTTTTCTACAGCAGCATCCTTCTTTTGTGCCTGCTGTCCCTCATTCTATTCACTTCCTGCAGCACACTATTTGATTATGCCATTCATCTGCTGCAATTTCACTTCATTTATGATAACATATCTGCCTGCTGCAATTTTGCCTTCATCTTATCCATATCATCCACAAACACAAGGATCTCAGCGACTACTTCATAAAGTTCCGGTGGAATCGCATCCCCGATCTCTAATTTCGACAGCGTCTCCGCCAGCTTATTATCTTTATAGAAAGGGACATCATTTTCTTTTGCCTTTGCGATGATCTTTTCTGCCACTTCGCCCCTGCCACTGGCAAGGATCTTCGGTGCTTTATCTCCCGGCTCATATGCTACTGCTACCGCTGTTTTTACCTTTTTCTTTTCATTATCCCATGCCATATCCGCTCACCACCTCTGTTTTGTATCTGATATACTAGGCTCTCACATCAAACGAATACCGATGCAGTGTTCCCGTCTGTGGCATATCTTTCCGCAGGAAATCATCCCCAAAGCTGACCTTCTTTTCTTCCTTTGTCATCGTTATGGTACACTGATAACCTTTGTCTTTCAGCTTTTGTTCCAGAATGGGCAGATACTTTTCCACAAGATCATAGGACGCATCGTCAGCCATATAAAAATTTGTTTTGACATTCCGATGCTGCATTTTCACTGAGACATCGGTAGAGCCAAGGTGTTCCAGATCCAGATGTAAAAAAGCACTCAGCTCCGCATCCGGATCTCTCAGATTCTTTTTATTCGTGTATACATAAAGTTCTCCGTTTGCATTCTGACCGGACATCTTCAATGGCACCTGTACATATGTATATGCCTGATTGAGCTGATTCATAAATTCAATATTACCGCGCACCTCTGCCGCAGTTTCCGGAAATCTGGTTTTCGTAACGCCTGCCTCTTTCAGCGCATCTTCCACCTGTCTCATCTGCTGCTCTAATTTTTCGTAAAGCTGGCTGATCTTTTTCTCCTGTTTCAACGCTTCCGGCTGTATCAGCCACTGCTGTTCCATCACATTCCGAAGCAGACTTTTATATGCATCACTTCCGAATAATTTTTGGATACTCTGCGATGCCATTCCATTGTTTTCAGATAAAAGCTGTGATACTGTGCGCAGAAAATCAGAGACGGTCAGATTTTTGTCCAATGCCGTTTTGCCGTCCGCAGCTTTCCATGCAGCGTCCTCTGTCATCAGATTCTGTGCTACGCTTTCATCCTCCAACGTGTCGATAAAAATATCCTGCTCCATCGCTTCCGGGAAAAGTTTTGTACTTTCTACCAGTGAAGGAATATTCTGCAATAACCTTCCGAGACTTGAAAACTGCTGATCTGATAAAACCTCACCAATTGCCTGACCACCTGTTCCTTCCTGTATGGCTTGTCCTGCTGTTGTGGTCTGCTCTCCGTTTACAGTCTGTTCCTCTGCGCCTAGCCGTCCGTCAGTCAAAATCTGTCCTTCCGACGTCGTCTGTCCTTCTGCCGTTGTCTGTCCACCGGTCAAAATCTGTCCTTCTGCCGTTATCTGTCCGCCAGTCACAATCTGCCCTTCTGCCGTTGTCTGTCCACCGGTTTCTATCTGCCCCTCTGTATTGACCGGTGCTCCGGTTGCAGTCTGCTCTGGAAGAAGGATTGAGAGAATCTTATGATTCATCTGTACCGCCTGATTCGGTGTCAAATCGCTTGAGCCCGCAAGATCAGCCAGTTCGTTCATCGCCTGATCCATCTCCTGTAAAATGGCATGCTCATCCGTCATGTAATTTTCAAACTGCGCTGCCATCTCCGGCGAAACCGAGATTCCAAGCTTTGTCATGTTTACAACTGTAGTAATATCTACACCGGGATTCATATTCGCGATTCTTGCCATATTTAAAAGGCTTTGCTTATCAATTGGCATCTGCTCTTTCATCATGGCATCGACCATTGCAAGATTCCGCTCCGTCACAGGTACGGTTCCTTCCGTCAGTGCATTGGTAAGAATTGGATTTCCTCCACTGCCAGCGCCTGTGTATGGTTTGATTTCAATGGTCGCACCGTCATTGCTTTTTACCTGAAAAAACATCGGCGTTCCCTGCGAAAGCGGCACTTTTCCAGACAATCTTGCTGTGATCGTCTGTCCATCGCTAAGTGCCAGAGTCACTTTTCCGTTCTTCACAGAACTGACGGTTCCCTCAAAAACACTTCCAGAAGACAATTCTTCCAGTGTAGATACTACTTTCTGCATACCGGAAGCTGCCTTCAACTCTTCTGTTCCGCTTGAAATATTTCTGTTGTATTGTCCTAACATATCGGATATGTGCATGGTTTCGCCTCACTTGATACAAACTTCCTCTATAGTAAAATTTTTCCTGCGATCAGAAGCAATTTCTAATACGGTAGTCCATATCCCTTAAACAAAATTTTTGATAAAGCTGGCACGATGTATCGGAGATGGTCCAACTTCCTGCAATGCCTTGATATGTTCCGCCGAACCATAGCCTTTATTGGATGCGAATCCATACTGTGGCAGAATCTTGTCATACTCTACCATCAGGCGGTCCCTTGTAACCTTCGCAACAATGCTCGCTGCCCCAATGGAAATACTTTTTGCATCTCCTTTGATAATTGGCACCTGTCTGATGGAAACTCCGGGAATCGTGACCGCATCATTTAATAATATATCGGGTTTTACGCTTAATTTGCTTATAGCCTCACGCATTGCCTCATAAGTTGCCTGCAAAATATTGATTTCATCAATCCTCTGTGAGCTTGCCATTCCAATACCTACCGCAACTGCTTTTTCCATGATCACATCATACAATTCTTCCCGCTTTGCAGCAGAAAGCTTCTTAGAATCGTTGATATACAAAATATCGCAGTCTTTTGGCAAAATAACTGCGCCAGCTACCACCGGACCGGCAAGCGGTCCTCTTCCGACTTCGTCAATACCGCAGATATAGCCATAATCTGCATATTCCCGCTCATATTTTTTCAGATTTTCAATGCGCAGCTTCTCTGCCTCTAATTTTTCAAACCGTTTCTTTGCCTGCTCTACGATTTTCACAACACCGGAACGCTCGTCTTTTTCATATGTTTCTATAAAAGAAGGCAGTTTCTCATCGTCCACTGCCTTAAGTTCTTCTTTGATCTCACCGATTTTTTTCTCTGCCATTCTGTCCACTTATCCTTTGTCAACTTTTGACGCTTTCTGTATAAAATAGGTTCATCACCGGCTTTATTCAGCCTGCACCTGTGGCCACTCCAAAGTAATCTTTCCAAGCTTTCCGCCTCGGAATTCATCAATCAGAAGTGCTGCCGCTTTGCTGTAATCCAATTCGTTTCCTTTGGAAATGCATTTGCGGTTCTCTGCAATCTGCTCTAAAATCTTCACCGGAGTTTGTGTCTCATCTACACCATAGCGGTCTGTTAAAATTCCGGCATAATCTCTTGTCAGAACTTTGATCAGCTCCAGTGACAATTCATCAATATTCAAAATTTCATCTTTGATTGCCCCGATCAGTGCAAGACGCAGTCCAACCATCTGATCTTCAAATTTCGGCCACAAAATTCCCGGTGTATCCAGTAATTCCAGATTTTTGTTCAGTCTGATCCACTGTTTTCCTTTTGTCACACCCGGTTTATTTCCAGTTTTGGCACATGCCTTTCCCGCATAGGAATTGATAAACGTCGATTTTCCAACATTTGGAATTCCGACTACCATCGCACGGACAGGACGATTTAAGATTCCTCTTCTTCTGTCACGCTCAATCTTTTCCTTACAGGCTTCCATTACTACATTTGTAACTGTTTTCATGCCTGTCTTGGTTCTCGCATCCAGACCGACAACATAGTAGCCCATCTTTTTAAAATAGGCTGCCCATTCTTTGTTCTGATTCTCATCAGACAAATCTGATTTGTTCATGATGATCAGTCGCGCTTTATTTTTTCCCAACTCATCAATATCCGGGTTCCGACTGCTTAACGGGATTCTCGCATCCACAAGCTCGATCACCAGATCAATTAATTTTATGTCTTCCTGCATCTGACGTTTTGCTTTCGTCATATGTCCCGGATACCACTGAAACTGCATACTTTTTCCTCACTTTTCTTATATAAATCCAAATTTTTTCCACGGAGATACACGGAACCATGCTTTTCCAATAATGTAATCTTTTTTCACATTTCCAATATTGGCATAGCGGCTGTCCTCACTGTTATTGCGGTTATCTCCAAGGACAAAATATTCATCATCCTCAAGTTTTAGTTCCTCCGATGCAAGCCCTGCCTCCTCGATGGCAGACACATCTACTTTCTCATCAAAAAGTTCCCCATTCACATAAACAGCACCATTTTGAATCAATACCGTGTCTCCCGGCACTGCAATCACGCGCTTTACATAGTAATGTGATTTTTCATTCCCGTTTGGAAGAAACACAATAATGTCATTCGGCTTTGGATCGGACACCTTATAAATGAACCGATTTACCAGAATTTCGTCTCCACTTTCCAATGTTTCTGACATGGACTGCCCCACCACGCTGGTTCGCAATCCGATAAAATATACAAATGTAAAAGCAATGACCAGAGTAATCAAAATCTCAACTGTCCAGCTTAAGATTTCCTTTACAATGGTCATGTTTACTTTTTTCTTTCTTCTTCCGAAATTTAGTCCACTCCGTCTTCTTCTCACTTTTGCTTTCCTCTGCTCTATCGTCTGTATACAAATACACGTTATAGATTACCACAAAGCACGTTTGTGTGCAATTCGAGAATCGGATTTTCCAGATTTTATAAATATATTATTCCGCCCCTTTACCGGTAAAGCGCCGTCTCAACAAGTACACCGATCACCAGATAACGATGATTTCGCTCACCGCTTACACAGGTGGAAAGTGTGATAAGTCTGTCATCCTCTCCGATTTCCATATCCTCCCGGACGTGTAATTTATTGTCAGAAACTTTTTCTCTGACATCCGCCAAAAACTGATCTCTGTCGTCCTTACTGCTGATCACATACTCTGACGGAATGTACACATCTGTAAACTTCGCCGCCTCGTAGATTTCATAAGTCAGACGTTCATTTTCCGTATACACATAAATATACGGATGCCCGTCAAAAAACGTTTCATCCTCAAAGCTGTGAATACTTCCAAACATGGAACCATTTTTCATGTTATGTCCATATAGTACCGTATTATAATCCGAGAAATCTTTCCGGTTACATTGATTGGTGTAAATGCAGCCCGGATATCCCTTGCTGTGGTCTAAGTTATAATCCAGATAATAATTGTCTGTCTCAGACTGTAACAGCGGATAGTCTACCTGCGTTCCCGGCACAACGATCCATGCGTAAATATCTTGATTCTGTTCATGCAACTGTCCGAAATCATAGACCGGATCACAGTAGATCACTGTTTCTTCTGTGCTCTCCTCTGTCTCCGGCTCTGCGATAACCGTCTCTGTTGCAGCACTTAACGTCTCTTCCTGCCGGAGTTTTTCGTACTCCAGCTCCCGCTGTTTCACACTCCAGTGATGATAGATCAGATAGCCTCCACAACACACGGCAATGGCACAGAGTATCAGCACAACTGTCCAATCGGCTGTTTTTCTCCGCCTTAATGCTCTCCGTTCTTTTTTCCTCTTTTCCCGCAATGTACTCATTTATTTCTGCTCCTCGTAAAATAAATCAATGATCGTCTGCTGTACTGCCTCGTCATCTAAATAATACTCTTCATATTGTTCTCCCATCTGGATATTCCCCTGTAAAATCTGCATATTTTCCTCATCAAAATTACAGCCTGAAAGTTCTGTCGATATATATAGCACCTCGTCCGTTGAAATATCTGTCAACATATAGTCTGACAACTGGCTCATCAGGTTTACTGCCAACGCTGGGTTCTGTGCTAACGTTTTCTTAGCCTGACTGATAAATGCTTTTAAATATCTTTTCTGTCGTCCAATCCTGCTATACGCACTGCCGCTTACCGTGATATCTCTTCCCTGCACAAACTCCTGCGCCTCTTCTCCCTGCA
>UMHE01058938.1_pt1 | contig 11894 bp, 21 predicted proteins | sample 1965451 | NCBI WGS metagenome assembly UMHE01 (sample SAMEA4836090, study PRJEB28245) | human gut metagenome | biome: gut microbiome; material: fecal sample | place: Denmark | collected 2008 | reverse complement strand
TTGAAACAAACGAGATTAATTAACTAAAAACAAAGAAGTTATGACACTGACAACGGATAGGGATTACAAAGAAGCATATGTAGGTAAAATTATAAGCGATGAGACCGCAAGAGTTGTGAACCAGGGAAGAAGTATAGACAAGGGTGAATTGGCAAGTATTCTTATAGGTAAATCGAGGGTATACGATGATGGTGATTTCCGACAAATGGCCATAAAGCTTATCGGAGAGCGGGGAGTAGTTTTGCAGACAATCGAAATGGGTTTGCCGCTTTGGGAAGAAGATAAAGAGTATATCAAACATAATTTGAATAATTCCATCAGATGAAAACTTACACGGTTTATTTTAGCGAGCCTGTTTGCCACAAGTATATAGGTGACAGGTTTAACCGGGAACTTAAAAAATGGGAGTACGATGTAGAGTGTGAGGAATGGAACGATACATTCACATTTCACTCTTTGAAACCTGCAAAGGCTCTAATCAAAGCCAACCCTGATAAATACAAATGTTCTTACATCACAAAGACATGGGCAAATGGAGATTGGGAAAATCTTGGTGAAATCAACATCAAAGCGTCAAATAAGACCTTTGTAGCAAACACTAAACAAGTAAAAGCAAATTATTAATAACGATTATGTTTACATTGAATTTTAAACAAATAAGTACCCTATTCAAAAGGGGTGGGATTATATTCAGTGTTACTCCGAGCAAGGAGTGCAACGTGGGGCAGTTCATCTCGCAGATTCTAACCCGGGATGAACATGGATATATAGAATTGATGAATCCCCTCCATGAAGAGTTTGGTCCGTTGTATTGTGAGTACAGTGGGAACCGGGTTATACGTTCGAGATTCACGGAGAGATCCTCGTCATACATGATAGGAAGTATTCGCGCGGTGCGTGATGGATCACAGGTGAATTATTTCCTTACTCGGAGAGAAACGGATGATGTTTCAGAGTTGGAAAAATATCGTGATATTGAAAATAATTTGCTCAACATCATTGGTAGGGCCAATGAATTTATTATGAAGGAAACGGATTATCATTGTACAATGCCGAAACCTGGTGAATCAGCACCAGTTCATTGTGCTCGTTGTCCAATTGGTCCAATGGGTTCCAATAGCTGTATGAAAAAACCATTTTGTTCAAAGCCAATGATATGAAAGCGATTTACAAGTACATATTAAAAATTGATGAGGTACATCAAACTGTTCAATTACCTTTGAACAGTACCATGTTTATTATTAATTAAAACTTTAACGATTTGAACTATGAAGAAACGTTTAAAAATAACAATAGAAATTGATACCGAAGATCCTTCGGCAAAGGAGTGGGAAACAATGGAGGATTATATTGCCACTGAAATGGACGAGGCACTGTATTATGTTTATAGACATGGTAAGCGTAATTATTCCGTGATGCGAAAAGGTACGTCTATTAAAGTCAGTATGCGAACCATAAAACCTAAAACAAAATGAAATTTATATTTGGAACCAAGAAATTTCGTGATAGCGTTAATCGCTTCGCTTTTTGGAAATGTGGTGCGATTACCTACGGGATAATGTTACGCAAATGGCCAGATAATTTTAAATATTTCGTGCAGATGTCAAACCGGGAAAATACTTTATTCTGGAAACATAGGTTTCTGAATATTTATACCGGGTATGAAAAGCCCCCGCATAGCTTTATTTACTACGCAACGCTGTATAATATCGTGTATTTAGCGTACTGGATAGCCACAATTATATCTATACCTTTCTTGGTGTTCTGGTTTACAGTGTTAGGTATATTTTCGGTAGATAAAGAAGATTGGACGTTTTGGTTTAGTGCTTTCACGTGGGTTATATTTGGATTGGTCGGGATATATTACCTGATACTTGAATTTATATTATAAACGATATGAAAAAAATACCTGCATTTCTTCAAAAAATGAGATATGATAAACAGGGAGAAATTGTCGAAGTAATTTGCTTGGTGGACAAGGTTACAAAAGGTGGTGAATATACACTCTGTGATAACGCTATACCTGATTCCACGATTGAATTTGACGGGGCAGAGAGAATTGGCGAAGAATTTAAAGGCACAATTGAGTGCGTAACGTGCAGTGATTGTATTGATAAAATTAAATATATCAGATCATTGAAATAAAAACAGTATTGATATTGAATGGTATGTTAAACAAATCAGTGAACATATGAAAATGGAAAATGAAATGGATCGGGACATATACGATGAAGCATTACGTAATACATCTCTGCGATCAGTAAATGTGAACATTGTTAATGACGAGGTAGAATACTCATTGTTTCATATATATGCCAAACTGTCAACAATTGCTCATTATCTTAATGAGGGTTGGTGTATGAGTGATGATGGTCATGTTGGGTATTGCATTACCGTATCCTATCCGTACCCATATTTATCCGCGTTTGAATTGGTGATCTGTAAATGCAATAAGCTGAAAATGTTCGGAGCGATTTATTTTAAAAACAGGGAGGATGCTGAATTGGCTCTCGCCACGATAAAAAATGAAATTGAAGCGCGTGAGAAAGGAAAAGTGTTATAAAGTGAATAAGAGTTATGGAGCGAAAAAAAATAAGAGTGAAGGAAAGATATAAGCGAAAACGAAATTTGCTTTTAAAAACTCCATAAAACAAAAACTAAAAGGTTTTGACAAGAAACATTATCATATAAGAAGACAAGCGGCTGCTTCTTTTATTATAAACATCCCGGGCCGCGGGGAATTTAATAAATTAGAATTATGAAAAATATTTGGTGGACACTTCCTATTTTAATTTGGGTGGTGTTAATTTCTGCGGGTGGTGTACTTGTGCTCAGTAATTTGACATCCGAATCTCGTTCTTTCTCTTATGACATCACAAGAGAAAATTTGAAAGGAAATTGGAAAGCGGTGAAAGCCGTGGGTGAGACTAAAAACGGGGATAAATTTTCTGTCTTGGAAGAGGGAGATTTCATTAAACTTTTAATGAGGGATTCCGTGTTTTCTTTTAACGCGAAAACAAAGAGTTCTCTTCTTTTATCCCTTTATTTTCAAATCTCTGAAGAGGTACCTTTGGTATACAAAATTAAAGGGAGCGTAGTTACGGGGAATTACAATATTTTGTTGGGAATGTCGTTCAGGGTTATATCATTAACTGAAAACAAACTGGTGATAAAAACAACCAAATTGTATGATGACACCCTTCCGGAAGTGGCACCGCTCGCTGATACTGAACCGTTATATTGTCGGATTGAATTTGTGAGGGAATAAGAAAAATCAACCGTTAAAAATTAGGAATATGGTGTTTATATGTTTGATCATTTTTACTATCGTGGTGGGGATCATGGCGACCAAGAGAAATAGGAGCGTGTTTGGTTGGGTCTTTCTGAGTCTTTTTATCTCACCTCTTTTGTGTATCATCTTATTGTGGGCTTTAGGTGAGAAGGTTAAGAAGTAATCAGGAATAGATTTTAACAACGAGAGGTCTCCGGGCCTCTTTTGTCTTTCGCTAAGGAAATATTTCATCTAAACGGGCTTTCACGAACGTTTCCCTGAGGTAAGGGTACAGCCAGATAATATTTTCTGTGCTCCTCTCGGAAAATTTAAACTTTTCAGCCTCTTTCTCGACAATTTGAAGGATTCGTTGGAATTCTGCCCTTTTCCCTTTATCTTTATCGACAGGAATCGAGGATATGAAATTTTGTATTCGATGCATATCTTTGATTTTATTAGTTATACTTATCGAACGAGGGGAGGTGTTGGTTCCCCTCGTTTACAAACATATAAATAAAATCGATAACAGGCTAAAAATCATTTATTTTTAACTTTTTTCAACATTTTTCTCGCTGTTTTCAGGATATAATTTGTATATTTAAACTGATAATCAATATTTTATAATCATGGAAGAATTTGAAAAAGAAATAGTGAGAAGACACGTGGCTAACAGAGTCGCCATCGAAAAAATGATGGCGGGTAATCTCCCATTCGGTGATCCTCGGAAAATGAAAAAGAATTCCATCCCACCCGAGAAAATTAAAAAGTGGAAGGAATGTTACAGTCCATCTCATGAGGCAAATGAATCACGTAAAAATGAACTGTAACATTATATATTAACGCCTATTGTTGTTATGGCGGTAAAGAAAATTACATATATTAATAGCGAAGTTATTCGCCGTGTCAATGAAAAATGAAGTTATCTAAAGTTTTTCCAACTTTGACTCCTACAGGGGGTCACCAACCGATGGATTTATTGTATCCACCAAATATAAAGGCGAAGTTGTTTCAAAAAAATAACCTCAGATTTGATTAGAAATGCGTATAAAAAATCTATAGATAGAGTGATTCATGGAAAGGGAGTATAATTTCATATATAGGAAGGCGTTAATATATAATGTTACAGAAAAATGGAAGAGAAAGAAAAATTAATCGACTCTGATATCCAAAAAGTTAAATCAGAGTTGGAGGAAATAGCGAAGGAATTGGGTTTACCGATTAAAAACATTAAAGTGTTACGAGAGTGGAACAACAGGCATCCTTTACAGAAAGGTATGCTTCCCGAAGTTTACGATAACACCATACGTGAAATATATTTTCCCCCTGAAGAAAATGTTCACGGTATCGGAAGAAATGAAAACGGTGAATGTCTCGTGAAACGAACACGAGATAGTGAATGGGAGGTAGTTATTCCTGAATAAAATCAGGCAAGTTCACCTCCAATTCCATGATTATATTTTCATCGGTAATTTTTACCACGTCTTCTTCATGTGCGAAATACGGGGGTTCAGATCTTTGACTTCTAAAATCTATTATGCGATTAGGGTTGATAATGGTCACTTTGACTTTTATTTCGGGTGCTGATTTCAAATAAACCCAATCCCCGTATTCTATGTTTTGTTTCATAACTATTTACTTGTAAACGTATAGTTTAACTGATTGTTCTTGATAAAGCAACGAATGCCATTTGAATATTTCTTCAATTGAATCATTTTCGCTAAAAACTAAACAATCTCTTTTTTCCCGAATTAATCGAAGAATCCTTTTGATTTCTGATTCCTTGTCGTTATTTTTATCGATAGAGATCGAGGATAAAAATTTATCGAAGTTTATTTTCATCTTTTTTATTAATTGAACATAACAGGAGAGGTGCTACTCTCCTGTTTTACAAATATATGAAAGGAAATGAATCGAAGTGAAATAATAAAGGAACTTAAAGAGTTCTTTGACGTGCGGGAGCTTGTTTGCCCGCATTGTCACAAAAAATTTGGCGATAATAGCTGGCAATTTATAGACACGGAGCTATTACATACCCTTCTAATTGTCCGGCGGGATATTCTTAAAGTCCCGGTTTATGTTAATAATTGGGATTCGGGTGGTTCTTTCTCTCAACGAGGGTTGCGTTGTAATATTTGCCAGATTCCCAGGGACAGAACAGTTACAGGTAAAATTTATCTCTCCGCGCATTGTAATGGTGCCGGAATTGATTTTGATGCCAAGGGCATGAGCGCGGAGCAAGCCAGGAATAAGATAGCTGACAACGAACACTTATTACCTTATCCGCTCCGATTGGAGAAAAATGTTACCTGGGTTCACTTGGACGTGTACGACTACATGAACGGGAAAAAGATAAATTATTTTTAAGGGTGTATTATATAATAAACACAAAGCAATGAAAATAGTTTCATGTAAATGGTTCCCACCCCGGGGGTTCGCGGCGATAAACCTGTTTGGTGTGCTTATTGTTAGAAATAAACATAAAAAATTTTTCGAAGAAAATCAATCCTATCACCGGGTGAAAAGACTTATTTATCATGAGTTGATCCACTCGTGGCAGATGAGGGGGTTATTGTATATACCTTTTTATTTGATATATTTTATTGAATGGTTTATTAAACTTTTCACGGAAGGAAAAGCGTATAAACGATTAAGCTTTGAGCGCGAAGCAAAATTGGGCCAGGATGATTACCCACAAAACTGGAAAGCATTAGATTCTCTTAAACATTGCAATTCCGGGTATATATATGAAAAGCGCTATTCGAGATGGTACAAATATATATTCCATCAATAAAAAATAGGAGGTCAAACCTCCTATTTTAAACAAAAATGAGATACCTTCCTGCTATAAGTACAACGCTAAATTTAACAAAATCGATTAAAATAACAATCAAATATCACGCGATATTTGATATTCTCTGTCAATTTACATATCTTTACTCCTGAATTAATTAGATCAAAAATTAAACAAGATGTTGGTATATAAATTTTTACAAGGTCAGGGTGTGAACACGTATTACACCGATGCTTTTGTTGATAGTGATACAAACAAGGTTCTCAATAATTTTGTTGTTACTGAATCACGTGAAACATCAAAAGATATAATTTCTGCCGGTGTGAACATTCACACAGGAGTTATGTACACAGAGAATGAATTCATTGAAATGGCGAAAAATGGCGCTATAACATTGGTTCGAAGCGATGATAGTAAGGGCGAGGTTATTTTAAACGCTGCCTCACATGAAGGTGTCACTGTGACACTTAAAACGCCAGCTAACAATGCGGCGGATGTCGCCATTAACGCTGTAAAATTTACATGGGATGCAGTTGAGGGAATCGCTTATTATATTTTGTCGTTGACAGAGGGTGAAAACACAACAGAAACCAATGTTGATCCAGCTGAAGCACCTGAATTAACGATGAATGGCCTTAAAAATGCGACAAATTATAGTTGGACAGTCGAGGCTGTGTTTCCCGATTTAGGAAAAGTAATCTCCGATGCTTCAAGTTTCACGACCGTAGCCGCTTAATTATATAGGAGGATTGTAATATGAGTAGAAGAAAGCGTATCAAATCGATGAGCCATGATGGGCAAAAAAATAACCTCGTTAATAATTTGGCGGGGTTATCCCTTGATGAGTTACAAGCACTATCCAAGGCATTCCCTTCAATACTTCAATCAAAATTACAATCCTCCCTCCAATCCTCCAATCTCGAGGATGTCATGGCGGCAAATTTGTTCCTGGAAAAATCGAGGAGCATTGATGACCAGATGAAATCGATTTTTTATTTGCCCGACCATGTCGCTTATTCAGGCCGAGGATACAAGGATAATCTCGGGAGAGTATCCTTTGAGCTTCTTCAGCGAATGGGAAATCTTTATTGCGTTAAAAATATCATCACAACACGGATAGAACAAGTGATGAGGTTTTTACGTTTCTCCACGGATGAACAAAAAGAAGGTTATACCATTCGTCGAAAGAGATCGTTGTTTAGTTCCAAGGATGAAAGCAAGGACCTATCTGATAAGGATAAGAAAGAAATTGAGCGTATAGTTAATTTTATTGAACGGGGTGGAGAGGTGAGTAAATGGGATGGCGGTGATACCCTTATCACGTTCGTTAAAAAAATCTTGTTTGATTCATTGTCGTTAGACCAACTTGCCTTTGAGATAGTGAGAACCAGGGGGTTTGAACTAAATAAATTTAAAGCGGTTGATGCCTCAATGATTAGGATTCTTGACGCTGATGATCCGCAATATTCCCAGGATTTTGAAAAATATCGATACAGAGGTTACCTCCCTAAATATTGCCAAGTGTGGGATCAACAAATTGTGTACAATAAATTTAAAAAGGAATATGTTTTGTATTACCCGTGGGAGCTGGGTTACGGTGTGAGGAATCAATCAACAAATATATACGATAACGGTTACGGGAAATCAGAACTTGAATCCTTGTCTGAAATAATAACCTATGTGTTGAATTCTGTTCAATATAACGGGAATTTCTTTAAGAATGGTTCGAATCCGAAGGGATTTTTGAACATAAAAGACAGTACCGCCAATCAAACTCAGTTGAATGAGTTTAAACAACATTGGCGGCAATTATTGACAGGTACACAGAACTCTCATAAGATACCTGTTTTTCAGGGTTTAAATGTTGAATGGATTGATTTACAGCAATCAAACCGTGAAATGGAATTTGACAATTGGACCAAATTTCTTATTGTTCTCACCTGCTCAGTGTACAGGATAGATCCCTCGGAGCTGGGGTTCCAATTCCGGGATTCATCAAATACTTTAGGTCAATACGGTCAAAAAGAAAGATTGGATCACAGCAAACAAAAAGGTCTTTATCCTATACTTGTTTTCCTGCAAAGTGTTTTTAATCATTATTTGATCGAGGAATTAAATGAAGATTTTGAACTTGTGTTTACGGGCATGGAGGTCGAGGACGAGGAAAAACAGGTTAAACTCGACAAGGAAAAAATCGAGATGGGTGCTGTATCGATGGAGGATATGTTTAAGAAATATTCGGGAAGAGATTTTGACCCTGAAACCGATACCATCTTAAATTCTGTTTATCAACAGGCACAACAAGCGAAAATGTATGGGGGTGAAACGATGAATAATATTGTCGAGGAAGAAACCGGGGAGGAAGGAATGCCGAATCCCTTCAACGAGGATTCAATGAAATCGATGGTCTCAGAAAATCCTATTATGAGAGATGCTTTGAGCTATATTAACGCACAATTCGAAATGTGATGAATGATAAAAGAGCACTGTTTTTCGCGATATTATATACCTTTACCTTAACCATTGTTTTTATTCTTATTGATAAGGAGGAATCAGAGCCTGTTATTGATGTAACGCGGTATGAAAGGGAAAGAGATTCTCTTCGAGATGAAAATCGCCATTTAACGGAAAGAATTAATTCGCTTACGAGAGAAACTGATTCAGTTATTCATAGTTTCGAAGAAGCTATCAACACACAAAAAAAGAAGTATTATGAAAAAGTTGCTGATTTCACTCACCTTTCTGATGATGAACATATCAGGATTTTGTCAAACGAATTATCCCGCAAAGATAGTTTGGAATAATGATACTTGTGTCATTATATCTATACCGCAGCTTCGATTGATAAATCAACGTTTATTACAGAGAAAGTACCTTCTCACTCAATGCGATTCGCTTTCTATTTATACTGAGAAACTAAAAGATTTAATCTGGAAAAAAGATACAATGATTAAATCTTTTAATAATTTAATCGCAAGTTATTCGGAGAAATTAGATTTACAGATTAAAATGAACGACATGTATCAAAGGGAAATCAACCAATTACAGGTATCAAATAAAAAGAGGGGTGCATGGATTTGGAAGGGTGTGATTGTGGGTTTCGGGGTGGGTATCGCGACAATCTTATTCCTCAAATAATTTGGCGAATAAGTATACTTTTTATATCTTTAGATACTGTGATTTAGTTATAAAACATATTGAAAATGAATTTTTTATAAAAGAAATAAGCTTATGTTGTTACCAATTTTTCGACTTAAAAATATTGTTGATAGCCTCCTCGAGTGGATAAAGGAGGATTTTAAAAATTCGGGCAGTGATGAAAATTCGTGGCTTTATCTTTTCTCAAAAGGCAATGATGACCAGGGTGGGAAATTCTTTAAAACAGCGAAAGAAATATTCATAAGAGATGGATTGAATAAAAATTCAATCAGAACAGCGTTTGAATTTCCGAAAAATGTTGTCGGCGCTCCCTGCGTTGTGATCAGGGAGCCTTCACGGGTGAATGGGTCGGGTAATGTTATCGGTAAAATATATCCGGGGGTAGTTCCTGTTTCACAGCCCACCGTTGGTCAACCGGGCATTGATATCAATATCTTTACTGATTCAAAAAGATTTTCTTATGATTTTCTTTGTGTGAGCGCAAATTTTTTTGAATCCTTGGTTGTTAGCGAGGTACTGTACGGGTTAATGCTTGGCGCGTATGATACTTTCGCGCAATCATTCCAGACAGTTGAATTTTCGTCGAGAGAGATAACAATTGAAAATGATCTTGTGCCTTTTCCTGTTTTTTTACGTGTTGTCACTGTTGATCTCCAATGTGATTTCAGAGCCCCCTCTATTATAAGAAATGAATATCTCGATGAAATTCGCATCATGGGAGTCTCGTCATTAAAACCCCTTTCACGAATACAAATTGTGGGTTCAGCGAGTGTTGTTCTTGGCGAGGAAACTCAGTTATCAGTGTTATATTACCCGAGTGATACAACTCAAAAGGGTGTCACATGGATTTCTTCGGATGTTAACGTGGCAAGTGTTGACAACAATGGATTGGTTCGGGGGATTACTGAGGGTAATGTTACCATAACAGCACGATCAGTGGTTGATCCACTGATTTTCACGACCGTCGTGATGAAAGTTCAACCCGGCTAACGAATAATTCGGAAAATTGGTTTGAATTCAGCAACATAGTGGTAACAGATGGTAAGCTGTTAATTAAAATCTGGGCTGAGAAGTCGAGATATTTCGGTATAAATTTTATTGAACTTTTAAAAATGGATTAATATGGCAAAAAATATATCCTCTCGGAAAATTAATGACACACTACAACCTAAAGTTTTTTCAACTGATGAAATTATGGTTGAGTTAAGGGTGATGGGGTTATGGCGTGAAGTGATGATAAAGGTTATCGGTCATCGCGTTATGACAAAGAATGAATGGAGAGAATTGTTGCGTGAAAAGAAAATTGATTTTGAAGGGTGAACTATTCCTCAAATAATTTGGCAGATAAGTATACTTTTTATATCTTTAGATATTGTGATTTAGTTATAAAACATATTGAAAATGAATTTTTTAGAGAATCAAATGGCTCAAAATATTGCCAATAGAATTGCGATTGAAAAAAGCATGGGAAAAGATTTTACACCCGAGGATTGTTTGGATCTTATTGAAAAGGCCGGCCGCGGTGCGCCTCTTGGCGAAGTGCGCACCTGGAACGGCAAGGAGTACATCAAAACTCCAAAAGGGTGGAGACCCAAACCTAAAGGTTACAAGGATGGTGGAAATAAGGAGGAAAAGAAAACCACTGACGGAGAAAAGAAACAATGGAACATGACTGATGGTAACGGTATCAAGTGGAGAATCGGTGATACGGTGCGGATTTACTCAGATTTAAATCATGATTCTGCGGGTAAAGAAGGGGAAATTCATGGATTTAACGGAACAGATACCATTGTTAAATTTGAAAATGGTAAACTTTCGACTTTTGCCGAAGGCACTTATGATAAAGTCGAAACAAAGAAACCGAGACCTGATTACAGTGCCTTACCTAAACAAGCTGAGGGACTCATGAATCGTCTGGTGGCTGAAAGTCCTGTGATGAATGATCCTAAATTGGTGAAAGTAAAATTGCAACCTAATGGTGATTACACCGTTTATTATGACGGGGAGGATACGGGTGTAAAAGCTTCTGTTCATACATTGTACGATAAAACAATTGATGAAATGTCATGGAGGGATAGTGATGGTGCTGAATCAGATGCCGCTTCTGATCCTAAAGAAGAAACAAAGAAGAAAACACCTTCATCCGTGAAGATTGAGGGAAAAACCTTTAAGATTCATAACGGGAAAGTCGAAGTGTCCATGTACGACAAAGATAGTCGTATCCTGGGGGTAATAAAATTTGCGAGGGAACATGGTTTAGGAATTAGTTGGGTAATAATATCATAAACCGCGGTATTATCATACTATAGGAAAGAATACAAAAAGAATTTTAATACACCATGTTTTTCAATAACGAACAGATACAAGAAATTTTATCCTTGGTCGATTTCAGATTCGCTGATCTGGTCTGGAGAATATTCGGACCAGATCATCTCACATCCTCCGATGCTGATATTTTAAAAAAATATGGCGTTAATGTATCTGCGTTAAAGGAAGTTATACCACCCTATTGGCAAAATTGGATGTTCGGGTTATTAACTGGTATGCTTTCTGATAGCGAAGCGGGTAAAATAACCTATGATAATTTTGTCAAATACCTTAATAGAAAACAATACATGCCACCTTCCTCGAGAGAGGTCGAGGAATATGAGATGGCATGTAACCGGACATATG
>UMHE01072716.1_pt1 | contig 11965 bp, 9 predicted proteins | sample 1965451 | NCBI WGS metagenome assembly UMHE01 (sample SAMEA4836090, study PRJEB28245) | human gut metagenome | biome: gut microbiome; material: fecal sample | place: Denmark | collected 2008 | reverse complement strand
TTTCTAGTACCTCTTTCTACATCAGAAATATAATTCTTAGAAAGATGACATCTAAATCCTAGTTCTTCTTGAGAGATTCCCTGCTGCATTCTTAATTCCTTAATACGCATTCCAAATCTTTCTGTGACAGTCATTATTCTTCCTCCATCTGACGAAGACGTGCAGCTTCTTCTTTGATCTTCTTGAAACGATGGTGAAGACCAGATTTAGAAATTGTCTGACCTGTCTTATTAAAATACACATCTGCTAGTTCATTAAGTGTAAGTTCTGGGTTTTCTAAACGAATCTGTGCTACATCCGCAGTCTTAGAATCTAGAATTTCTATGCCTGCTTTATCAATCACATAGGCAATATCTTCAATCTGTTTTGCACTCGCTGTCATAGCCTTCATTTCATTCGCAATATCGCAATTATTCCATCTATTGACGGTATTAGCCATAGAACGGTCAATACGTGTTGTTTCAAATTCCATAACAGAAGTAGAAGCACCTATAGCACGTAAGAAGTCTCCTATTCTTTCTGCAGATTTCATATAGATCACATAACGATTACGTCTCTTGATCACATGCGCATTTAAGCCATAGCTATTCAACATAGCTTCAATATATTGGGCAAGAGGTTCATCCTGTACACTCATCTCTAAATGATAATTAGATGTATCAGGGTTATTGACTGATCCACTTGCAAGAAATATACCTGCAAGATAAGCTCTTCTTGTACGATCATCATATAAAATCTCATCAGAAGGTAACATCGTAAATCCTAGACCTTCTAATAAATGAAGATCTTCTAGTATTTCTCTTGCCTTTGAAACCTTAAGAAGATAAACATTATTCTTCTTAAGCTTCATCATCTTTTTTACTTTAAATTCAATTGAAGGTGCATAAAGTTCTTTAAGAAGTTTATGCATCTTTGACGCTATTTTTGCGTTTTCTGTACGGATTAGGAGAGAGAGTCCCTGTCCTAACATCAGTGTTCCATTGGTTTTTAATAACGCACAAAGAATCGCTTTTGAACAGTCATGATCAAACTCGTTAAATACGATCTCTTCCTTTACTTTTCTTGAAAACGACAACATTTCTTTTCACATCCTCTAGTGGTCAGCATCACGATGCCACTTATATACTTTATAATATTTCTTATAATGGTCTGCAAGGAAATTAGTTAATGTGACAGAACGGTGCTGGCCACCTGTACAGCCAATACCGACAATCAATTGCATTTTTCCTTCTTTTTCATATTCTTTCAATAAATAATCATAGTAAGACAAAGTCCTTTTAATAAATTCCTGAGTTTCAGGTTTTTCCATAACATAGTCATAGACTTCCTTATCATTTCCTGTCTTATTTCTAAGTTCAGGAATATAGAAAGGGTTTGGCAGGAATCTTACATCAAGAAGTAAATCAGCATCCTTAGGAATACCAAACTTATATCCAAAAGATACAAAAGAAACACGGAATACTTCTCCTGTTTCATGATAGAAAGATGCTTCTAGTCTATCTTGTAAAGCTGTACGCTTTAATAGTGTTGTATCAATGATTAAATCAGCCTGTGTCTTAATCTGTTCATATTCCTGGCGTTCTAATTCAATAGAGTCATAAAGTGTATTAGCTTTATTCATGATCATCATTGGATGTGAACGTCTTGTCTGCTTATAACGCTTTAAGATTTCCATATTTTCACAATCTAAGAATACAACAGTCAAATTGATCCAATCCATATTCGTTAATTCACGAATTGCCTGAAGTGCATCTCCTAGATAGATTCCCATCGCAATCTTACCACCTAAAGTTTCATCTAATAAATAATCTCCAAACTGTTCAAGTAGTGCAACTGGATAGTTATCGATGCAATAATATCCCATATTTTCAAATATAGCCATGGCAGTCGATTTACCTGCACCTGACATACCAGTAACTAATACAACTTCTACATTCTTCATAGACTTATATCCTCCTCAACCTCATCTATTATAACATACAATCATAAGGGTATAAAGCATTCAAAAAGAGAACTATCATTAGTTCTCTTCAACAAGCTTAGCAGCATATTGCCCAGCAATTGCACCATCATTTGCAGCTGTGACAACCTGTCTTAATGTCTTTGTTCTGACATCACCAATCGCAAATATTCCAGGAATTTTTGTTTCCATATGTTCATCAACATCAATATAACCCTGTTCATTTGTGATGCCTAAATCCTTCACAAAATCAGTAACAGGATCTAAACCAATAAATGGGAAAATACCCTGTACGTAAAGATTTTCTAGTTCTTTTGTAACACTATCTTCTAGCTCTAAGCCTTTTAATGTATCATCTTCTACAATTAAGGCATGTGGCTTCTTTTTGAAGTGGAATTCAATCTTTTCATTATTCAGTGCTTTCTTCACTAGATAATCATCTGCACGGAAAACATCACGTCTCATAATAATATGAACCTTTTCTGTAATACCAGCAAGATAGATTGATTCTTCAATCGCACTATTGCCTCCACCAATGACAGCAACTTCTTTTCCTCTAAAGAATGGACCATCACAAACAGCACAATAAGAAATACCTTTACCTGTCATTTCATCTTCTAAGTGTAGTCCCATTTTTCTTTCTTTAGTTCCTGTCGCAATAATCACTACGCGAGCTTCTAGTTCTTCTTTAGAAGTAATAACCTTCTTATAGTCACCTTCATCTACAATAGATTTCACTTCTGTCATCTTAAATTGGGCACCGAAGTTAAGAGCCTGTTCATACATATCATATGCAAGCTGAGGACCCATCATCTCTTTTATTCCTGGATAGTTTTCGATGTGAGCTGTTAAGTTTAATTTACCACCTGGTGCACCTGATTCAATAATAGTCACATCAGCGCCTGCACGACTTGCATAGAGTGCAGCAGTGAGTCCTGCTGGCCCACCACCAATAATTATAATATCTTTCATAATCTACATCCTTTCTAGATAATCATATAAGTCATCATATGACTCCATCATATAATCTGGATGTTCATCAAGAAGTCCCTCTGTGCCTTTTAAAGACCAAGTGACTCCTATAGTCTTAATACCAGCATTTTTACCTGCTTGAATATCAGTCACATTATCACCAATCATATAACCTTTATTCGCATTCATCTTCTTCATTGCAGTTAATACTGCTTCTGGATGAGGTTTCCCATGTGTGACTTCATCACTTCCAATGACTACTTCAAAATACTGATCCAAGTGTGCACACTTTAATCCATATACAGCTGCATCCTTGAATTTAGTAGTCACAATAGCCATTCTTATTCCTTTCTCATGAAGTTTTTTTAATATTTCTGTTTCATGAGGGTATAGAGTAACATAATCATTATGCTTCTCATGATTATAAGCACGATAGATTTGTACTGCTTCATCTACCTGATCACCTGAAAAGAAACGTGCAAATGAATCTCTTAGAGGTGGTCCTAAGAATGAGAGAAGCTCTTCTTCTGATAATGTATAGTCAGGAAGAAGCTTTTTAAAAGTATATCTGAATGATTGGAAGATCAATTCATCGGTATTAAGTACTGTTCCATCTAGATCAAATAGAAGTACGTTATCTGTATTTATCATATCATTAATTGTTTCCTTATGTGTTTAAGATGCTTGAATAATTTCTTTGACAGCATCTAAGAATGCATCCATTTCTTCATCATTTCCAATAGTGACACGTAAGTATTGATTAATACGTGGGGCATTGAAATATCTTACAATAATATGTTTCTTTCTTAACTCTTTAAAGATATATTCAGCATCATAATCATCATGATGAATAAAGATGAAATTAGAATAACTGTCAGTCATAGTAAAGCCTATTTCTTTAAGGGCTTTTTTTATACGTTCACGTGTTGCGATAATCTTTTTCGCATGTTCTTTAATCACTTCACTGTCTTGAATAGACGCTTCGCCAATCACCTGAGCGAGTGCATCAATTGGATATGAGTTGAATGAATTCTTTACATCATATAAATGTGATACAAGTTCTTTATTACCTAAAGCTACACCAAGTCTACTACCTGCAAGTGAACGGAATTTAGAGAATGTATGAATCACAAGTAAGTTATCATATTTCTTTAAAAGTGGTATAACTGTTTCTCCACCAAAATCAATATAGGCTTCATCAATCACAACAACACTCTCAGGATTATGTTTGATAATATCTTCGATATCATCTACAGACATAAGTTCACCTGTTGGCGCATTTGGATTAGGGAAGATAATTCCACCATTCTTATTAAAATAATCTTCTTTCTTAATCTTAAATGCATCATCAAGAGCCACTGTATTATAATCAATATTAAACAATTCACAATAAACAGGATAGAAAGAATAAGTAATATCTGGGAAAAGAATAGGATTCTGTCCGTTAAAACATGTTAAGAATGTTAAGGCGAGAACTTCATCACTTCCGTTACCTAAAAAGACCTGATCATCTTCTAATCCATAATACTCTGCAATTAAATGTTTAAGCTTTGATGCATCTGCATCAGGATAGAGTCTTAGTTTAAATGGATCAAAGGATTGAATTGCTTCTTTGACTTTTTCTCCTGGTTCATATGGATTTTCATTTGTATTTAGTTTGATAAGATTAGACATCTTAGGCTGTTCACCAGCCACATAAGGTTCTACATCTCTTAAATTATTTCTCCAGCTCATTATATTTTACCCCCTAGTATATCATCGATCATTTCATAGACATAACTATAAATATAATCTGCTTTTTCTTGAATATCATCATGTGCATAATTAAATGTACAGCCATGATCTCCTGCTTCAATCATTGAAAGGTCATTCCATGAATCACCTATTGTATAGGTTATCGCATTTGTTTTGTCCTTGAGATAAGTGACACCACTCCCCTTAGAACAGTTGTTAGGAACAATATCTAGGAAATGAAGATTAGGATGACATTCAACATCATCACCATATTTGTCTTCAATTCTTTTCTTAATGATATTAATTCTATCAATCTGATTATCTTCCTGATTTAAGCTAATGATCTGAAATGAAGGACTTTCCTTCATTAATGTCATATAGTCGTCTGGAATAGGTATATTTCCCATATCACTATGTGCAAAAGATTGATGATTAAAACAACCATAACTATTCTTTCCATCACACATATGCACAAACATATTGGCTTCTACTCCCCATTGTAGAATATCAAGTCCAATTGATTGTTCTATATGTTTCTCATAGAGAGTTTCTTTATTGGAATCAAGAATTGCCCCGCCATTATTTAAGACTAGATAGTCAAAAGGATAACCATCCTGCTCAAGGATTTTATTCATTTCTAATATATGGCGTCCTGTACAATAAACAACTTGACCGCCCGCATCATGAAAACGTGTTAAGGCTTCTTTGTTTAAAGGTGAGATCTGTTCATTGTCACGATAAAGAGTTCCATCTATATCACAAAATACCATTTTCATAGCTCTACCCTCCTTAATTTCCCATTATATAGGAAGGTGTCAATAAAAAAAAGTCATATTAATAGAAAAAGGCTGGAGAGAGCTTTCTCCAGTCCTAAACATTAACTTTCTTTCTTAATAAGAATGAAAATAATAGAAATCATTGAGACTAAACCTAAACCAATTATCATTAATAGATTTGTTGGATCACCTGTTTGAATGATTTCTATTGGTGTATTCTCATAATCAAATGTATATGTATCACCCTTCACATTTTCATCAATGACGACCTTCTTGACTTCTGTAGATAAATGGTAGCCAAATGGTGCTTTTGTTTCTTTGATATAGTATGTACCATATCTTAAATCTTTAAATGTTGCACTACCATCTTTTGATGAGGTGGCAGCCATACTATAAATACAATCAGGATCTTTGTAAAGTGTGAATTCAAAATCTTTATCCCTGATTAATTGTTTTGTCTTTGCATCCACCTTATTCACCTGGATATTCACTAATATTGGCTTTTCTTTGATTTTTAAAGATAGATTTTCTTCCCCAGAAACAGTGAATGTAGTATCTGTTACTGTTTGATATCCTCTAGGTGTCTTTGTTTCCTTAAGAATATATTCTTTACCTGCTTCTAGATGACTCACTGCATGAACTTTACCATCAGTGATCCATTGATCAATGAGATTTCCTTCCTCGTCAAATACAGAGAACTGGGCATCTAATACAGGTTCTTCTGTTTCTTCATCTACCTTATGGATAGTAATTTCAGCATCTTTCATCACAACTTCCTGATTTTCTTTAGAAACTGTAAATGTAATAGATTCTGCTTTCACATAACCATCAGGAGCTGTTGTTTCAATAAGTGTATAAGTTTGACCTTCTTCTAGTCCACTGACACAATGAGGAACATTAGTAGAAGTCCATGAATCTACAACTTTATTAAATTCATCTCTTACTTCTAGATGGGCACCTACTACTTCCTTCTTACCAGTTAAATCTGTCTTAGAAATCTTAACCTGTTTATCTTTCATTACAATTGCTTGATTCTTCTTTTCATTAGATACAGTAAACTTGATAGATTCAGCTTTCACAAAACCATTAGGTGCTGTGATTTCAGTTAAGATATAATCATGTCCTTCAATTAATCCTTTGATTGAATGAGGCTTGTTGGTAGAAGTCCATGTATCAATAATCTTTCCATTCATATCTGTGACCTGCATCTTTGCACCTTTGATTTCATCTATGCCTGCAATATCTTTCTTAGATGCAGTAACAGTCGTATCTACAAAAGTCATAGAGAACAGCTTATCGCCAGTGATCTTAACATATTGTGTTTCATCAGATAAGACAAAGTTTTCTTTATTACCATCTTCTTGATCTGGTGCAGATAATTCTTTTACATAATATGAACCATATGGTAAATTACCAGATTTTGCGATACCTTTGTCATTTGTCTTAATAGACATCACAAGCTGACCTTTCTTATAAAGGGTATGACCGATATACATATCATTATTCGCATAGATACCAAATTCTCCACCCTTTAATGGCTGATTGTTTGTGTCACTCTTTAGTATTTCAATTTGTCCTACTTTTACTTTATCTTGAGATTCGACATGATTCCATACAATGGAAGTTGTCTGATCCTTGTAAGTAAGTTCTACTGTATAAGTTTGAGGATCTAAGTTATAACCTACAGGTGCTTTTGTTTCTTTTACTGTATAAATACCTAATACAAGATTACTTAATTGACCACGACCTGTCTTATCAGTCATGATCTTACCTACTTCTTTATTTTCTGAGTTATATACTGTATATTCAGCACCTTCTAATGACGCTTCACCTTGTACAAGTCCATCTGCATCAGATTTCTTTATAAGAATTTGTCCTGTAGGGGCTTCATCAGTAATAGTGACTTCTGATGTTTCTCCTGGTTTAACTGTTGTGCTGAATGTCGCTGTATTCACTAAATATCCATGAGGAGCATTCTTTTCAGTAATGGTATATTCACCTACTAATAAGTTATCAAGTACTATTTCACCATTTGTGACTGTCACATCCTGATCGAAATTATTACCAGTCACATGGAATATGGCACCATCTAATAGATTTCCACCTACATCTGTCTTTCTAAGCTTTAATCTTCCAATCACTGCCTGGAACTGTGCATTCGCAAATGTAGTAACTTCTGGAGGAATTGTATACCAAGTACTAATATGCTGGTATTTATCGTTGCCATTATGAATAATTAATGGCGCAAAAGTGAAACCTCCTGACTTATAACCAGAATAGACTGGTCCTGTATAAGTCGCATCTGCTTCATAATGCATTGTATCTCCACCATAGATATCTACTGTTTCACCAGACTGGTTTCTTGTTTCATTGACTACCTTTGCTTTATCTGTACCAGTACTAATAGTAATATGATATCCATTAGGACCATTGAGTCTGACTGATTCTGATTTCTGTACTCTCGCATTTTGATCATAGTAAGTACTTAAATCATTCTTACTAAACAAAAGATTATTCTGATTCAAAGGATCAGGTTTAGAAGTCGCATAATTATAGAAATCAGCAATCTTACCTTTTTTAAGTGTTGTATTAGAATAAGCATGAGAGAGTGCCATGGACATAATGACATTCTTTTCATCATCATTTAATCTATTCATACCATCCCATGTCTGATAACCAAACCATCCATAATACATAATCTTACGTATGTTCGCATATTTAGGTTCTGTGCTTGTATAAAAATCACCGGACATTGTTTGATTCGATGGAGTTGTCTTCTTATGTTCAATACACCAGGCTCTTCTTCCATCAATTGTGAAATTACCTACAGTACTGCCATATGCAGTAGATTTACCATGCCATTCCATTTTATAGGATGCTGCACTGACACTTTGTGTAGTGATCCCTACTATCATAAGCAATGATAATAGAACAGCACCTATTCTTCTTACAATATTCATCTTGTTTCCCTTTCCACTAAATAAAAAAAGACATATATATGTCATGAGAGAATCTATATAAAACAGTACAATGACTGTAATTGGAGTTAAAAAAAGGGAAGCATGCATTATGCATACTTCCCTGAGGAATACTCGTTAACGAGCAAGAGAATGGTTTCCTTCTGTTTGTGCTTTAAATTGTGATTGGTACTTATTTCCCGGGTAAACTACAAGAGATACTTGACTATCATTGATATAAGCACCTAAGCCATAATGGCCTAAGGATTTTTTATTTGTTTCAAATTCTTCTTGTTTATTGTGGAAAGCTTTCATCAACTTATTGTATGTAGGCTGATCAATCACTGATGTGATTAATTCTTTGTTGTTTTCCTGAAGAAGATCTTTGAATGTTTTACAGTTATCTTTTGTGATTGTAGTTTTGATAGAATCTGTCTTTGAACGATTATAAGTACGTTTAATCACAAGAGTTGTATCATCATTCAAAGATGTCTTACATGTAATAGCTGTATAGAGATCATTGTTGGAATAAACAGAATAATCATAAGTAGCAGTAAATGTCTTACCATACTGTTTTTCTAATGATTTCTTATAAGACTGAGCAGGTTTGATGAATGTTTCAGCATTAGAAAATTTCTTCTTAAATGCGCTAGAAGAATCAAAGTGATAGACTTCTTCTCCTTCTGATTTCTTTAATTCACCTAACTCATAAAGTTTTGACTGCTGGAAATTAGATGTAATTGACTTTCCTGTAAAGAACTGACTATAGAATACAATAGCCATAGGAAGCGCAATAGTCAGTAACATGATGACTAAATAACCTTTCATCATGCGACCTAGAATAGTCGTACTTCTAGGTGGATTTCTTCTTAAATCATAACCGCAATGTGGACAGAAGTGATCTGTGGGTCTGATATCTTTATGACAATGTGGACATTTCATAGTTATTACTCCTTAAAATAATGATTCATAAATACTTTGAATTCTTTAATGAATTCTTTTTTCTTTTTGATTTGTTGACTACGATCCTTAATCGCATAATAGTCTTCATCAAGATACTGATATTTACTTTGTACAGAACCCTTTGAGATGACTTCTAATGTGGGTGTCCAATTAAAATCAAATGTTTTATAGAGATTCTTATAGAACTCTTTTTCTTCTTTTGTGGCATCTTTTTTGAGTGATGCATCACGATATGCTTTGATATTGAGGTAATAAACACCTTCATCTGGATGCTTATTAAGATAGTCTTCAAGGATAGGTTTAAAAGCCTGACAGTCTCCACAATCAGGACGACCTAGATAAAGCATGAAAGAAACATCTTCTTTCATGAGTTTCTTTAATTCTGTATATTGTATCTCTTTAATACCTTTTACACTCTTTTTTTTAACTGAAGATGTACTACATCCTAAAAGTATTAAAGTAAGGCATAAAATGAGTAATTTCTTCATTTTCATTTCTCCTTTTCGACTATATTAACACAAATACAAAAAAAGCGAAACTAAGACGTCTCGCTTTAATAGTTCAATTATTTAATAAGGCTTGTACCATCCATTTCTTCTGGGATAGCAAGTCCTAGAAGCTGTAACATAGTTGGAGCTAAGTCTCCAAGTTTTCCGCCTTCTTTTAATTCAAGGTGAGAGTTTGTTACGATTAAAGGTACATCGTTTGTAGTATGTGCTGTGAATGGGTTACCTTCTTCATCAAGAAGTCTTTCAGCATTACCATGGTCAGCAGTGATTAACATAGTACCACCAAGTTCAGCAACCTTTTCATATACTTCACCAACACAATCATCAACAACTTCAACTGCTTTAATAGCTGCAGGAATAACACCTGTATGACCAACCATGTCGCAGTTAGCGAAGTTAACGATGACTACATCGAATTCTCCAGAATCTAATTCTTCGATTAACTTATCTTTTACAAGGTAAGCACTCATTTCTGGCTGTAAGTCATAAGTAGCAACCTTAGGTGAGTTGATTAAGTCACGCTTAGCACCTTCGATTTCCTTATCTTCTCCACCATCAAAGAAGAATGTTACATGGGCATACTTTTCAGTTTCAGCAATTCTTAACTGCTTTAATCCCTGAGCTGATACATAATCACCAAATGTGTTAGTTAATTCAGGTAAAGCGAATGCTACATGACCATTTACTGAATCAGCATATTTCATCATACATACGAAATAGATACCATTTCTCTTAGTAGCAGGTGTATATCCCTTATCTGCATAGAAATCAGGATTTGTCATAACAGTGGCAATCTGGATTGCTCTGTCTGGACGGAAGTTAGCAAAGATGACAGAATCATTATCTTCTACAGCACCGTCTACTGCTGAGTTATAACCAGGTACTACGAATTCATCAAATACTTCTTCAGCATAAGAATCTTTTACGAACTGTACTGGATCAGTGAAGCTGTTTCCTTTATGATCAACAATTGCTTCATAAGCTAAGTTAATACGGTCAAATCTCTTATCACGGTCCATTGCATAATAACGTCCAGAAATAGATGCGATTTCGCCAACACCGATTTTCTTCATTTCTTCAGCAAGTTCACCAACGAAGTCTACTGCTGAATCAGGTGCTACGTCACGTCCATCTAAGAATGCATGTACATAAACCTTAGTTAAACCAGCATCTTTAGCAAGCTTTAATAAAGCATAGATATGTTCATTTGAAGAGTGAACTCCTCCGCTAGATAATAATCCCCAGATATGTAACTTAGAATCATTCTTTTTAGCGTTTTCTACTGCTTCTACAAATTTTTCATTTGTGAAGAAAGTACCTTCAGTAATTGCTTTATTGATTAAAGTAAGTGACTGATAAACAGTACGTCCTGCACCAATATTCATATGACCAACTTCTGAGTTACCCATCTGTCCTTCAGGTAAACCAACAGCGTTACCACAAGCTTTAATAGTTGTAGTTGGATACATTGCCATTAAATCATCAAGATTAGGTGTATTAGCAAGTTTTACTGCGTTACTATCTACTCTATCAGTTAATCCATAACCATCCATAATACATAAAACAATAGGTCTTTTTTTCATAACTTTTCATCCTCCGTATACTTCAAAGATAATAGCATTATCCACTTTGAAATTCAATAAGCATGATTTAAAAATTAGATATTTAAACCATAACTTTCTAAGATTTCTTCACCAAAGGAAATCAAACGTTCAACATCGATATCCTCTTCTCCTCTTTGTGAATAAACGATAATCATCTGTTCATGATACTCAAAGCGATTACAATGAATAAGCGCATTAATATCTTTACTCATCTGAGGTAAATAGTTAATAAACTGATTTTCTTTCATCTTTCTTAAAAGAATACAATAATCTGCTAATGCAAGTTCTAGATGAAGAATTGTACGCATACGATCTTTATTAAGTACTGCTTCTTCAAGTATTCCTTCCTGTAAATCAATCTTTTTCATATGATTGAGTACAACCTTAACGTTAGAGATAGAACCATCCAACGCTTCCATATAACATTTCTCTTTGAGTTCTCTTTCCTTCATGATTTCCTCCATTTCCCCGCGCCTTCGTTGCGCGGACA
>UMHE01052729.1_pt1 | contig 11968 bp, 6 predicted proteins | sample 1965451 | NCBI WGS metagenome assembly UMHE01 (sample SAMEA4836090, study PRJEB28245) | human gut metagenome | biome: gut microbiome; material: fecal sample | place: Denmark | collected 2008 | reverse complement strand
CGGCTTGGGTATCCGTAATTTTTCATACGGAAAACGTCGACGAATCTATTTGTATCAAAAAACTCGGGACAACGTATTTTTCCGGATCGTATCGTAAGAACGAATTGCAGAAATTTCACGATTACGTAGCGCCTACAATTGTTTTCGAAAGCAAACTTCCGCTTGTGGGAAGTTACGGCGAAACGATCCTTGTTCCTGCGGCGAAAGCTTACGACAACCTGTCGCCGATGATGGAAGTTTTCGTTACGGTCACTTCTCCCGACGGTAAGGTGTTGCTTTCTGAACGAAAGGCTACCGAAACGTTTAGTTTTACGTTATTGCAATACGGAAAATACGAAGTGGCGTATTCGGCGACAGATACGGCGGGAAATATAGCGAACGTCGTAAAAGAAGTTGAGCTTTTCGATAGAAACGCACCTGTTATCGATTACGTCGGCCAAACGCAATATACCGTAAAAACCGGCGATAGCGTCGTACTTAAAAAATTTGACGCTTACGATTCCGAGGAAGAATCGTTGCAGTACAGAATATTTATTATCGATACCGACGGTAAAATGAAGGAAAAGAATAACGGCGACAGTTATACGTTTGCAGAGAAAGGAAGATATACCGTCCGCCATGTTGCGTACGATACCAGTGGAAATTATGCAATTTTAGATATTACGGTTACGGTACAGTAAAAATGGGAGAAAAAGCAGAATGAAAAAAAAGAATATTTTTACTTCGTTGGTTTCGGCTGTTCTCTGTTGCGCTATATTTTTCTCGGTCGGGTGCGCCAGAGATAAAAACAACGAAACGGAAACGAACGAAACCGGCATAAAAGATACGAATATAATTCTTGCGCAGAACGGATCGTCGAGGTATAAAATCGTCATTCCCGAGGATGCGGCAGAAGTCGTTTCCACCGGTGCGAACGAAATAGCAACCTATATCAAATTGTCTACGGGGGCGGAGATTCCGGTCGTAAAAGACAGCACGATCGAAGATCATTCGGATTCGGATTGCATAATTTCGATAGGCGAGACCTGGATGAAGCAGAACAGCGGAATAAGTGCAACTCGCTCGGAAGTTAAACGCGACGGCTACAAGATAAAAAGAAAAGACAATACCGTATATATTGTAGGAGCAACAGAGCGGGCGAGCGCCTACGGATGTATGGAATTTCTGGAACAACAGATCGGGTATGAAGTTTATACGGCGAAAGAGATCGATTATTTAACGTACGACACGCTCTATTTAAAGGATTTTTCGCTAATTGATATTCCCAGCTTTGAAACAAGAAATTCCGACGGAATAGCGCAGGCGGATCAGGATACGAGTTTTCGGTTGCGCTTGGGATTGATGTTCGGGTACGGAACGAAAAAATACGCTAATACGCGTTCGCAGGATTATATTCCCAACGGCGATCATAATACCGATGTGATTATTTCTGCGGATAAAAACCCAGATTATGCCAAATATGCAGGAAGCGGTGCAACGCAAATCTGTTTTACGCAGGGAAACGGGATAGAGGAAGCGTATATTAGCGAGTTGATTAAATACATACAAGAAATGCCTGACGCATATCTCGTTAACATATCGCAGGAGGACGGAAAAAACTTTTGTACTTGCGATAAATGTCAGGAAGAAATGAGGTTGTACGGTTGCAGCGGACTGTGGATTCGATTTTTAAATAAGATTATTAACGGAATCGAAGAATGGAAAGCAAATAATTGTCCTGAACGCGATCTGGAATATACCACGTTTATTTACGGCGATACATTGCCGCCTCCCGTGGATCTGCAGGCAGACGGAACTTATAAAATCAAAGACGAAAGTTGTTATCCGCATGAAAAACTGAATTTGCGCATAACGCAGAATTCCTGCCCGCATCATGCGCTTGATGATCCGGATTGTTCCGTGAATCCCGCCAAAATGAATTATATCGAAGGCTGGCAGGCGATAGCGAATAAATTTCATATCTGGGATTATTCGGCAAAATATACCTGTTTCCTGCCCTTTTTCAACGACATAAACAGGATTAAGAGAAACAAAGAAATTTATGCGGAAATGGGCGTAACGGATTATTTTACCGAATTTAACAGCGGCGGTTCGTTCACTCAGTTCGGTTATTTACGGTTGTACCTGCACGCGAATTTGATGTGGGACGTCAATCAGGACATAGAGGAACTCACCGACAAATTCTTTGAACATTATTATAAGGACGTTGCGCCTGAAATGCGTGCGATTTATAACCTTTACAGAACGCACGACGCCGTAAACGATTTTACGGATGCGTTGATCGATCTGAAACGGTTCCCCCGCAGTCTGGTGGAGCAGACGGAATATTATTTTGATTTAGCGGAAGAGAAGTGCAGTCGTATCGGCGACATAGCCCTCCGAGAGAAATTGCAGAACAGAATTATGCAGGAACGCGCGTGTACGAATTTCCTTAAATTATACTTATACGACGGATACGGTTACGATTCCGACGAATACAATACGCTTTACACCTTATTTGTAGATCAGATGACGAGTATGAATATGCCGAGATTTTCAGAAAGCACGTCTATGGAATCGTGGCTGGAAAGCGCAAAACGTAATTGACAAAGTAAAAACAACGGATCTAATTTATGCTTTATAAGTTTCAAAAGACCATAGAAATTCGCGAAGGCGAATATTTTCGCGGCGGTGTCGTGGCGCACGGACTGCGGATGCCGATAGACAGATATTCCGAGTACTTTTTTGACGTGAATGAGAACAAGACGGATAATCAGGTAAACGGACTGTTTGTCAGTACGCAGGGAAGGTATATTTATGCCGGGGGAGAATATTCCGTTACGGTGAAAGACGGGCGTATTACCGTTGCTTCTACCGTTCCTGTTATCGAAGGCGAGGCGGACGGCACGCTGAAAGGCGCGTATCTTGCGGCGATGAAGTATGCTAAAACGGAAACTTCGCATAATTTTCCGCGGGGACTGTTGAAAAGTCCGCAATTTTGCACCTGGGTGGAAATGGGAGTGAACGTTTCACAGAAAAAAATCCTTTCCTATGCCGACAGAATCGTCGATATCGGATTTTCATACGATCTTTTAATCATCGACGACGGCTGGAGCGTGGATTATGGCGACTGGCGTTTCAATAAAGAGAAAATTCCCGAAGCGAAAAAAATGCTGGACGAATTGCATAAAAAAGGCTTCCGCGTATCGTTATGGATCGTTCCGTTCGTTAACAAATCGGCAAAAGATTACGAGACGTTGATGAAAGCCGGCGCGTTCGTGCGCACGTCCGACGGGGAAGTCGCCATGAAAAAATGGTGGAACGGCACGAGCGCCGTTCTCGATTTAACCTCGCCTGCGGCGAAAGAGTATTTAATCGGAACGTTAGACGGTTTGGTAAAAGAGTATAATGTGGACGGGTTCAAATTCGATGCGGGGGACGAAAGGTTTTATTCATTCGACGATTTGACGTATGCCCCCGTTACGCCCGCCGGGCAATGCTCCCTGTATTCGGAAATTGCGAAAAGATATGAAATAGCGGAAGTGCGTTCGGGATTTTTGAACGGGGGGGCGCATATGATCACCCGTCTCGGCGACAAACGACGTTCATGGGACGAGGACAACGGAATCCGCGCGCTTGTGCCGAATATGATACAGGCCGGACTTTGCTGTTATCCGTTTTCGTGTGCGGATATGATCGGCGGAGGAAACATCGTAGATTTCGACGCAGAAGGGTTAAATGCTCTTTCTTATGACGAAAACGGCGATATTATTACCGAAAAGAGAAAAGATACCCTGGATAACGAAACGGAACTCGCCGTCCGATTTTGTCAATGTAACGCATTAATGCCTGCGATGCAGTTTTCCTGTTCATACTGGGATAAAAGCGATGCCCTGTCGCAGGCGTATAAAAAGTGCGTTGCTTTGCATGAAAGCGTAGGGGAATATTTAGACGAGTTGATAACAAATGCAATCGAAACAGGCGAACCGATTCTGCGTTGCGTGGAATATGAATTTCCTCATCAGGGCTTTGAAAAAGAAAACGACGCGTTTTTTTTGGGCGAAAAATATTACGTCATTCCTGTAATAAAACGCAGCGTTACGCAAGTCCGGGTTCGTTTGCCTGAAGGGGCGGCATGGAAGTATTGTCCCGACGGGGTAGTGTATCGGGGTGGTACTACGGTAACGGTGGATGCGGGAATAAACGTATTGCCGTATTTCGAGCGATTGACATAAAAACGGGAGGACGTATGTTAAAAAAAGAGATACAGGAAGAAATAGGATTTTCTTTTTCTGCCGATACGCGTTTTGAAAAACGTACAGGCGGATTGAAGATTTTCGGAAAAGACGGAAAAATCACCGTATATTATGAACAGGAAAGTCAACTTGCGAGAGCGGCGTTGCTGATAAAAGCGCACGGAGAACAGGGAGATTTCTGTATAGAGGACAAGCGTCGGTTTGACGATTTATGTTTTATGGTGGACTGTTCCCGTAACGGGGTTTTAACCGTTTCTACCGTGAAAAAGTATATACGGAATCTGTCTATGCTCGGATATACGAGCATGATGTTATATACGGAAGATACCTACGAAATAGAAGGCGAACCCATTTTCGGTTATTTACGCGGAAGATATACAAAAGCCGAAATGCGCGAGATCGACGCGTATGCGAAAGAATGGGGAATAGAGATGATTCCCTGCATACAGACGCTGGCGCATCTGAACGCGCTGCGCCGCTGGTATACTGATTACGAGGATCTGTTCGATTGCGACGATATACTTTTGGTCGGGGACGAAAGGGTGTATAAACTGATAGACAAAATGTTTAAAACCATGTCGGAATGTTTTTCTTCCCGGCGGATACATATCGGCATGGACGAAGCGCATAACGTAGGGCGCGGCGCGTATATGGATAAAAACGGCTACAGGAATACGTTTGACGTTCTGTCGGAACATTTGAATAAAGTAGCTGAAATCGCTGCGAAATACGGGTATAGCGTTTTGATATGGAGCGATATGTTTTTAAACCTTGCCGAGCGGGAAAAACGCCGTCTGGACGAAATAGGAAAAGCATTGATTCCGACGGACGTTATCGACAGAATCCCGAAGAACGTATCCGTATGTCATTGGGATTACGGCGGTTTTCCTTCGGAAAATTATCTGCATCGGTTTAAAATGCACCAAGATTTCAAAAATCCCGTGTGGATGGCGGTCAGCTCGCATAAAACGGGCGGATTCGCTCCTGCAAATTCGTTTTCGGAACACGAGATGAAAACGGCGTTTTCGGCATGTAAAAAATATAAGATGAATCGCATAATCAACTGTTCCTGGAACGACGGAGGCGCGGAGGCAGCGCAATTTTCCAACTTGCCTTCTGTCGTTAACGTTTCGGGCTATGCGTTTGGAAAAACGCGTACGCAGATGAAAACAGAATTTCTGGCGTTGACCGGGTATACTTACGAATCGTTTATGAAGTTGGAATGGACGGATAACGGTTGCGGCCGATACACCGAAGATCACGTGCGCGTTACAAAAGTAATGTTGTATAACGATATATTAACGGGGCAACTCGATACCGAAGTGGATAAAGCATATACGCCTTGTTTTACCCGTGCAGCAAAAGCGCTTATACGTGCAGCGAAAGGTCAGTACGAGTATATGTTTAAAAACATGGCGCAGATCGCGCGCGTTATGTCCGTAAAATACGAAATCGGCGTTCGTTTACGCGAAGCGTACGCGGCAGGCGACAGGGAAAAAATGCGTGCCGTTACCGAAGATATGGACGAAACCGTAAGACGTATAAAAAAATTCATAAGAACATTGAAAACTCAATGGATGACGGAGCTGAAACCATACGGCTTTGAAATTCAGGAATACCGTCTGGGCGGCGTAATGGAGCGTATAAAAGGTTGTAAAGAACGCGTGCTGCAATACGTTAACGGCGAAACGGAAAATATTCCCGAATTGGAAGAAACCTTATACCCGGACGCATGGTTGGGAAGAAACGAACGTACGGGACGGCAGGCGTATAACAGTTTCGAGCTGATAGCGAGCGTAAACAGATTTTAATAGAGGGAGGTAAAATTATCGCTAAAAAAATAAATGAAATACAGGGTATTAACGCGCCAAAGCCGATTCGCTTCTGACGGCTCAGCGAAGTTCGAATCGGGGAAAATTACGTAAAAAACAGGAGGGAATTTAATGAAAAAGAAAACAAAAAACATAATAATTTCGGCGGCATTAACCTGCGCGCTTTGTTTTGGCGTATCGGGTGCGACGTTACAATCCGTTGCAGCCGAAACGGTGTCCGTCACCGCGCTTGTCGGGACGACGACCGATAACGTAACGGTAAGCGCTTCTACGTCCGGCCTTAACTTAATTCGTACAGACGCTACGTTGGCTTGGAGCGCACAGATCGATTCGTTATTTACGGGCACGACGGCAATTACCTATCGGACGACTGATCGAAAAGCGGATAACGGCGTAATTCAAGCCAACGCGTTCACGGTTACAAATTTTTACGGTGAAGAAGTTGCGCGGTTTATTATCGGGAACAAGTACTGGGGCGTTATAACGAAGGAAGGATGGGGTTTAACCAAAGCGTTTCTGTACAATACCTCAACCGGCGCATATACCACGGCAGCCGTAACGGACGGCGTAGCGGGAGGATATACTTCCGTATCGCAATTGGCAATGACCGACGGGTTGTGCTTTGAAAAAAATATTCCCGATTTTTATCCTTCCCCCGCGAACGGATCTATGACTGAAATTGCGGGTACGGTAACGTTTGCCTATGCAGACGGAAAGATGACCGTATCTACTTCTACTTTCGACCTTGAAAACGTCAACGACGACAACAAAAACAAAGTCGGTAACGGGCAGACCGTCGCCGTGGGAGAAGTGGAAGTCAACCTGGACCAGGGTTATACAATTACGGTTGGCAGCGCAAGCGGGTTAACGCTGGAGGACGGAACTTCGTTTTCGTATCCGTATAGCAGTAACATAATAATTTCCGATATTAACGGGTGCGATACGACGAAAACTTTGACGACTAACGAAAAGACGGACGATATCGTTTATTATGCGGCGAAGTCGCAGGAGAGCGGGAACCCCGTCATTTCGTTGAATAGCGGCGCAAGCCTGAACAAATTCTACTATGTAGAACAGACGAAGTGTATCGACGAAAACGGAAACGAGCTCTATGTTTCGCCGAGCAAGGTTGCGTTCGATTATGCCGATAACAAGTCGTTTACGGCAAATGAAGACGTTACCGTTTCCTACGGCGGAAAAAATAAAGGCTACACGGTACAGATTAACGGTTTGCCTGAAATAGCTACGAACAGTTTGGTCAACGTTTCCGACGGCGTTACGCTGACGACGGCCAGTGCGGTGAATTGGACGGATTCAAACGGTGAACCGCAAACGCAAAAGGGCCTCCTGGTGTCGGGCTCTAGTAACAAGTCGGCATGGAATGCGGAGTTGAACGGCGTCTTTACGGGAAGCACTTCGCTTTCGTATTTTTTGATGTCCTTAAACCATGAAGGCAATACTGCATATACCGCCAGTGCGTTTACGATTAAACAAACGGACGGAACGAAGATTGCCGATTTTGTGGTTCTGCGAAATCATTGGGGATACATCAGTACGACGCGTGCTTATGTGTACGATGCGATAAATAAAAAATATATGACGCAAAACGTTGTTTGGAAAAATGGAGGGTATCAATATACGGGCGTAACGGAGTTGAACCGAGTGGCTTCTGGTACGAGTACGGAGCACGGGTTTGCTTCATTTGCAAGCAATATGTATGTTTCTCCGACTTTTTCCACTAGGAATATGAATACTATCAAAAACGATAATATATATGGAACGGTACTATTTTCTTATGAAAACAATACCTTGACGATTACGACGACTACCTACGACGTTGGCGGTCATGAGGGCAAGACGGGAGAGAATTTCGTCGGACAAGGTCAAACGATTACAATAGGTGAAATCGTAGGCGTCGACCTTTCCGGAGGATACACGATTTCTATGGGAAGTGCGCCGAACGTTCCGTATACTGACGAGGGAGAGTTTGCCTATCCCGCAAATTCGCCTATCTTGCTTGTCAAAATCGACGGTCAGGACGTAACGGGTGAGACGGTGCAGACGACGGAAGCGACGGAAAACATTTTGGTAGAGAATACTCTGAACAACGGCGTTATCGAACTTTCCAAAGGGGAAACGCTTGTATTTGAAAGCGTGTCGACCGTATCTGTCGGCGGAATGCAGATTAAAGCAAGCCCGTCGGTTTCGGTGAACACCGTGTACGGATCATATACGGAATTTGGCGATAACGCAGTGGTAACGGTAAAAGATTCGTTGGGGGCGCGCAAGGATTTTTACGTGCGAGTAAAAGGACTTTCCGAAGAGCTTACGGGTACGGAAATGAACGCGGGCGCCGCTATCAGAACGGCAGCTCCGTACGGGATTCGTTTCTGCATGAACGTTTCCGCGGCAGATAAGGCGCTTATCGACGAAAACGTAGGGGAGGACAAAGCTTATACTTCCGTTAGATACGGAATGATTATTATGCCCTATTCGTACGTTTCCGCTTACGGCGGTTTAACAAAAGAAAATCTGTTCGGCGCGTCCGCCGTTTACACGTGGACGGGTAAAGACGGCGTCGGCGAGACGCAGATTATGCTCAGATATTCCGAAAACGGTTTACAGGCAAAGGACGGAAATTATGCGTTGTGGTATGCCAATACCGGTTTAACGGGCAGCGCGATTACGATGAAGTTTATCGGCGCAGGGTTTATCGAACTTACCAGGCAGGACGGAACGAAGGAATACAAGATCGTAACGAAATACGAAGGATACGATGAAAGCGACGAAACAACTTTTGCCGCAACAAACGTGCGTTCCTGCTATGAAGTGGCGGTTGCAGCGTATGAAGATACAAGCGCGGATGCGCCGAGTGCGGTAGTCAAGCAGTTTTTACTGGATAACTATTTGATTCCCAACGGATATGAAGGGGGAAATAACTGATGAAAAAAGAATATATCGTTCCGATGATAACGGTTAAATTCTGCTTGAAAGATATTATTACTGCAAGCGGCGGAGAGGACGAGTATGGTATGTTCGATAAAAATATTTTCGGTGATATCAATACGAAAATTAACGGTGATCTCTGTTAATTGAGGAATGCAAAATAAAATAAAGGCGGGTCGGGTTCGACTCGCCTTGGTTTAAAAATTCAACAGAAAAAATGGAGTAAACAGGATAAAATGAAAGAGAATGATTATTTAGGCGTTATGCTTGATTGTTCGAGAAACTCAGTTATGAAAGTGGAAGAATTGAAGAAATTTATTCTCGTGCTTAAAAAGATGGGGTATAATTGTCTGCAATTATATACTGAAGATACGTATGAAATAGATGGAGAACCGCAATTCGGTTACAGACGGGGAAAATATTCCAAAGCAGAGTTGAAAGAGATCGACGCGTTTGCGGCGGAGAACGGTATAGAGTTGATTCCGTGCATACAGACTTTGGCGCATCTGAACGCGATTTTCCGTTACGAACGCTATCAGAAGATCAACGATGTGGCGGACATTTTACTGACAGACGACGAAAACACGTACGAGTTTATCGAAAAAATGATTAAAACCTGCGCAGAATGTTTCACTTCGCGAAATATTCATATCGGTATGGACGAAGCGCATATGCTCGGGAAAGGCAAATATTACGACAAGCACGGCGACAAGAATCGGTTCGATATTCTGTTGAAACATCTGATGCGTGTGACGGAGATTCTGAAAAAGTACGGATTTAAGCCTATGATGTGGAGCGATATGTTCTTCTGTCTTGCAGGCGGAGGAGCGTATTATCACGACAAACCCATTCCCGCCGAGGTGAGAGAAAAAGTACCACAGGAAATGCAGCTTGTGTACTGGGATTATTATCACGAAAATGCGGAGCTGTTAGACGGAATGATCGAAAGCCACCTTTCGTTTAACCGACCGGTATGGATTGCGGGCGGCGCATGGACTTGGCGCGGATTGCAATCGGATAACGCAAAATCTTTCCGACAGACCAAGGCGTTTATCGAGTCTGCGAGAAAGTATGGCGTGAACAATATTTTAATGACGATGTGGGGTGATAACGGAGGCGAATGCTCTCCGTATGCGCTGTTGCCTTCTCTTATGTATGCAGCGCAATGCGCGCGGGGGAATTTCGACCTGAATCAAGCCAAGGCGAAGTTTGAAAGTCTGTTCGGTGAAAAATGGGACGATTTTCTGCTGTGCGATTTTCCTTGTCCTGCGGGCGTGGGGGAAGCAGGTTTTCAATTGGGCGTAAAAGAGTTGTTATATTCCGATTATTTCCTGTCCACTTTCGACTGCGGCGTGCTGGGTACGGGACAGGAAAGAGAGGTATACCGCACGCTTGCGGAAGGTTTGGAAGCGGCGGCGAAAAACAGTAAGGAATATGCCTATATGTTTGCGAGTTACGCTGCGCTGTGCCGCGTTTTATCGGTAAAATATGATCTCGGATACCTCACGCGCGAGGCGTATCAAAAAGGAGATAAAAAGGCGCTCGCCGCTCTGTTGCCCGATTATGAAAAAACGCTTGGTTTGTTGGAAGAATTTACGGCGAAATACGAAAATATGTGGTTCAAAGAGAATAAGCCGCACGGTTTTGACGTGCAGGATATTCGTCTGGGCGGGATTATGCAACGCACGAAGAGCTGTATGCGCCGTTTGAAAGAGTACGTAGACGGCAAGAGCGACAGAGTCGAAGAGTTGGAAGAGGCGACGGTAAACTTTATCACGGGCGGGAAGCCCGATCCGGAGCATTGCGGCGCGCGGTATAATCAGTACAGCCTGATTGCCTCGGCGAATTGCATGTAAAAAGGAAAAGCATTATGGATAAAAAGTTGAAGTTCGGCGTGGTCGGTTTGGGTGCGCGCGGCTCGGGGCTATTAAATACGCTTATGCGTGTGGAAAAGGCGGAAATCGTAGCGGTATGCGATACGTACGAGGATAGGGTGGACAAGGCAATCGAGCGCATACGGGAAGAACGTAACGTAACGGCTGCGGGATATACGGACTACACGAAAATGTTAGAGGACGAGAGCGTGGAAGCGGTTTTAATCGTAAGCTCGTGGGACGAACATATCCGTATGGCAATACAGAGTATGCGTGCGGGAAAGATAACCGCTTGCGAGGTAGGCGGCGCGTACGACGTGGAAGAGTGTTGGGAACTCGTCCGCGCGTACGAAGAAACGAAAACCCTGATTATGTTTTTGGAAAATTGTTGTTTCGATAAATTCGAACTTTTATCGACGGCTTTGGCGCGGCTCGGAATGCTGGGCGAAGTGGTGCATTGTCACGGCGCGTATTCGCACGATTTGCGGGACGAAATCTGCGGCGGAATCGTCAATCGGCATTACCGTCTGGATAACTATAAAAAACGCAACTGCGAGAATTATCCGACGCACGAAATCGGTCCGATTGCAAAACTTCTGGATATCAACCGCGGCAATAAATTTACGACGCTCGTTTCTTATTCTTCCAAGGCAGTCGGATTGGAAGAGTTTACCAAGGACGAGCGCAATCCCGATAAGAGTCTGATCGGAACAAAATTTGCGCAGGGGGATATCGTAACAACGATGATTAAGTGTGCGAACGGCGAAACGGTTACACTTATGCTGGATACGACTCTGCCGAAGTATTATTCCCGTGAATTTACGGTACGCGGCACGAAGGGATTGTGTATGCAGGAAACGAATATGATATTGCTGGAAGAGAAAGACGACATGCACGAGTTTTGGGAGCCTGCCTCTACGATAGAGAAACATCTGAACAACGCTAAGGATTATGCGGACTATTTGCCGGGGTTGTGGAAGAATATCACACAAGAAGAGCAGGAAGCGGGACACGGCGGAATGGATTATTTGATGTTAAAGACGTTTGTCGATGCGGTGTTGAGCGGAAAGGAAATGCCGAT
>UMHE01006538.1_pt1 | contig 12048 bp, 3 predicted proteins | sample 1965451 | NCBI WGS metagenome assembly UMHE01 (sample SAMEA4836090, study PRJEB28245) | human gut metagenome | biome: gut microbiome; material: fecal sample | place: Denmark | collected 2008 | reverse complement strand
GGGTGCGTGGCTACGGCGAGACGCCATAGCCTCCTAAGTTTGTCCCATAGCTTAACGTCAAAAACCTAAATATCATGTCTTCGTGTCTTCATGTCGAAAAAACATGTTTTCATGTCTTCATGTCAAAAAAACATGTCTTCTTGTCCTAAAGATACGGTCTTCTTGTCTTACGATGCGATGTCTTTACATCGAATAGCGGACAGGATTTGCGTGTGATTTTTGGGATTTTCGTCTACCTGTCCATCCCAAAAATTTCGTTAAATCACTTGTAAAATCATGTACATAAATTGCCTATTGGCTTGTAAAATCGTGCGATGACCCTTATTTTGTTAAGAATTGGCCATTTTTTGTTAAGTTTATACAACGGACTTGAGCGAATTTCAGCTTATTTTGCAGTGCTGACAGACATAGCGTAAGGCATGTCGTCTCATGTAAATATCACTAACCACAAATACCGTACAATATGAGACCGCAAGACTATACTATTGAGAACGAACCTTGGCGACATTCATACGATGACGTCGAGGGCAAAATCAGGGAGCATGTGGAAAAGCTGGGGACTGAACAGGAAATAACCAAGAAACCCAAACATCACATTATTAAACATAAAACTAAATAGATAACATATTATTCACCTTTCAAATCATTTTTAATATGAGAAAACAATTATTACTAATGCTATCCCTACTGCTATATGCCGTAGGTATGGCGGCACAACAACCCGATTGGGGCTACAATCCCAACGCCTACCCTGACGAGCACGTCATTTATGTAGGACTGGTAGATGACAAAGGCAGTGCTGTACAAAGTTTTAATGACAACACTTACCTTGGAGCATTCATTGATGGTGAATGCCGCGGAATTGCGGAGGTAAGCCAAAAGTCTGTATCGGACACCAAAACCATTTATTATTTCGCTCTGCGTGTAAAGGGTTCGGATACAGACAATGGAAAGGCTATCTCGTTCCGTTTAAGTATTCCAGGAGCCAATATGTCTTATATTTACAACGACCTGAAGCCTGCCGCAAATGCCGTAACCTATACTAATAAGAAAACCACCGGTACGCTGTCAGACCTCTTCCCGCTGAAGTTTATCCAGCCTCTATATTATGGTTTCACCCAAGAGACAGTATCAGTTAAGGTGGGTGAGCAGATCAATTTGTTGGATTATATTACATTCGAGCCAGCGAATGCCAACATACCAGAATTAAACTGGAATATGTATGAAGAGAGTGAAAATGTCATTATCGAAGGAAATAAGCTCACAGCCATTAAGTCAACTGGCAAGTATGGTTCCGTCGGCGTTTTCCCTAAGCTTTGGGACATGAAGAATACGGGACAGTATTCCGACATTAATATTCGTGTCATCCAGCCTGCCACCTCTATTGAGCTTCGCGACGAGTATAAGAATGGCATCACGGTTAACTTGGGCGACACTGCTGCCCTCAACACCGTGCTTCGCAGCGGCTACACCACAGCACCTGCCGACTGCAACGAGGAACTGACATGGAAGAGCAGCGACGAGACTGCCATCCTTCCGATGATAGGCTCTGATATTGGCAAGTTTAATCCAGTAAAGACCGGCACATACACCATGACGCTTAGCGGCGAGAATGCCAGCGTGGACCTTAAGGTCACAGTCATTAAGCCGGTGGAGTATATTAATCCGGTTGGTAGGGTTAAGGAGATTAAAATGTATATAGGCGACAACCTTCTCAGCATCCTTCCGTCGGGATATAAGGTAATGCCGGAGGACGCTACAGACCGCAGCGTGAGGTACGAAGTTTTGCCAAGTTACAACCAGGATCAGGAATTTAAGTATAATGAAATACTTGAGGACAATGGTTCTGAGGGAATTTTCGCCCGTAAGCCAGGTAGAGCTCGCATTGCAATTATATCTAATCAGAATCCGCAAGCCACTTGCACATACGAAGTAATCGTAAAGGATGGTCCTACGAACATCACGTTCAAGCAGGAGGAGATGACATTCTTGATGCCAATAAAGGATACTGACAAGTGGGACATCTCTGAGGATATCCGTAACAACATCATCATGACACCGTCATGGCCTAAGTATGAAGAATATGAGTCGTACGATATAGCACAAAGCAATTTGGATATTTCTTCTCTTACGGATGCCGTAAAGCTGTATTATGATTTCAAGAAAGACAGCCTTTCTGCATCTGTCGTTAAAGTGGGTGAGGGATGGATTGATATCAGCTATTCATCTGAGCGCACCATCGCAACTGAGGAAGGACTCCGAAATGATGAGTATGAAATTTCAAACCACTTCCACGTAACAATCATGGAGTCTCTTAAGGGATTCAAGGTGGACGAATACGTGGAGATGGTAAGCACCGAGACACGCGACTTCGTGCTTACTCCCGACCCCGTAGGCGCAGAGGTTGATCCGTCAAGAGTGGAGGTTACTATAACTCCTGACAGCTATGTTCCTGAGGAATGGAAGAGCATAGTAGAGATTGTTCCTACGGATGATACCATGCTTAACTACACCATCAAACCTCATAGCGTGGGCAGAGCCACAATCAGCGTGAAGCTCGACGGCGAAGAGGTGGCAACATCTTTCGTCTCTATCGGTCAGCGCTACATGCAGAAGGCAGGATGGAAGTGGACTTCGTTCTATGGCGGCAGAGTGGGCTGGAACTCTCCTGAAATTGAGTTGGGCAACGTGGTGGAGGAAATCCGCTCAGAAGACGCCCTTCTCCATAACGACCCCGAATACGGATACTTCGGCGACCTCAACTGGCTGGAGACTGGCGAATGCTATAAGATTAAGGTGAAGGAAGAGGAGCCTGGTTTGCTTGACTTGAGAATCATGTACACCGGCGCTTACGAAGACATGCGGACTCATCGTCAGATTGTGCCGATGTGGAACTGGCTCGGCAATCCCTATCAGTATGACCACGATATCAACTCGGTGTTCTCTACCGAAGATACATACGCAAACAAATTCAACGTGGGCGACCGCATCGTATCGAAGGACGACGGTTTCGCTGAATACAATGGCGAAAAGTGGACAGGCACCCTTACCACTCTGCGTGCCGGACTCGGATATATGTATTTCAATGCAGCATCAGACACCATCGACATGGAATACCTGCGTGAGGGCAGTATGCCTCAGGGCACTCCGGTGATGAACGCTCCCCAGCACAAGCAGAGCGTATGGACATACAACAGCGCTCCGTTCGCTGACAACATGACCATCGTAGCTGACCTTGGCAACGATTATTCAGCAGAACGCTTCACGGTGGGCGCCTTCGTAGGCGACGAGTGCCGCGGTGAGGGCGAGATGATAGACGGCAAGTGCTTCATCACCGTCCATGCTGACAAGGGCGAGACCATTTCGTTCAAGCTCCATGACGCCGTCAGCGGCGAGATGCGCACCATCAACGAGCAGATGCCGTTCGCAAAGATGGCAGGTTCGCTCCGCGCTCCGCAGCGTCTGACTGTAGGTGGCATCGTCACCGGCATCACAGCAGCCGTCATCGCATCTTCGGGCATCGCCGTTGTGGACGGACAGATCACAGTCCAGGGCATGGACGTGGCTGACGTCATCGTATGCAACGCATCCGGTGCTGTTGTCTCAACCGGCGAGACCACCGTTGCCGGCCTTCCTTCAGGCGTTTACGTAGTGAAGGTGAAGACCAAGGACGGCAAGACCGTTACGAAGAAGCTTGTCAAGTAAGTTGACTATACTAATATAACTAAAAGTTTCGCATGTCTCGAGACATGCGAAACTTTAAATAACCACTAAAAGAACCAAAGCGATGAAAAGCCACTTACACATAACCATACTGACGGCTGTGGCAGCACTCTTTCTGCATACCAGCGGCACAACAGCACAGAACATCACGGAGATTGCGAAGAGCGATCCCCTTATCATCACGGGTTCCGTAGGTACACAGAACACCTACTTTCACTCAACGGCAGGCAGCGCATACGCCTCGCCGCTGAGCAATACGCTGTTCCTCAACCTCAACATCAGCATGTATGGATTCAACATGCCTTTCTCGCTTTATTACTCCAACAACAATCTGGACTTCAACTATCCCCATATCTCCTTCAATCTCTCGCCGTCGTACAAGCAATGGCACGGACATATCGGAAGGTCGTCGGCAGGATTCTCGCCCTACGTCATGAGTATGTCGTACAACGGCGTGGGTCTGGAATATCGCACGCAGAAGTTCCGCGTGGGAGCTTTCTACGGCACGCTGCGCAGCGCCGTCAATGACGACCCTACGTCGCCCTCGCCGCGCAATCCGCAGTATCGCCGCATAGGATGGGGATTCAATATAGGCTACGGCACGGGCAGCAACTACCTCGACCTTTATCTGCTCCGCGCATACGACCGCCGCAGCTCCATTGACGAGTACTGGCAGGAGCGCATATCGCCGCAGGAGAACATCGTGGTGGGACTGAAGGGAGGCGTGAGCATCAAGAACTGGATGTCGCTGACAGCCAACGTAGCCACATCAGCCTTCACCACCGACACCCGCGCGGAGAAGGTGACGGACAGCAAGGTGACAAGATGGGACAAGGTGTTCGACACACGCTACACCTCCATGGCACGCTTCGCGGGCGACGCCAACCTCAACATCAACGCCGGCGGCGTGAACGCCTCGCTCTTCTATCGAATCATACAGCCCGACTATACGTCGCTCGGCACCTACTATATGGCTAACAATTATCACAGCGTCGGAGCCAGCCTCGGCATCACGCTCTTCCGCCGCGTGTCGGTGGCAGCCACGTTCTCCGCCCAGGAGGACAATCTCTCCAACAAGCAGCTCTATACCACGCGGGGCTTTGTCTATTCGGCTTTCATAGCCACACGCATAGCCAACCGCCTCAACCTCTCGTTCGGCTATAACGGCTATCTGCAGACGCAGGCTGACGGCACGGCACACGTAAACGACACCACACGCGTACGTCGCGCCATGAACACCTTCACGTTCACGCCGTCCTACGCCGTGGACAACGACCAGTTCGGTCATGCCTTCTCGCTCTCTGCCAGCCTCGTGCAGAACAAGGATCTCAACCGCTTCGCCACCGGCGTGAGCGACGTAACGTCCCTCGCCATCGGAGCCAGCTACGGACTGGAGGTGAAGGCATGGAAGACCAGCTTCCAGACCTCCATAAACCACCAGTCGTCAAAGGGATTCAACACGCGCTACACCAGCGACCTCGCCTCGGTGACAGCCAACCGCGCCTTCCTAAAGGACGACGCACTCAACCTCTCAGCCACGTTCTCGATGTGCTACAATGAGGTGAAGCGACAGTCGAAGAGCCTGTCCATGGGATGCGACATGGCTGCCAGCTACAGCATCAAGCAGAAGCATCTCTTCTCGATGACAGCCGGATTCAACAAGTACGGCGACGTCAACATCACCAAGACACGGTCGAAGCTGGACGCCACGGACATCAACATCAGCTTCAACTACACCTACACCTTCACGCTCCTCGAGATAAAGCGTAAGGCGGAAAAGGAACAGAACAAGTCGCTATAGTGTAACTTTTATTCCCACGATAAAATAAAGATCAAGATATGAACAGACTGAGATTCCACATCCTATCACTACTCATCATCCTGGGTGCCATGCTGCAGGCAGCCGCTCAGGACGTAATGGTGACGGTCAATCCGGTACAGCCCACGCTGCCTCCGCAGGCAATGCTGTACGTAGCCAATCCCGGCAACTACTTTAACGTAAGTCTGATCAACTCTTCTGGCGAGACGCAGAATGTCTATCTCGTCATGGACCTTGAGCAGATAAATCCCAACTCGGGACTTTACGTCAAGATTCCTGCACAGTATCAGCCTGACAAGCCCATCACGGTGCCTTCCGGCGGAACGCACATTCTGAGCATGGTGGAGATGAAGAATATCTTCAATCATGTGCCGAATGACCGTATCGCCACGACGCCGGGTCTGTTCAGCGACTATGAGGGCGGCGCCTTCGGACTCCTGCCCGAGGGTCAGTATCGCATGCGCCTCGTGGCTTACCGCTGGGAGCCGGGACGTGACACTCCCGTCATGGTGAGCAGCCCGAGCAGCGGACAGTGCATCTTCACGATATGCTATAAGGCTCAGGCGCCCGAGTTCCTGATGCCTATGCCCGGCATCGGAAGTTCTTCCGACGCTTCCGTATGCACCATGGACAAGCAGAACGCCCTCTTTACGTGGAAAGAACCCATCGTGACGTGCAATCCCGGCGCGGCACGCTTTACGTATAAGTTTAAGGTGGTGCAGCTTGTCGGCGGTCAGACGCCCGACGAAGCCATAGAGTATAATCCTGCTGTGTACGAGAAGTCGGGACTGATGTCGCCGATGCTGATTCTGCCGCAGGAGCGCATCCGCTCCATGATAGACGACATGACCTACGTGGCACGCGTCACGGCGGAACAGTCAGGTCTGGGCAGCAATTATCTCAACTACTCCATGGTGGAGAACGACGGCAAATCCGACCTCCGCCTCTTCCGCTTCGAGCCTGACGCCACCACCGTGGTGACGCCCCCAACGCCCGACAACAAGGACAAGGAGGACAAAAAGGATGAGGAGGAAGACGACGACGAGTTCGACTTCGGATTCGGCAGCGGCAAGGAGGAAGTGACCGATTCGGTATATAACTTCCGCAATCCGCAGATCATCCGACCGAGTTTCCCCGGCAATGCAGGAGCCCGCAAGTCATTCACGGGCGACGACATCGGCGTGGAATGGAAGAATGCATGGTTCGTGGGTGGCGTAGGAGAACGCCAGGACACGGTGAAGATAAACTATGAGGTGCAGCTTTTCCGCGGCGAACCAGAGATGGACCGCGCCGACATCTTCGCCTCAGAGCCGGTCTACACACACTCCACGTACGACCTTTCTGACTCCATCAAGTGGGAGCAGATCAGCGACAAGGTGGTGGCTGGCGACTATATGGTGCTGCGCGTGCTCCCCAAGAGCGAGAACGTACAGTCCGTGGCGTTCGTCAACGACTCCGTAAACGTCATCGACTTCGCCCTCGCACAGCGCATCAGCCAGAAGTTCTTCCAGTGTTCGTCAATGGTGAACATCGAGAACCTCAAGCCTACGAAGAAGTCTGCCAAGGACTTCATAGGCAAGGAGGTGGGCATCGGACAGTATCAGCTCACCATCGACGAGATGAAGGAGAACGGCAAGGACGGCGGATTCCGCGGCAACGGTCGTGTGGAATGGTCACCGCTCGGATTGTCGCTGATGGTGAAGGTGGAGTTCGACTCGCTCTTCATCAATACTGACGACATCGTTTATGCCGGCAAGGCCAAGGGCATGAAGGGCGACACATGGGCGTCGAACAACGGCGAGCAGGTGGACAAGCTCTTCTCCGATTGGGGCATTGACAACCTCATCGGCGACACTGGCATACCTTATGCTAAGATGTTGCAGAAGGAAGCGTCAAACAGAGGTCGCGACATAGCCAAGCAGCTCAGCCTCGGCAAGTATTATGACTATTACCATCGAGCCAAGGACTTCCTCACGGAAGGCAAGCTTGACAACATAATGATGCCGATGAAGCTGCCGAAGTCGGTAAACAAGACTCCGGTGGACATCCAGATTGTCAACGTGACATTCGCTCCTTCGTGGGCTTCAATGGACCTTATCGGTACGTTCACGCTGCCCGAAAGCCGCTATACGGACAACAACATCCTCATTCTCGGTGCACCGCACACATGTATCAGCCCCGACCGTCTGTTGCCGGAGAGCGGATCGATGTGTCTGCTTTCCACCATAGACGTGAAGGAACCGTCGTCCGGTTTCCAGATTAAGTTTAAGGCTCCGACCGACATCACGGTGGCTGACGAAGGTCAGGCACCTGCGGACGGATGCTACATCAACTGGCAGGCTGACTCTTTGGCTGCCTTGCACATCGACATCGACATCGCCATTCCCAAGCTGAAGAAGGTGGCTAACGGCACCGCTACGGACGAGCGACCCGTGCTGAACATCCAGACTGACATCAAGGACTGGAACAACTGGACGGCAAGCGCTGCGATGGACGACTTCGAAGCAGAGGCTCTTCCGGGCTGGACATTCTGCCCGGGCGCCATTGTCTACGACCACTCCACAACGGTGAACGACAATAACATGGGATCGTTCCCCGCCGGATATGACAAGAGCAAGGCTGACATCCGCACCAACGACAAGGAATGGATGGGTCTTTACATCAGCAAGGTGGGCGTAAAGTTCCCGAAGGCTATGGAGGTGGGCAAGGAAGACGGCGACGGTGACCGTCGTCTCACGCTTGCCGCCAAGGACATGTTCTTCGACAAGTCGGGCGTTTCGCTCAAGTTCGGTGCGGAGGACATCATCAGCGCGAAGACCGGAAAGCTCGGAGGTTGGGCGTTTACGCTCGACAACGTGGGCGTGGAGTTCCTGCAGAGCAACTTCGAGAAGGCTTACTTCGACGGCAACATGAAGCTGCCGCTCGTCAATTCGGACATCGCCTATACATGTAATATATATAACCAGAAGCGCTTCAAGAAGGACAACGACAACGGCTACGCCTATATATTTAAGGTGCAGCAGGTGGAGGACATCAACTTTGACTTCATCCTTGCAGAGGCAAACCTTGAGCAGAAGCAGACTTACTTCTTCCTCGAAGCAGAGGACCAGGCTGACGGATCGACGAAGACCCGACTGGAATTCTCTATGGGCGGAAGCATTACCATCGGTTATGCTGACGAGATTCAGGGCAAGCTGGACGAGGTGAACAACAAGGTGGAGGCTGCCAAGAACCGCTCGAGCTTCGTGAAGAAGGCTCTCGACGGACTGCCGCTGAAGCTCAGCATCCCCGGCATCCACTTCACAAAGATGCGCATTGCCAACTGCTCTACGTGGGAATCAATCTACGACAAGGAGGAAACACAGAAGAAGGCACACGCAGCTCAGGCTGAAGAACTGAGACGTTCGGCGTGGAAGACGCTTTGCGAGGAGAAGGAACGCAACCTCGGTTCTGAGGACAAGCCCATCTATTTCAACATGGGCGAATGGTCATTGGCTTCTTTAGAGAAGAAGATAGGCCCGTTCTGCTTCGGCATTACACGCTATGACCTCGGCTATTCGGGTGGCGCAATGACGCTCGACCTTGAGGGAAAGATTGGCTTGCTGGAAGACCTCGTAGTGGCAAAGGCTGGCATTCAGTTGCAGGCAGAGGTGAAGAACCTCGACGACATCAGCAACATCTCGCTGGAATATAAGGACTGTCTGTTTAATTCCATCGAGGTTTCGTCCAACCTTCCGGGCATCACTATCTCGGGAAGAATGGACGTCATACGTCCTAACGACAAGGTGAAGGACAAGGGATATAAGGGCAATCTTAAGTTTGCGCTCCCCGGAAATCTCTTTACCTTCGACTCTAACGGCGGCTACTTCGAGCACAAGGAGGAAGGCAACAACTTCACTTGGGGCTACTTCAACATCGCTATCGGCTCGGCTGTGGGTCTGCAGATTCCGCCAATCGAGCTTAACGACATCCACGGCGGCTTCTACTTCAACTGCCGAAAGGACCCGAAGGACGCAACGAAGGCCATCGCTCAGAAGGGCGTCATCGGCGTAACGGCTGGTTTGGGCATTGCAGCGTCGGGTGGCGACAACGTCATAGGCGGCAAATTCTCACTCACCGTGGTATACGACAAGGAGCACAAGCGCCTCACCACATTCATGCTTGACGGCAATGTGAGCGCTATGGCTGGCTTGGTTAATTCGAGAGCGTCCATCGTTTATCAGAACGACGACCAGTCGAAGTACCTGCGTCTGAACGTCACGGTTGACGCCACGGCGGACGGACTCGCCAAGAAGTATGCGGGTGAGATAACAAAGTACACTGAACAGCTTGCGGACAGCAAGATTCTGAAGCAGATGCAGGCTCTCAACGACACCATAAAGACCACTTACGACAAGCTGGGCTCAATGGCTGGACTGGACAATCTCCATCAGGAACACAGCAAGGAGGAGAAACACGAGAGCAAGGATGAAAACAAGAACGAGCAGAAAGATAACTTCAAGGCTACGTCAGGAGCCAAGATATCACTCGACTTTGGACTTACATGGCGCGACAAGGGTGTGACCTTCGACAAGGTGAAGTGGCATCTCTATCTCGGCAAACCGCAGAAGAGCGAACGCTGCCAGTTCATCCTCATTGACCTTGAGGCGAAGATTGTGGAAGTGAAGATCGGAGCGGATGCCTACTTCTGTGTGGGCAACGAGCTGCCGGACAACGGCGCTCTGCCTCCTATTCCCGAAAACATACGCCAGTTCCTCACCGGCAGCCGCGGCAGCAACGGCGTTCAGTCGGCAGACGTAAGCAAGGCTGAGCGTGCCCGCGAGGAAGCCATCAGGGAATTCCGCGCCAACGCCACGGGTGGCGTAATGCTCGGAGCAAGCGTATGGGGCTACATCAATGTGGACCTCGGCATCCTCTATGCCGACATGGGCGCAGAGGCTGGCTTCGACGTCAGCATCACGCACATCGGCGACGAGGTCTACTGTGTAGGCGTTCCCGGCGCAGCAGGATGGAAGGGATGGTACGGCGAGGGACAGCTCTACGCATACCTCTATGCAAAGATGGGTCTGCGTCTGAACCTCGGATTCTGGAAGGGAAGCATCGACCTCGTGGACGCAGGCATCGGCGGCGTACTCCAGATGGGCTTGCCTAACCCGAGCTACTTCACCGGCGACCTCCGCATGAAGCTCCGTCTCTTGGGCGGCCTCATCAACTTCAACCGCCGCTTCCAGTTCACTTGCGGCAAGAAGTGTGACATCTTCTACGGCAATGCGCTTGACGACTTCCAGCTTTGGGGCGAATCGTCCATTGGCGAGGAGGTAAGAAAGAACGGATGGAACCACAAGATGACCATCAGTCCTGACCTACCCACAGACTTCACCATCACTCCGATGGCACGTCTTAACGAGCAGTATCCGCTGCTCGACCAGACCGATCTCCACCGACAGATGAAGCAGGTGGAAGCCGAGAGAGAAATCCTCGAGACCACGTCAACTCGTACGTTCCGCTTCAATCCGTCCACCAAGCAGGTTAAGCTCTACGAGTATAGCGACTCTACAATGCGCGACAGCGTGATACGTTACTATAATATAGAGTTCAATGCCACAAAGGTAACGGTACGAGGAATGCGCAGCCTCAACCCCAACCGCTTCTACAAGCTCGAGATTACGGGCCTTGCCAAGGAGCTTCGTGCCGGCAACTGGCACGACCCCGAGACATACAATGTCAAGAAGGGCAAGTATGAGGAAGTGCCATGGGAGCAGACCAAGGCGTTCTACTTCCGTACCGGCAACAGCGACGGCATGAACATTCAGGACGGAGGCGACCTCCAGTCGTTGGTGGCTGTGGCTTATCCGTCGAAGTATAACGAGCTGAAGTCCTCCGACCCAGTCATCGCTTATGCCACTGACGTGCAGAATCCGCTCATCGTGCTCAAGGAAAAGAACGTACTGAACCGCCTCTATTCTGACGGCAAACTCAAGTGGAAGCTGAAGAAGGACGGCAAGGTGATAGAGGAGCAGGAAGTGTATGCAGGCTGGGAGAACAGAGCATCTGCCTCGTTCAACACCAAGGTATTGCCGGGTAACACCTACAACCTCGTGCTCGACTATGAGAAGACCAAGGTGACGAAAGAGACAGTTGTAGCGGAGAAGACCATAAACTTCCGTGAGAAGTACTACTCTAAGTACACCAACGGAGCAAGTCCTAATGGCATGGCACCTAAGTATATCGGCGGATATCAGGTGATAAAGATAATCAGCTCAAGACGCTATTCGGCACCAGCCATCAAGGATAATATAGGAACGAACTTTAAAGAGGATTTCTTAAATGACAAGATAAAAAAGGACCTCCGCTTCGGACCTGCATTCCATGGTCCATATATGGATGCCAACGAGAACGTCGACCTTTATGCTGACGCTATGTCGCCGCAGACAAGGAAGACAAGGGTGACCAAGTCGTCTGCCATAACGAAAGCATCGTCGGGCACGACCTCTACGTCGGGCAAC
>UMHE01024134.1_pt1 | contig 12058 bp, 9 predicted proteins | sample 1965451 | NCBI WGS metagenome assembly UMHE01 (sample SAMEA4836090, study PRJEB28245) | human gut metagenome | biome: gut microbiome; material: fecal sample | place: Denmark | collected 2008 | reverse complement strand
TGGAAGCCAATACCGGAGGCGAGGAAAAACCGACAAACAACGCAAACAAACAGGAAGAAACAGTATCACGGTCGGTAGAGACCACGACGCCATCATCCACAGTTCAGGACAAGCCGGACAAATCGGATTATTATAGTATGACCATTGAGCAATTAGACGGTCTCGCACGCAAGGGCGACACGAAGGCTTATGCGCCTCTGGCCGTCAAGTGCTATAACGCCGGACAAAACAGAAAGGCCCTGCGCTACGCCCAGCGAGCACAGAACAGCGGCACCGCGACTCCCGAATCGGACGAGATTTGCCGCAAGTTGGCACCTAAGAATTAATCAAATACTAAATCCATAAAGATATGAAACGCAAATATATATTACTTTTAGTGGCAGCACTGGCCGCATTGGGTGCTTACGCACACGAAACCGTTGCCTCGGGGCTGTCGGTTGACCCGGCATCTTGCAATCTCGGAGCGTCAGGCGTTGTCGGACAGGCCATAAGTCCGGAATGTACCGAGAATAGTGCGGAGGTCTCGCTCCCTGACCCGTCCTCATATGTGGACTTGGGGCTGTCAGTCAAATGGGCCGCCTGCAATATCGGCGCCGAAAATCCGTGGGAGTGCGGCGATTACTATGCCTGGGGCGAGACGGAAACGAAAATGAATGATTCCGGGCATTACTGTGCTTATTGCTGGGGTAACTACAAATTCGGAGACGAAAATTCCATTTCCAAGTACACGGCAAAGGACGGCAAAACGACCTTGGACAAAGAAGACGATGTGGCTTCTGTCAAATTAGGCGCACCGTGGCGTATGCCGACTGAGGCGGAATGCGATGAGCTTATAGAGAAATGCACGTGGCAATGGACTGAGTTGTACGAAATGCAAGGCTATAAAGTCATTGGCCCAAATGGCAATTACATATTTCTTCCTGCCGCCGGATGGAATTATTATGAGAAAGAAGGTGATACCGGTAAAACAAGTTTTGAAGGTATAGGCGATGGCAAATACTGGGTATGCAATTTGTCTGATGACAATAAATACGGGAAACGGTTGTCTATCGACAAAAAAAACACTCCGGAGGTTTGGGCGACTGCGCGTTGCATCGGCCTCCCTGTCCGTCCGGTGTTCAAGTAGCCGGAACGCCGGCGGCGAGCACTGTGCCGCGAGTTGGAATCGAAGAATTAATCAAATACTAAATCCATAAAGATATGAAACGCAAATATATATTACTTTTAGTGGCAGCAATGGCCGCATTCGGTGCTTACGCTCAACACGAGCCGGTTGACTTGGGGCTGTCGGTCGACTGGGCATCCTGTAACCTCGGCGCGTCCGCGCCGGAGCAATACGGCGCGTATTACTCTTGGGGCGAAACGGCCACTAAGTCTGTATTTTCGTGGAATACATATCGTTACGGTAATAGTGATGCGTTGACCAAGTACAACAAATCGGACGGGAACCGTACACTTGCGCCCGAAAACGATGCCGCCTCGGCGACGTGGGGAGGAGCATGGCGTATGCCCACCAAGGCCGAATGTGCCGAATTGCTGGACAAATGCACTTGGACATGGAGTAATCGCAGCGGCGTCAACGGCTATATCGTCACCGGGCCAAGCGGTAATACCATATTCCTGCCGGCCTCCGGGCAGCGCGAAGGCAGCGAGGCGTCAGACGTCGGTTCGTGGGGCTGCTATTGGAGCGCAACACTCAACCATCGCAGCATCCTCGTAGCCGAGAGTCTGTCTTTTGACCAAGGCCTGTCAAGTGTCGAGGTCGCTTCCCGTATTGTCGGACAAGCCATAAGGCCGGTATGTACCAAGAACAGCGTAGAAGTCTCGCTCCCTGACCCGTCCACATACGTGGACTTAGGCCTGTCTGTCAAATGGGCCACCTGCAACATCGGCGCCAAAAACCCATGGGAATGTGGCGAGTATTACGCGTGGGGAGAGACGGAAGAAAAACGTCCGGATAATTATCGGTATTATTCCTACGGCTGGTGTAATTACAAATTTGGAGAAAAAGATTTTATACTAAAGTATACGGCCCATGATGGCAAGGTGAATTTGGAGGATGGAGATGATGTTGCGTCATTGAAATTAGGTACTCCATGGCATATGCCAAGTGTCGCCGAATTTGAAGAACTCATAAAAAAGTGTAGGTGGACATGGACAACGTGGCATAGCATAAAAGGTTATAAAGTTACAGGACCAAATGGCAATTTCATTTTCCTTCCGACTACAGGTGCAATCGGGGTTGTTTATGATTGTGGGAAAATAGTTGGATGCTATATAGGTCCCGATTACGAGAGTTTCTATTGGACAAAAGAAAAGTCGTTAAATGAAAATTGTGCGGAGATTTTGTATTGGAAAAAGGATCTCAGCCCTAAAATAAGTGGGAGCTATCGCTGTTATGGTTACCCTGTCCGTCCGGTGTTCAAGTAGCCGGAAGGCCGGCGGCGAGCACTGTGCCGCGACCGCTGTTAAGCGAAATGCCGTTTCCGAATTAAAAGGATTATGATATGAAGAACTATATCGTTTTAGTATTGATTGGATTGACCGTATCGATTTGCGCCAAGGCGGCCGAGCTTCATTTACGTGCGAATACATCGCATATTCCCGAAACCGGAACGCCGGCTAAGAAGTATTATGACAAAGCCGTAGGTGGGGATGCCGCCGCTCAGCATAATTTGGCATTTTGCTATGCAACAGGCGAAGGCGGCGTAGTACAGGATTATGCCGAATCAGTCAAATGGGAACGTATGGCCGCCGAACAAGGGAATGTCTCGGCGCAATATGCACTTGCGTATCGTTATTACTCCGGCGAGGGAGTTGCACAGAGCTACGAGGAGGCCGTCCGATGGTATGAGGCTGCTGCCGGACAGGGTATGGCTGACGCCGAATACAAACTGGGACTATGTCATGAATACGGCTATGGCGTCGCGCAAAACCAGGATGAGGCCCTGCGTTGGTACGAGAAGGCGGCAGACCGTGGGTATCCCCAGGCTATGCGCGGTTTAGGTCGCATATACGCTGCGCGTGGAGATAAAACTGAAGCGGCTAAATGGTGGCGGCAGGCTGCCGAAAGAGGAAATGCCGATGGGCAGTTCTCCCTCGGTTTAAGTTATTTTAACGGCAATGGCGTGCCAAAGAATTATACAGAGGCTGTGGTGTGGTTTCGTAAGTCGGCGGAGCAAGACGACCCCGTTGCGCAGTTCGGCTTAGGTGTCTGCTATTACTGGGGCTACGGCGTTCCAAAGGATGGTAAAGAGGCGTTGCGCTGGTGGACGATGTCTGCCGAGCAGGGCTATGCGGATGCCCAGTATAGCATCGGTAGATATCTTGAAAAAAATAATGATTATGTACAAGCGGTAAAATGGTATACAATGGCAGCTGAGCAGGGGCAAGCATTAGCCCAAAATAACCTTGGAGGTTGTTATTTCAATGGATTCGGTGTTGAGCAAGATGTTTCAGAGGCACTAAAATGGTATCGCAAATCGGCGGAACAGAATGATGAGGCCGCGCAATATAATATCGCTTATATGTATTATCATGGCAAAGGACTTCCTCAGAGTTATGAGAAAGCCGTTGAATGGTTCCGTAAGTCGGCCGAGCAAAACTACGCTAATGCTTTAAATGATTTGGGCTCTTGTTATTCTGATGGTTTGGGTGTGGAGAAAGACGTCTATGCCGCCGTATCATATTACCGGAAGGCTGTTGAACTGGGGTATGCCCCGGCTAAATGCAATCTCGGGATATGCTATGAATTGGGCGAGGGCGTTAAGAAAGACTTCAGGCAAGCGGCCAAACTGTATCAAGATGCTGCTAATCAAGGTTTTGCTAAGGCGCAGTACTATTTGGGCGTGTGCTATGACGAGGGAGAAGGTGTTAAAAGAAACCATAAGGAAGCTGTCGCATGGTATCGTAAGGCGGCAGACCAAGGTTATGTCGATGCTCTTGTGAATCTCGGGTCATGTTATTATAAGGGAAAGGGCGTTTCAAGGGATTATGGCGAGGCTGTGAAATTGTATCGGAAAGCGGCATTACAAGGGAATGCGATAGCCCAATATAACCTCGGAATATGTTACGAATATGGCGATGGCGTCCCGCGAGACAGAGAGGAAGCTAATAGATGGTACAAAATGGCTGCGGGACAAGGAGACGGAACGCCTAAAACAGACCGCGATGATGTATATTATAAACGCTAAAAGTGTATTTTGCAGATTTCCGAGACATGGAATTTGCCGGGGTTTCGAAGAGTAGGCCGTTAACGAGAGAACTTGTCCGCTGTTTGGGCCTCCCGATCCGTCCGGTGTTCAAGTAGCCGTCCGGAAGGCCGGCGGCGTGTGCGTTGACGGGTGAAAAGGCGCGGATTGGTACAGAAACCGCGGGGGTTCGCACAACAAGCGGCAAAAGTGTTGACATCGGTATATAGTGGATGCTACCTTTGCATCGTAAACATTCACAAACCAAACACATTCAAGAATATGAAAACGTCACAAGTCAACATCCGCAACTGCGAACCCGTAAACACCGAGAGCATACAGCCCTCCAAAATCAAGAAAACAGTCATTGCCGCCTCCGGCATAGCCGCCGCTGCCGGCATCGGCGTCGCTGCCACGATAGTCGCGCAGAAAATCGGTGCGGACGAGCCCATCCCCGAAATCTCGGAGAATATGGATAGCTCCGAGGCTGTCACCCCTGTAGCACCCGCCGGCGGACATCACGGCGGACGTACACACCGCGAGACCGTGGAACATGCGGCATCCGGGCACACAACATCCGGCCATTCCGCAGAGGCTGCCGGCGATATCGCCGTCTCTGACGATGAGGACAATGACGCAGTCATCGAGCCTATTGTGGACGCCGATATAGACGGAAGCGAGTTTGCCGAGGCAACCATCACTGAGGCGACAATGTTTGACGATGAACCGGCTTACGCTTATGGGCCGGTGCAAACAGGCATTGACGAAGTCCCCTCCGAGTTTAATATCGAGGACGAGATTCCGGTGCTTGAAAACACTGCTTATATAGAGTCCGTCCCTGATCCGGACATGGTAATAGACGTGACCATGGTCGATAATACCGAGGCCTGGCCTTCGCCGGACGTCAGCGCCGGGGAGCAGGACGCGTGGCTTGCCCCGTCCTCCGATATGGAAATGTGGGCAGATGTCGAAGCATGGTCGGGCGAAATAGAGGATGTGAACCGCGACACCGACGCATGGCCCGGCGAGACAGGGACATGGCCCTTAGCCAATGAGTCAAATGGCGAGATAGCCGGAATCTAAAAGGTAGGCCATCGCCCGATAAAAAGTCATAAGTTCAATCCATAAAACAAAACAGACCAAAGTCATGAAAAAACAATATATCATAGCACTTCTATGTGCCACTACCATATCCGCCGCCATTCAGGCGCAGTCAATCACTGAGGTTTCGGACAGCCTGAGGGCTATCGTCCGAAGCGCCACCGACGGCAATGCCGAAGCGCAAAACATTGTCGGCGGATGGTTCTACGAAGGCAAGCATGTCACCCGGGACTACGAGCAGGCTTTCCGGTGGTGGTCCAAGTCTGCAAAGTCCGGCAATGCCAAAGCCATAGGAAATGTGGGCCTTTGCTATCAATTGGGACGCGGCGTCGAAGCCGATTCGCTGCAGGCTGTGCAGTACTATACCACGTCCATAAGGAAAGGCAATAAGAAGCTGTTCGAGAGCCATGTCGCCCTCGCCGATAAAGGCAACGTGTTCAGCAATGTCTTTGTAGGTGAAAGCTACATTGAGGGGCTTATCGTAGAACGCAATCGAGCCAAGGCTATCCCGTATCTGAGGACTGCCGCCGAGAAAGGCAGTGTCGATGCCTGCGTGTCGCTTGCCCGGGCTTTGTATAGGGAAAAACGTGTCAAAGAGGCTGCGCTTTGGGCCGAACGCGGCGCATTGAAGGGTAATGCAGAGGCCGAGTATCTGTACGGAATGTTCCTTATCCGTGGATGGGGTGTGGCGCAAAATGCCGAGAAGGGCGCCGACCATTTGTTCAAGGCTGCCGAAGCTCGCAACCGCGCCGCTATGGAGCTGATGGGCGACTGCTATATGTCCGGCACCGGGGTAGTGCGCAACGAAGCTGCCGCCGTCAATTGGTATATGCTTGCGGCAGGTGCCGGCAGCGGTTTGGCTCAAATGAAACTCGCCGACTGCTTTCGCAAAGGCATCGGTACGGAAATTAATTACGATCGCGCCCTGTATTGGTACGCCGAGGCTTATAGAAACGGGCATAGGAAGGATTTTGAGGACCTCGTGAAAAACGAATTGGCCGGATCTCCGTTCGAAGCGTATATGGAAGGGCTCAAAGCTGTATATTTCAGGGACTTTGCGGCGGCGCTGAAATGCTTCAAGAAAGTCGAGAAAGCCAAAATACCCGAGGGCCGCATTATGACAGCCGTAGTTATGTGCGACCAAGACTATGCCAAGCATAATGTCTCGAAGGGCATCAAGATGCTCAATAAGGAATTGGGTGGCAACTGCCTTGCGAATTATTTCCTGGCGCTTATCGGCGAGGAACTCGGACAGGAGGCCACCGGTGTCGATGATATAGACGTATATGCCTGCATGAGTGCAGCTGCTTTGTACGACTACGGACCGGCGCTCTGCCATCTTGGCGATATGTTCTACGAAGGCCGTATAGCCGAGCAAAGCTACGGCGCGGCATGCGAAAGTTACGCTCGGGCGTTCGAACTCGGACAGCTGGAAGAGCGCTCGGCACGACGCTACGCCGACTGCCTGCGCACCGGCCGCGGTGTCAAGGTCTCGGACAAACGCCTGGCCAACCGGGTACTTGCATCCATACACACATCCGCAATACCGACGCTTCTCGGCCTTGTCAAGTAGCCGAAGTCTCCGGGCTGCCGCTGTCAGACGACAGCCCGGAGAAATATCTTTGGATTCATAAATTACCGAGAGAAGCCCTATAAGACAAACCGACAACGACAACATCACCGAAACATGAAACGACTAATTACTATAATATGCGTCAACGTATTTCTATGCGCGTCAGCGCAAGTTACGATGCCCGAAGCAGGCACTTTGGCTCGCGAATACTACGATAAGGCTGTCACAGGCGATGTCGAGGCGCAGCACGCACTTGCCAAGTGTTATGCCACGGCTGACGGTGGTGTGGGTCGTGATATGTCCGCGTCTTTTGACTGGGATCTTAAGGCGGCGCGGAACGGCAACGGCGATGCCATGTATGCCGTCGGATGCCGTTACGCCGAAGGCATCGAGGGTGTAGTCACGCAGGATTACTGCGAGGCTCTCCGCTGGTGGCGCAAGGCCGCAGAAGTGGGCGACCTAAGCGGCGATGCACATTACAAAATTGCGGAATGTTACATTTACGGCTGGGGCATTGGAAAAAACGAATATACAGCTTCCGATTGGTTCTTGTTGTCGGCCGGACGCGGCAATTTGATGGCGCAAATATGGTTGGGCCGGACGGCGTTGGACGAAGGCAGGGCCACCGAGGGTGTGAAATGGTTGAAAAAAGCCGCACTGCAAGGTAGCCCCATTGCCCAAGTACAGCTTGGCAGGGCGTACATGGATGGCCTGGACGGCGTAAAACAGGATAATTCCGAGGCGCTGATGTGGTTCAAAATGGCTGCGGAACAGGAATGGCCGGAGGGGCTATATTTACTGGGAACAATGTATCTGATAGGGAAAGGGTGCGCTATGGACACGGAAGAAGCGTTTAGGCTTATAAGGCTGTCGGCAGAACAAGGCTATGTCCATGCGCATTTCAATTTAGCACAACACTATTTCTATGGTCAGGATGTTGTTAAGAATCTTACCGAGGCGGAACGTTGGTGTCGCTGCCCGGCAGAAGACGGCATGGTAATCGCGCAAACACTTATGGGGTATATACTCTACGAACAAGGGCGCAAGGCCGAGGCGGCAGGTTGGTGGGAAAAGGCCGCCGGGCAGGGAGATGTCTTTGCAGTCTTGGAATTAGGGAAATACTATATCTATGACCTTAACGACTACCGAGCCATTCCCTATCTCGAGAAGGCGGCAGATTTCGGCTGTGGCGAGGCTGAGTGTCTCCTCGGTTGGTGCTACCTGAACGGCTGGGGCGTGACGGCGGACAAGGATAAGGCGAGATCGCTGCTGGAAAGCGCGGTAGGACATGGGGTTGAAGAAGAGGCTCGGCGCGAGCTTTCCCGAATTGATAAAGAGATAGAGCCGGACATCAAGGATATAATATATAACGCGGTTCTCGCCGGCGATGCGGCGGCTCGGCACGAATTGGCTGTACGATATGCGACCGGTGACCATGTGCCGCGAGATATGGCCGAGTCAGTCAAATGGGACAAGAAATCGGCAGAGCAGGGCAATGCCGCCGCGCAGTACTCATTGGGCTGCCGTTACGCCAACGGCGAAGGGGGGCTTGACAAAGACATGGATGAGGCTCTCCGCTGGTGGCGCAAGGCCGCAGAGCAGGGCATTCAGGACGCTTATTGCCGCATCGGGGAGTGCTATGGCGAAGGAAATGGCGTGTTGCGCAACGCCTATACGGCCGTAGAATATTTCAAGAAGGCTGCAGACAAAGGACATTCCTACGCTCAGTATAGCTTGGCGTCCGTATACCTGCTGATGGGACTGACGGAAGAAGCCGCGAAGTATTTTGAGAAGGCGGCAGAGCAGGGCAATGCCGAGGCGCAATTTAATCTTGCGCGAATGTATTACTTCGGCAATGGCGTTAAGCAGGACTATGCCGAGACCGTCAAATGGCTCGAAAAAGCGGCAGAATATGACTACTGGCCGGCGGTGTATGCTCTCGGCTACTGCTATATCTTGGGGGAAGGCGTGCCGGAGAGTTTCTATAACGGAATACACAAGGTGCAGGAGGCTGCCGAAAACGGGCTTGAAGCCGCGCAGGTGTCTATGGCGGACTATCTATATGTAGGCGAGAAGATTAAGTGCGATTACGCCAAGGCGTTGGAGTGGTATAAAAAAGCGGCGGAGCAGGGCAATGACTATTCTATGTATCAGATCGGATTGTTCTACGAAAGGGGATTGGGGGTGAGCAAGGACTTACAACAGGCTCGTTATTGGTACAAGCAGGCCGAAGAAAACGGCAATGTCATAGCTGCGGAAGCCATCGTGCGTATAGATGGTCAATAGTTAGCGGTTCGCCGAGTTCGCACCGACTGATGCCGCGTCGGATGCCGCGTCGGATGCTGCGACTGATGTCCGGAGGGGATGTCGTGTGCGGACTCGCATAATAAGGAAGGGGAAATCTCACGACTTCCCCATTCTTGTTAAAACCTTAAAAATCTAATCCTATGAAAAACTAATCATTTTATTAAGCAGTTCTTTAACCCTAAACAAAATTGAATTATAAGTATAAGATTGAGGAAGGGACGATTTGCGCTTGCTTATCGGTTCCCTTGCCTATGTTCTCTCGTTGTTTTTTGTACTCCGTGCTCTGTATGACACGAGATTTATGTGTCATCGTGCATCCTGTGCATCGTGCATCCTGTGCATCGGAGCTGTCGACCTTAAAGCCGATAATCTTTTGCAGGTCTAAAATATAGACGCAATTCCGAGGGTAAAAGTTTAATGCCTCGCTTCTTTTTATATCATTTTAACATCTCGCCTTATTTCGAATAGTAGCTCGTTTTGCCACCCTCCGGCTTCGATACTGATGCCGAGGGTGCCGACAAGGTTTGTCTTGAATGAGTGCTGATTGTGTTATTTGGAGGATGTATGCGTATGGGTTGCGAGGTCGATGATGGCTCGGGCGGCGGCATCGGCGGCATCGGACGAGCCGAGTATGCGTCGTATCTCGGCATATCCTTCGAGCATCTCGCGACGTGCCGGGGCATTATCGTCTATGATTGCGGCCATGCTCCGGGCCACGGCATCCGCAGTGCAGTGGTGCAGCAGCATTTCGTCGATGACGCGTCTGCGGGCTATCAGGTTGGGCAGGGTGACGTAGTCAACTTTGAGCAGGCGGTGCATGATGGCGTAGGACAGTCGGCTGCCGTTGGCGCGATAGCAAGCCACTTGCGGCGTGCCGGCCAAGGCCGCTTCGAGCGTGGCCGTACCCGAGGTGACAAGCGCGGCTTGCGCATAGGCCAGCAGCGGCATCGTGGCATTGCGTACCACGTGTACACGTTCCGAAGCATAGGGTGCATAGACACTGTCGTCCATACCCGGGGCGGCGGCCACGGCCACGCCATATTGCGGAAAGTGTGCTGCGGCCTCAAGCATTACGGACATATTGTTGCGTATCTCGCCGCGGCGGCTGCCGGGCAGAAGCGCTATGTACGGGCGCTTCGAGTCCATGCCTTGTGCGGCAAGAAATTCGCAACGCTCGGGCTTGGCGGCAAGTGCGGTGTCAATTTCGCCCACCGAGGGGTTGCCGACATATTCCACCTCGTAGTGGTGGCGCTGCCTGTAGTAATCGACTTCGAAGGGGAAGATGACGAGCATGCAGTCCACTAATTTTTTGATGGTACGGACGCGCCATTCCTTCCACGCCCAGACTTTTGGCGAGATGTAATATGCCACGGGGATGCCCAGGCGGTGTGCTTCGGCGGCCACCTTGAGATTGAAGCTCGGATAGTCGATGAGTACCAGTACATCGGGGCGTGCGCTGCGCAGCGCCTCCTTGGCGGCGTGCAGATTGGCGGAAATGCGTCGCAGGTTGCGCAATACCTCGCTGAAGCCCATGAACGCCATGTCGCGATAGTCTATTACCGGCGCGATGCCGCTGACGGCACGCATACCATCGCCGCCGAGATATACAAATTCGGCTGCCGGGTCGTGGCGGCGCAGAGCCGCCATCACTTGCGAGGCATGCAGGTCGCCGGATGCCTCTCCGGCTATCATGAAGTATTTCACTGTGTACTGTTATCTGTCGCTTTGGGAAGCCGCCGAGCGGCTTATTGTGTCACAAATTTAGTCCTTTGTGCGGTGACGGCCAAATCCGACGCCCGTTTTTTGCTTGTAACGGCACGGGAAAGATTCAGATAAGAAGCGCAACGGCTGTCGGACTCGTTTCGTTGCCGAGGCAGGATTATTGATCAAAGGACGAAGTCTGGAATGAAAGGTTCTTCCCTGTAGGTGACTGCGCCGCGACGTCGTGCGCACTCAAATACGCTTTCGAAGATATGGTGTACGTCCGAGTCTGCGAAGACACAGTCTATGCCGTTATCGTCTTCTTCGACATCATCACCGTCTTCAACCATTAATGTAATGTGATAGTTTGCTGTACTACCTTCCGGTATAACGGTTTTGAAAACGAGCGTGGATGTGTTCCACATCAAGATATGATAGTCTGTTTCTGTGCGTTTTTCCCATAGAATGGGGCCGGGTATAGATGTTTTATAAGTAAGGGAATCGGGCTTGTATATAAGTTCGGCTTTAACTCCATCGATGGGACAGAACGTATACCGGCCGATTGTTTTGCCTGATGTGTTATTAAACTGTAGCTGCAATTTCGGCGGCTCGTTGCGTGCGATATCGGTAAGGTCTACCCATATTTCGCAGGTGCCTTTCTTGTATGTCTTGCCACGCCAGGATAGTCGTGAAAACGGGATTTCGTATCGTTCGTCATATTTGCCGGGCTTGTACTTGCCTTTTGCCATAGCTACACCGGGGATGATAAGCAGAAGTGTCAGTAGCGTCACTATTAGCCTTTTGCATTTGCCTGTTGTGGCGATGGTCGGTTCTTTGGACATATTCATATCGGTTTAGTATTTGGATTTTTGTTTATGCGGTTTGGAGGCGAGGTCGATGATGGCGCGTGCGGCGTCGTCGGCGGCATAGGCCGAGCCGAGTATGCGGCGGCGTAGGGCTGCCATCACTTGCGAGGCATGAAGATCGCCGGATGCCTCTCCGGCTATCATGAAGTATTTCACTGTGTGCTGTTATCTGTCGCTTTGGGAAGCCGCCGAGCGGCTTATCGTGTCACAAATTTAGCCCTTTGTGTCGTGACGGCCAAATCCATCGTGAAATTACGCGCAACCATGCACCCCCGGCCCTACGAAAAACATTGCGCCTTTTAAGTTTTTTAATGCTGCGC
>UMHE01006527.1_pt1 | contig 12070 bp, 11 predicted proteins | sample 1965451 | NCBI WGS metagenome assembly UMHE01 (sample SAMEA4836090, study PRJEB28245) | human gut metagenome | biome: gut microbiome; material: fecal sample | place: Denmark | collected 2008 | reverse complement strand
TCTATTTCTCAAAGGTGTTGCACTTAGCTTGACAATTCGCCGTCGAAGAGTGTTGAAAGCCTTCATTGGTAATAGACTCCGGCACTTTTTTTATATATCCATCGTTCAAATCTCCTGTTTTCAACCAAGGAATATTACCGCCAAAGTATTCTGGATGTTGCCGAGATGGCGTTGCTCCAGAGCACCATTCCCCTAATTCTCCCAGCCGTACCCACTCCCAGCTATCTGGTATATCAAACGGCTTTTCCTCGTCTGTTATCTCTGGCAATGGCTTGCTTTTCTTGATTTTCTTCTCTTTGATGAGCCGTGCCTTTTCGGCGCGGATTTCGGCTAAGAGCTCTTTGGCCGTGCCTTCTTCTTGGCGCTGTGGCACGAGCTTTCCTTCGATGGCGCGCTGGAGGATGCTGCTTTTTAGGTCTTGTGCGTTCATTCTGTTTCCTCCAGTTTGGCGGTGATGCGGGCGAGGATTTTGTCGATATCGTCGTTAAGGGATTTGCGCTGTTCCTGATACTTCTGGATGAGCTCCATGGGCTCAAGGATCTCTTCTTCTTCGTGCGGGAAGCCGCAGAGGTCGAGGTTGTAGCCGCTTGCGGCGATCTCGTCGGTGGTGTAGCACTTGGCCTTGGGGAAGTCGCCCTCGAGGATTTCCCGACGGTCATCCCACCACGCTTTGACGGGGTCGAAGTGCTCGAGGCGCATGGGCTTTGTCTTGCTGAAGTGCTTGTAGCCCTCGGGCATGTCGAGGCGGTAGAACCATGTCTTCTCGGTCGGGTGGGTGCGGTCGAAGAAGAGGATGTTCGTCGTGATGCTCGTGTAGGGCGCGAAGACGCTGCCGGGCAGCCTTATGATGGTGTGCAGGTCGCACTCGGCCATGAGCTTCTTCTTGATGTTGACTTTCGTGTTGTCGGTGCCGAAGAGGAAGCCGTCGGGCAGGACGACAGCCGCGCGGCCATTCGCTTTGAGGCGGTAGAGGATGACGCTCATGAAGAGGTCGTCGGGGAAGTGGCTCATGACGTCTTTCTTCTCGCTGCCGCCGTACGGCGGATTCATGAGGATCTTGTCGAACTTGTCGCGCTCTGTGTAGTCGAGCACATCGTGAAGCAAGCTGTTGCCGTGGTCGATGTTGGGGTTGTCGATGCCGTGCAGCAGGAGGTTCGTGATGGCGAGCATGTAAGGGAACTGCTTCTTCTCGATGCCGTAGACGGAGTTGTTCCAGAGTGCCTGGTCGTCCGGCGTCTTGATCTGCTTCTCGAGCTCGCGCAGCCAGCTGACGAGGAAGCCGCCGGTGCCGCAGGCAAAGTCGGCCATCCGCTCGCCGAGGTGCGGCTCGATGCGGTCGGCCATGAAGTCGGTGACGGCGCGCGGCGTGTAAAATTCACCGGCGCGGCCTGCCGACTGGAGTTCCTTGAGGATCGTCTCGTAGATGTCGCCGAGGGCGTGCATGTCGTCGTAGCTCTCGAGGTCGATGGCATCGATGACGTTGATGACCTGGCGCAGCAGCACGCCGTCCTTCATGTACTGGTTCGTCTCCTCGAACATCGTCTTGACGATGCGCTTCTTCTTGGGCATGTCGGGGGTAATTGGGAGATTCTTGAGTGTGCTGAAGAGCTCCGTGACGAAGTCCAGGAGCTCTTCGCCCGTGCGGGCCGTGCCGCTGCCGTCGTCATGGGCCCAGTTCCGCCAGCGGTAGGGCTCGGGGATAATGGATTGGTAGTCATCTTCATCCATTTCCCAGTCCTCTTCCTTGGCGTCATAGACCTTGAGGAAGAGTGCCCAGATAATCTGCTCGATGCGCTGGGCGTCGCCGTTGATGCCAGGGTCGTTGCGCATGATGTCCTGAAGCCTTTTGACGAGTCCGCCTAGATTTGTTGCCATGTTGTGTTAACCTGCCTTGTATAGTTCTTGTTCGAGGGCGCGCACGGCTTCTTCATAGCCTTTCTTGCCGTTGAAGAGCTTGCCGATGCGCCCCGGGGTGCCAAATTTCTGGAAGTCTTTCATGCGCAGCACGTCCGCCTTCTCGATGTTCTTGATGCCGAGATTCTTGTAGCTCTCGAGCAGTGTCTCGAGGACCTCGCGCGCTGCACCGCTGTAGCGGCTCAAGAAGTCGCGGCGCTTGACGCCCTCGGCGCGCTCGCGGCGCGTCAGGGGCTTCTGGTCGTAGGCGACGTGGCAGATGAAGTCGAAGTCGTCGACGTCGTCCATCTTCATCGCCTGCTTGAGCTTGTCGAGGTCGACGCCGCGCTTCGCGAGCACATCGGCGATGGCCTGCTTCTTCTCGGCGGCGTTCCACTCGTGGATGAAGGCATGGAGGTCGCCGAACTGGCCGAGGATATTCTCCTTGGTGTAGGCGATGATGTTCTCCTGCTTCAGGAGCTTGCCGCCTGCGTCGTAGACAGCAATCGTCTCCTGCACGGTGTAGACCTTGCAGCCGTCGGCGCGCACAAAGGGCTTGGGCGCGGGATCGCCCCCGCCACCGCCGTGACCGCCGCCAGTCGGACTGCCCTCGCCACCGTCCTCGCCTTCACCCGACTCAAAATCCGGGTCCTCGATGATGGGGCCGTCCCAGTCGGGGTCGGCGAAGAGTCGCGTGACGCCGCGGAAGTCCATGATGACGAAGCTGCGCTTGCCCTCATCGTAGCGCAGGCGCGTGCCGCGGCCGATGATCTGCTTGAACATCGTCATCGAGGTGATGTTCTCGTCGAGGGTGATGAGACGCACCATCTTGCAGTCGACACCCGTCGAGAGCAGCTGCGACGTCGTCGCGATGACGGGCGTCGGCGAGGCGACGGAGATGAAGTAGCCGAGCTGGCTCTTGCCGTAGGGGTCGCTGCCCGTGATGCGCACGACGTAGTTCGGATACTTCTGCATCATGTCGTTGTTCTGCTGGGCCAGGGCATGGCGCATGCGCTCGGCGGCGGCCTCGTCGGCGCAGAAGACGATGGTCTTGGCCATGCGGTCGGTGTGGCGCAGGTAGTAGGTGATGCGCGCAGCGACTTCGCGGATGCGGTCTTCGAGGACGATATTGTAGTCGTAGTCGGTGTTATTGTAGATGCGGTCCTCGATTTCCTTGCCGAAGAAGTCGAGCTGGCCCTTGCACGGACGCCAGCCATTGCCGATGTTCGTCTGCACGTTGATGACGCGGAACGGCGCGAGGAAGCCGTCGTCGATGCCCTGCCGCAGACTGTAGGTGTAGACGGGATCACCGAAGTAATCGATGTTCGAGACGTAGGCCGTCTCTTTCGGCGTGGCCGTCATGCCGATCTGGACAGCCGTGTTGAAGTAGTCGAGGATCTTGCGCCACCGACTGTCGGCCTTGGCCGAGCCGCGGTGACACTCGTCGACGACGATGAGGTCGAAAAAGTCAGGCCGGAAAAGTTCGCGGAAGCGCTCCTCGTCGTTCTCGCCGAAGAGCTGCTGGTAGAGCGAGAAGTAGACCTCGTACGATGTGATCGTCGTGCGGTCGTCGGCCGCGTAGTTGACCTTGTGGATGACGCTGGCGAGCGGCCGGAAATCCTGCTGGATGGACTGGTCGACGAGGATGTTGCGGTCGGCCAGGTAGAGGATCTTCTTCCCGAGGCCCGCCTTGCGCAGCCGGTAGATGATCTGGAAGGCCGTGTACGTCTTGCCCGTGCCCGTCGCCATGACGAGCAGCAGGCGGGTCTTCCCGCGGGCAATCGCATCGAGCGTACGGTCGACGGCGACTTGCTGATAGTAGCGCGGCGCAAACGTGCCCTCCGACACATAGAAGGGCTGCTCGAGGACCTTGACCTGCGCATCCGTCAGATGGCCCTCTTCCTTGAGGCGCGCGATGAGCTCCGCCGGACTCGGGAACGCGTCGAGCGGCAGCTCGCGCTCGACACCCGTCAGATAGTCGAACTCTGTAAAAGCGTCGCCGTTCGAGCTGTAGGCGAATTTGACATCCATCATCTCGGCATACGCCTTAGCCTGCTGCAGGCCGTAAGAGACAGTGTGCTTGTTGTCTTTCGCCTCGACGATCGCCAGCGGATGGCCCGACTGCGTGTAGAGTACATAGTCGGCAAACTTCGGCCGCTCGCGCACCTCCAGATTCCCCCGGATATTGACCCGCCCCGCCGTGATTGGCAGCTCCATGCGGATGTCCGACGGATCCCAGACCCGCTCCAGCGCCGGCGTGATGTAGCGATGCTTGATATCCTCCTCCGACAAGAGAGACTTGTCCGTTTCCATATGATCACCACCAAACCATTCGTAATGTCTTAGATTTATTATAGCATCATTTGTGGAACAGCTGTAGTAGTCGGACACATCTTGATCCGTCGGACTGTCCCAAATCGCGACTGAGTCACAAGATAGTCGCGACGACTTGTGCTAGAATACAATCAAGGAGAGATTTCACTGCTAACGATGAAATCGAAAAGTCGCCCCGGTTGAGCAGAACCGGGGCTTCTTTTGGTGTTGAGAAAAATTTTCGTCTACTCTCTTGATATTCATTCTCAGTTTTGCTATATTATTTATAGGCTTTCGTTAGCACCTCGATATGAGGCGCAAAGCTCTCCTAAGATATAATACACAGCAAAGATACCGGCGTACTGCTCATACGCCGGTATCTTTGTATCTATGCGGCTTTTACTTCTTCACGGCATGGCGCTTTTCCTGCTGACCGATTTCCTTTACGCTATCCATTAAGCAGCCCCATTTATGCTTTCATCATCTTCCGGCACCATATCTGCGAATGCCGAATGAAGCACTGCAGATTGTCGGAGAGAGGGACGTCTTTCTTATGGATAAGGGCGACGTTCCAGCGCGGATGCTCATGGAAGGGAATGCGGTGCAGGGTCATGTCCCCCATATCGTGAAAGATGAAGTCCATCGAAGCGGTGTTGCCCTTGTGTTCTTTGCAGAGCTTGTAGCAGAGGCTGAAACCGCTCGTATTGAAGTAGACGTCGAGGTCGGCATCTTCCCGGCGACATGTCTCCTCCATGATGTGATGGATGAGGAAGTTATCATTCTCGATGATCATGGGCTCAGCTGCAATGTCGCGGACAGAGACTTCAGGGCAATCGTAAAAACGGCTGCCGGGATGCGTGATAAAGAAGATTTCGCGCGAGAAGAGCGGGATGTAAGTGAGCTCGTCGCGCTCGTGCAAGTACAGCACGAGTCCGACATCGTATTTCTCGTTGAGCACATTTTCCTCAATGTAGATGTCAGGGTATTCCATGTAGTTGAGGTGGACCGTCGGACTTTGCTCGACAAACGTGCGGATGAACTCCGGCGACAGGAAACGCAGGATTCCATAGGCCGACACCATGCGCAGGAACCCCTCGTTCTGCTGGTGCAGCTCCGTAATTTCCCGCGCGGTATCGTGGAACTCAGCCACCATGTGCGCTGCGTGCTCCAAGAATACTTTACCGTATTCCGTCGGCACGACACCCTTCTGTGAGCGGAAAAGGAGTGGCGTGCCGAGCTCCTGCTCCATGCGCTTGACCTCTTTGCTGACCGCCTGCGGCGTCATGAAGAATGACTGCGCCGCAGCTGAGATACTGTTCTGCTCGCAAATCTTCAAGAAACACTCCATATCGCGGATATTCACGCTAACACCTCCAAACAAGATGTCCTGGCATTTGACTATAAAAGAGGCGACCTTCCCCAAGGCCGCCTCTTTGCTATCTTCATGATAGGAAAGGACTGTATGTTTTGTCAAGTACGACTGTCAGACCCGTATCATTTATCGTCTTCTGCCGCAAACGGCTGCATCTCCTCATAGGAGATGGTCTTCTGCTTGCCGTCGCCGAAGAAGCGCACGACAGGATTCGGATTGCGGTTGAAGTTCATGCTGAGGCTCTGGTTACTGTAGTGGCCAGCCGGATCCATCAGGTACTTGTAGTCGATGATCTTCTCGAGGTCGATCTCAGCGATGGCAAGACCTTCTTTGCCAGACGGCACATACTCGCTGATCGGATTGCCGTCCGGTCCGATGATGGCCGTATGGCCCTGCTTGAGCGTCTTGAAGTAAGCCAAGCGGTCTTCCTCCAAGTTGCCGTTCTCATCCGTGCAGAGCATCGTGTACGTGCGGTCATCGTAAACCGAACTCGTCATGAGTACGAAAGTCTGCGTCTGAATGGCATAGGCACGGCTAGCGATGTCATCGTCGTAGTAGCCCGGCCACGAAGCGACGTGGACCTGTTCATTCTGCCCATTCATCGCGCAGATGTCGAGCGGCACATCGTGCTCCCAGCACTGGCAGCCGCCGAGATTACCGAGCTCTGTCTCGAAGACCGGCATCATGCTTCCCTGACCGTCACCCCATACGAGGCGCTCCGCAACAGAGACACGCATCTTGCGGTGCTTGCCCATGAAGTTGCCCTTGTTGTCGAACCAGAACTGCGTCAGATAAAGCGAGCCGCCGTCTTTCTCGGAGCCACCCATGCAAACGAAGATATCATTATCACGGGCTGCCTGACTGATTTTTACCATGGCACTGCTCGGGCATTCGACTGCATTGAGATAGAGCTTGTGATAGAAGCGCGGCACATAGTCGAGTGCGCGGCCTAGGAAAGCAAACCAAGGATAGCCTGGCAGATAGCCCTCTGGAAAGCCGATGAGCTTGACACCCTGATCCGCTGCCTCTTTGATGAAGCCAATGGCCTTATCCACCGACGCATCGAGATCGAGATAAACAGGAGCTGCCTGGACAGCCGCAACTTTATACTTCGGATACTTTGCCATGATGAATTCCTCCTTGCCTACTCCACTACAAATCAGACTCCCGGGAAACGAAAAGGGCACCAAGGAGATGTATCATCTCTTTGGCGCCCTTGCCTTTCGTTGTCTTCATGATACCGCAGCATGTACGAGAAGAAAAGCAACGAGTTGTTGACGTGTATCAACTGCGCGTTGATGAGGCCAAAAGCTCGTGGTGACCGCAATTTAATTGTCGTGCTGTCTTCTTTTTCCAGCGTCACCCATGTATAATGATTCTACACGAAGCTGCGCCGGACGTACATCATCTTCATCTGCACGTTCGACCCATTCGACCGAGGACGCAGTCTCTACACGTTCTCCCCGCAGGGGAAATTTACGGAGAGCATTGCAGATGCTGTAGAAGCAGCGAAAGAAAACAAAGAAATGAAGGTGGAGTATATGACGTTTTTCATGGAATTGCGCCGCCGTGAAGAAAAAGGCCGTGAGGAAGGACGCGCTGAAGGCCGAGCCGAGGGACGAGCCGAGGGGCGTGCTGAAGGGCGTGCTGAAGGGCGTGCTGAAGGGCGTGCCGAAGGGGCGATAAAGGGTAAGGCAGAGGCGTTGCTGGGACTCGTGCATGACGGTCTCCTCACAATGAAAGAAGCGGCGAAGCGGGCAGGCATGACGGAAGAGGCGTTCTGCAAGCTGGCCATGCATTGATGGATGCTGATGCATATGTAGAAGCAGCGAAAGAGAACAAAAATGAAGGTGGAGTATATGACGTTTTTCATGGAATTGCGCCGCCGTGAAGAGAAAGGCCGTGAGGAAGGACGCGCTGAAGGTCGAGCTGAGGGACGTGCTGAAGGGCTTGCCGAAGGGGAAGCAAAAGGCACGATAAAAGGTAAGGCAGAGGCATTGATGGGACTCGTGCATGACGGCCTCCTCACGATGAAAGAGGCGGCGAAGCGGGCAGGCATGACGGAAGAGGCGTTCCGCAAATTGGTGACGCGCTGATTGGGCTGCATCCGGCGCCTGCGACAGTCCAACGGTGAACTTTGCAGGCGAAAACATCACATTTCCGCCTGAACAGCAACTGAGTCACAAGACAAACTTGACCCGCTGTGGTAGAATACAATCCAGGAGAGCTTTCATTGCTAGCGATGAAAACGAAAGGAAGCCCCGGTTGAGCAGAACCGGGGCTTCTTTTGGTGTTGAGAAATTTTTTCACCTATACTCTTGATATTCATTCTCAGTTATGCTATATTATCTATAGGCTTTCGTTAGCACCTCGATATGAGGCGCAAAGCTCTCCTAAGATATAATACACAGCAAAGATCCCGGCGTACTGCTCATGCGCCGGGATCTTTGTGTCTATGCGGTTTTTGCTTGTCACCGGATTGGGCAATCAGCAGAGCATTCAGCAGGCAAATCCTAGCAGTGCGTTTGTGGGGCCTGCTGCTGACTTCCGCAGCGTCTCGCTCAAGCCTGATGATGACAGCCGTGCCCATGCCCATGACCGTGCCCTTCGCCGTGATGCTCGCAGCGGACGGCGGGATCGTAGGCGAGGCGGTCTGCCAGGAAGTCGGCTGCTGCCTTATCAGCCTCGCCCTGCACGCCGCCGTAGAAGCGGATGCCTGCTGCCTTCAGGGCGTTCTGTGCGCCCGCGCCGATGCCGCCGCAGATCAGGACATCGACATGCGCCTGCTGCAAGAGCGTGACGAGCGCGCCGTGGCCTTCGCCGTTGTTCTCCAGCACATGCGTCGATTCGATGGCGCCATCTGCCACCTCGTAGATCTTGAACTGCTCGCTGCGGCCAAAGTGCTGGAAGACCTGACCGTTATCATAAGGGATTGCCAATCGCATAAGAATCCTTCCTTTCGTTGCGCTGAGATCTGGCGGCACATCCATCGATGCGCCCCCTGCGGTATGGGGCTGCGGCAGGCAGCGGGATTGACCGCAGCCATGGCCTTGCTGCGGGCAGAGCTCGAAATTCCCGCCTGCGATCTGCAGCGGGCGTCCTTCGACAAGAGCCCCTGCCAGGCGGCGCCGTGCCCTCGTGTAGATGCCTTGCACCGTCGTGCGGGCCACACCCATCTGCACAGCACATTCTTCCTGCGTCATGCCCAAGTAATCCATGAGGCGGATGCACTCATAGTCTTCGATCTCCATCCGCACGGGTGCCTTGGCCTCATCCGGCTGCGGCGCAAAGCGCGCATACAAGGGCATGGCGCAGACGCGCCGCGCCTTGGTCACTCTCCCCATACGTTTCACCTCAATCCGCCTTCCATATTCTTGACATATGTCATCTACTGTCAGTATAGCGAGTTTGCTGACATATGTCAACATAAAATGAGGGCACAGGGATGTGTCGGATGAGTCCGACAAACTGACAGTCGGATAGTCGGGCAGGCGGACGGTCAGTTTGATAGTCGGACCTTCCGCGCCAAAAAGTCCAGCGCTGGACTTTTTCACCACAGAAGTGACGGATTCTCATAACAGTACGTTCTTTTTCAGGGGCTTTGTGTTACAATGAGGATACAAGTTACAACTGGCAAAAAAAGTAAGGAATACGGTATGATTACAGACACGAGACGAACGCATCTGAGACGGCAGGAATTCCTGCAGGCAGCGGCTGAGCGCCTGCAGCAGGAGTGGCGTGAGGGGCACCACATCAAGTCCTGCCCGGTCTTCTTCAACATCACGAATTTCCATCTCTACAATGCCGCGCATGGCTTCCGGCAGGGGGATCTCTGCCTACAGCACATCGAGAACATCCTGCAGGAGGTGTTCCCCTGTCAGCCGGTCTTGCACCTCGGGTCGGACAACTTTTCCGTGCTGGCCTTCATCGGGAACCCCAACATCGCGCTGAAGGCAGGCATCCGCTTCCTCACGGGACTTCCCTCAACAAAGGACCTCAATGTCGCCTTTGACAGCGAGGCCAAGATCGCCTGCGACACGATCAAGAAAGACGCTTCGCGCCACTGGGCCGTTTATACAGAAAAACTCGGCCTGCGCCACCAGATGCAGAACTACGTGCGCGAGTACCTGGACGAGGCCATGGCCAAGGGCTATATCCGCGTCTACCTGCAGCCCGTCGTCCGCACGCTGGGAGTCGCCGCAGTACGGCACGATCGCGCCGGGCATCTTCATCCCCGTGCTCGAGGAGGCACATCTCATCCACAAGCTCGACGCCTACATCCTCCATGCCGTTGCCAAGATGGCGCGCGAAAAACTCGATGCGAACCTCCCTGTTCTCCCCATCTCGGTCAATCTCTCACGCCTTGACTTCCTGCTCCAGGACCCGTTCGCCGTCGCCGAGACGATCCGCGAAGAATACCGCCTGCCGCTCGGCCTCATCCAGATCGAGGTTACGGAAAACGCGCTGGTCGGCAGAATGGACTCGGTACTGAACGGGATCCAGAAGTTCCAGAAAAAAGGCTATCCCGTGCTGCTCGACGACTTCGGCAGCGGCTACTCCTCTCTCAATGCCCTGAAGGACTACGACTTCGATACGATAAAGTTTGATATGAAGTTCCTGCATCCCTTCACCGCGAAAAGCCGCAAGATCCTCAAGTACCTCGTCAGCATGGCCAAGGACCTCTCTGTCCACACGCTGGCTGAAGGCGCGGAGACAAAGGAGCAGTGCGATTTCCTGCGGGAAATCGGCTGCGAGAAGATACAGGGCTACTATTATGGCAAACCGGTTCCATGCGAGGACTTCCAACAATACTGCTTGGATAACGACCTGCACCTGGAGAGCTGCGACGATACCGAACTCCTCAACAAGGCCGGGCTCGTCGACATGAACCAGACGGCCCCGGTCGCCATTCTCTACGACGACAATGAGCAGATGACTATGCTGCAGGCCAATGCACTCTACCTCGACGCCCTGCACAGCATCGGCACGCCGAGCGTCGAGCGCGTCAACATCAACTTCCGCTCGAAGAACTTCCCGATGAACGAGAAGTTCCGCCGCTTCCTCGAGCGCGGCAAGGCGACGGGCCAGTGGGAGTCGATGATGTATGTCGACAACGGCCAATACATGCGCGTCAAGATCAAGAAGCTTGCCGCACGCGGCACCCATTCAGTACACCAGCTGCACCTCTCCAACATCAGTGCCGACAAGGCCTTCGACGACACCCACTCCCACCGCTTCGACACAATCGTGCGCAATGTGCTGCTGACCTACGATGCCATCTGGTACGTCAACCTCGACCAGGACGTCATTGAAATCATCGAGGCACTGGCAGGAACGCGCGTCGGGATGCAGTTCCACGATACAGCGGCAACCATGCAGCGCTTCGCCAGCCGCTACGTCCATCCGGCCGACCGCGAGCGCTTCCTCGCCTTCGCGACTCCCGCTGCCCTGTACGAGCGTGCCTCGACCAGCCCGAAGTCCTTTATCACAGCGCCCTTCCGCATCCTGATGTCGGACGGCCACTATGTCTGGATTTTCTTCACGAGCATGGCACTCTTCAAATCGACCTCGCGCGAGATGCTCATCTGCTTCAACAGGAATTTCATAGAGCAAATCCCCGACCGCACGGTCATCATCCGCCAGATGCTCGAGAGCTACGGCATCGCCAAAGACTTCTTCGCCGCCGGACAGGACCCCCTGTACCAGGGCGCCTTTGCGACCATGCTCGAGGACATGGATGTCGAATTCTTCTGGGAGGACCGCCAGCACCGTTTCTGTGGGGCCAGCCGCGCCTTCCTCAAGGCCCGCGGCGTCCGTGATATCGCCGAGATCCGCGGCCGGACCGACAAGGAGCTCGGCTGGCAGCTGCTCGCCGAGCGGGCCTATGAGACGGAAGAGACTGTCATGCGCACCGGCACCCCTCTGCTCGGCATGCGCGAGCAGATCAACATCGGCCACCGCCTCCAGGAGATCCGCGCGGCAAAATTCCCCATCCGCCAGGACGGGCAAACCATCGGTGTCTTCATCAAGCTGAGCTCCCTCGTGGACGCACCGGCGCGCCGGGAGCAAGACGCCGCACTCGGCCTCATCGATGAGGAGACGCACCTCTTGAGCTACTGCGGCATGCTGCAGAAGATTGTCGCGCTACTGCACAAGGACCTGCCTGCCGCCTGCAGCATCGCCCGCGTCGGCAGCTGCTGTTTCATCATCTTGTCCAAGAATGCACAGGACAACGGCCTGCAGGAAGCCGCACTCAGGATCACACAGGAAGTCCATGCGATCCGCGAGGTCGACGGCCATCCCTGCACGCTCTACATGCACTACGCCAAGGCACACGGCGCCGAGGTGCGCAGCCTCGACAGCCTCATGCGCCTGCTGATCCAGCGCCTGCAGCGCGCCGAAGAAAAGCGCTACGGGCTGACCCCCTACAGCAACGACAACCTCCTATTCAGCAGTTTACAGCTTTTGAGACATAATAAAATCACGTAGTCC
>UMHE01049654.1_pt1 | contig 12116 bp, 7 predicted proteins | sample 1965451 | NCBI WGS metagenome assembly UMHE01 (sample SAMEA4836090, study PRJEB28245) | human gut metagenome | biome: gut microbiome; material: fecal sample | place: Denmark | collected 2008 | reverse complement strand
GAACAAACTATTGCAAAAAGTTGCTTTTTGTTGTATCTTTGCAGAAGAAAAACCTGCACTCGGCAATTTGAAAGTAGAACTTTCATTGCGCTCGTTTGCATTTTCTTTGCAAAAGAAAAACCAAAAGCTGCACTCATGCCCTCGCGAGGGCATCTATTAAGACCAAGGGAGGTCACAATAGATGACAGGCGCCGGTCGTCTATTATGACCCCAAAAGGTGTTAAGAAGAGCCCAGGAAAGATGGAAGCCTAAAAGACGCAGGGCAGGGAGGCGAGCTGATACATGATGGTTCTTGCCATGCGCTCATGACCCGAATCGTTGGGGTGGAGACGGTCGGTGTCGGGCTTGTTGAAGAGCTGAGCGCCCGCATCGTAGAGAGGGAAAAGACCCGAGAGGGCATTGAGGTCGATGACGGGAACAGCCCACACGTTGCCAGCCTCCTTGACAGCCTTGACGTACTCGTCGAAGAATATACCACGGGCATTTTCGTACATCTCGTCGGGCTGGATGTTCTTCTCGCCCGAGCAGAAATAAGCACGGTGGACAGGCGTCATCACAACGATTTGCTTGGTGGGATACATCTGCTTGAGTTTCGACATGGCGATGTTGATGCGGCCCTTGAGCGTGTTCTTGTCCATGGCAAAGTGGCGGTGACGGCGCTGCACCATCTCACCAGGTTTGTGGCGTGCCACTTTCACACTGTCGAAAGTCTCCGTGTACCATTCGCCTACGGGAACGCCATTGTTGAAATCGTTGGTTCCCATGAAGATGAGGATGGCGTCGAAGTCATCGCCATGTTCAGCCTTGAGTTTGTCGGCCTGGCGGGGAATGTCGTTCCACTGTCGTCCGCTCACACCGTAGACGTAGGGCGTGATGCCGAGCCACTGCTGCAGGAATCCCCAGTATTTCACCTTTGATGCCTTGATGTTGGGGTCGGTGATGGAGTCGCCGAAGTAGGCCACCCGTTTCCCCTGCCAGGGATGCTGGAAGGTGAGTTGCTGTGGGGTGTTGGTTTTCTGTCTCTTGGCTGCCTGTGCTGGCACGGTGAGGGTGAGGAGCAGTAGGGCTGCTGCAAGGATTTGTTTCTTCATATCGCTTAGTTTTATTTGTTCTGTATTGGCAAGGTTTTATGCTTGCGTAGGATTTTCTTGTTGTTCGAAGGGCAAAGTTACACTTATTTTTTGACAAGGCATTATCTTTTTGGGAAAAAATCGATGGATGAAAGTTTATTTTTTCGTAATTTTGCAGCCGCGTTTTTAAGTTTCATGTTAAAAGAAATATAGGATGACATTTCGAATGAGTGATTTGAGCGACTTGGCTCGCAAGCGAGTGGCTGTGGCAGCTTATTATTTTGTACCGGGACTGGTGTTTGCCAGTTGGGCAAGCCGTATTCCGGATGTGAAACATCTGCTGCATCTCAACAATGGCCAGTTGGGCAGCATTCTGCTCGCCATCCCTTTGGGACAACTGCTGATGATGGGTTTCTCGGGTGTGCTGGTGAGCAAGTTGGGCAGCAAGAAGATGTTGGTGGTTGCCGAGGTGTTTTATGCCGCCGTACTTCTCGCTATGGGCTGTAGCAGCACGGTTTTTCATCTTACGCTGTCCCTTGTGGGTTTCGGCATGATGGCGAACCTCATGAATATTGCCACCAACACACAGGCGTGCTTAGTGGAGAAGTTGTATGGCCGCAACATCATGTCGTCGTTTCATGGCCTTTGGAGTCTGGGTGGTTTTGCGGGCGGCATCGTGGGTGCTGTGTTTGCCAATACGGTTCTACCGATAGAGGCTCATTTCGGATCGGTACTGGTATTGAGTCTGCTGATCCTGGCTGCTGGTTTCCACTTCCTGGTGAACGACGAGCAGGCGAGGGCTGAGGAGGAAGACGTGCCCAAGTTCTCGTTCAGAACCATCGACCCTGTGCTCTTCCTCTTAGGTCTGATGGGTTTTGCGGGAATGTTCTGTGAGGGGACAGTCTACGACTGGAGTGGCGTGTATTTCACTTCGGTGGTGAAGCCCGACGAGGTTTTCATCCGTGCAGGTTATGTGGCAGGCATGGGTGCCATGACCTTGGGACGTTTCTTGGCCGATGGTTTCGTGACGCGCTATGGCGCCGCCAGAGTGCTGAAGGTTTGCGGACTGCTGATTCTGTGCGGACTGCTTCTCGCCACGTTGTTGCCTTACCTTGTTACAGCCACTCTGGGCTTTCTCTTGGTGGGTTTCGGCATTTCGTCGTCGGTGCCTATCTGCTACAGCATAGCGGGCAAGTTGGGCACGGTCAAGGCGAGCATCGCCATCACCATCGTGTCGAGCATCAGCTTCTTCGGTTTCCTCATTGGTCCTCCCGTGATAGGCTGGCTTGCCGAGGCTTCCAATCTTCGCGTGGCTCTCAGCGTCGCCTCATTGCTGGGACTGATGATCGTGATATTGAGCAGGCGGGTAAAGAATCGTCAATAGAAGTTTTTTGTCAAGAATAGGAGAAGGCATTTCTGCTGATTTTTTTAGGAATTGGTACGATTTTACAAGAAGGCATTGCGGTTGATTTCTACCGCAATGCCTTCTTATAATTCTCGTTAAATCCTAAACTCAGCAGGAATGCCTTCTTAAATTCTCTAATTCTTGACTTAAATTTACAGCAGGCTTCCGATTTGGAAGACGAGTGCCGAGACGATCCATGCCAGGACGGTGGTGTAGATGGCGGCAAAACCAGCCCATTTCCAACTGCCCGTCTCGCCCTTGATAGCCGCGATGGTGGCTATGCAGGGGAAGTAGATCAGTACGAAGAGGAGGAAGCAATAGGCGGTGAGACTCGCTTTATGGGCAGCCTCGGCATCGCTATAGCCGTAGGTCTTCTGCAGGTCGGCAGTCATCTGCTTCTTCAGTACCTCGTATTTGCCGTCCTCATCGTTGTAGTCGCTGTCGTCGCCAAAGCTGTCGTTGTTGCTGTAGAGCACGCCCATGGTGGACGCCACGATTTCCTTGGCTCCCACGCCAGAGATGAGTCCTACGTCGAGTTTCCAGTCGAAGCCTTGAGGTGTGAAGACAGGCTCAATGGTCTTGCCTATTCTTCCTATGTAGCTCTGTTCCTGCTGTTGTTGCTGTCCCAACTCTTCGTTGTGGGGGAAGTATCCCAGCGCCCACACGATGATGCTTGCCACGAGGATGATTCCACCCATCTTCTTCAGGTACTGCTTGCCTTTCTCCCAGGTGTGTCGGCCTATGGCTTTCCAGGTAGGGAAGCGGTAGGGTGGCAGCTCCATGACGAAAGGCGTATCCTCGCCCTTGATGACGAAGCTGGAGAGCACGCGGCTCAGTATGACGGCAAGCAGGATGCCGATGAGATAGAGCGACACCATGATGAGCGAGCGATACTGCAGGGCGAAGAAGGTTCCTATCACCATGATGTAGATAGGCAGACGCGCCGAACAACTCATCAGCGGCAGGATGAGCATGGTGATGAGTCGCGAGCGATGGCTCTCGATGGTGCGTGTCGCCATGACGGCTGGCACATTGCAGCCAAAGCCCATGATGAGTGGGATGAATGACTTGCCGTGAAGTCCCATCTTGTGCATCAACTTGTCCATGATGAAGGCAGCACGTGCCATATAGCCAGAGTCCTCCATGTAGGAGATGAAGAAGTAGAGGATGAGAATCTGCGGCAGGAAGACGATGACGGCTCCCACGCCTCCGATGACTCCATCGACGAGCATGTCTTTCACAGGTCCGTCGGGCATGCTGGTGCTGATGACTGTTCCCAACCAAGCCACTCCGTCCTCAATCCATCCCTTAGGCACCTCGCCCAGGACGAAGGTGGCTGAGAACATGATGAACAGGAGCAGTACGAAGATGGGAAATCCCACGTATTTGTTGGTAAGGATGCGGTCGATGAGATGCGTCACCTGATAGGTGTCTTTGGCCTTTCCCGTTTCGTAGCCAGCCTCCTGCAAGGCTCCGTGTATGAAGCCGTACTTGGCGTCCATGATGGCAGTCTCGCTGTCTTCCATGGTTTCCTCCTTGACGCGTCGTGCAGCCTCGTCGCGTGCGGCGAAGATTTCCTTTGCCGACTTGAGGTGGCTCACATACTCCTCGGCATGCTTGTCGTTCTCGAGTAGTTTGATGGAGAGATATCGGGTGGAGTAGCGCTGGCGGATGCTGTCATCGGCCTTCAGATATTCCTGTGTGTGCTCGATGCCGTGTTCTATCTCGTGTCCGTGGTTGATGTGGATGTGGCGATAGTGGGCATTGGAGCCTTCGCGTCCCTCGTACATTTCGATGATGGTGTCGAAGAGTTGGTCTACGCCTCTGCCGTTCTTGAAGACGGTAGGAACCATTGGTATTCCGAAGAGTTCGCCCAACTTGTCGTAGTCGATGTTGTCGCCTCGTTTCTCGGTCTCGTCGAACATATTGAGAGCGCACACCATGCGGATGTGCATATCGATGAGCTGAGTGGTGAGATAGAGGTTGCGCTCCAGGTTGCTGGTGTCGATGACGTTGATGACGATATCGGGTGTGTGCTCGATGAGCTGCTTGCGTACATAGAGCTCCTCGGGCGAGTAGGCTGAGAGCGAATAGGTGCCTGGCAGGTCGACAAGGTTGAAGTGATAGCCGTTGTATTCGGCTTCGCCCACCTTGGCGTCGACGGTGACACCGCTGTAGTTGCCCACACGTTCGTGTGCGCCCGAGGCGAAGTTGAAGAGGGAAGTTTTTCCGCAGTTGGGGTTGCCGATGAGCGCCACGTTGATGACATGGTGCAGACGGTCGGCCTCCTGTTCAGCCACGAGCATCTTGTCGCCTAGTGCCTGCTCGTCGGGGTCATTAGAATCGACAGCCTGCGAGTTGATGACCTGTTCGCGTTCTTCCTCGTCAGCGTGTCTGAGTTGATTGTCTTTCTTGGCCTCGTTGACCGAAACCACCTCAATGTGATCGGCCTCGCTGTGTCTCAACGACACCTCGTAGCCCATGATTTTGTATTTTACAGGGTCCTGCAGTGGGGCATTGAGCAGCACGTCCACCTTCTTGCCCTTGATGAATCCCATCTCGATGATTCTTTTGCGGAAGCCGCCGTGTCCTGAAACCTTGACGATGACGCCGCTTTCGCCTGTGTTGAGTTCGGATAATTTCATATATTTTTATCTCCTTTTCTTCTTTTTCTGTTATCGTGCGTGGCATGCAAACAGTGTGCCACATCGTGTTGTGTCGTTTGAACTGCAAAAATACAAAAATATCTTGGCAACTGTATATTGATACCTTATTAATACGAAAAAATACCTATAAATGATGAGCCTGTCATCAAATATAGGTATTTCCTCATTATTTATGATTATTGAACTTTAGTAAGTTCTCTCTGACTTCTCTATCTGCGAAAGTAGAGTTACAGGTTTCTGCCGTGGCAGTTCTTGAACTTCTTTCCGCTGCCGCAAGGACATGGGTCGTTGGGACGAGGCATGCGCTCTGCACGGTAAGGAGTGTGGTTGACCTGCTGTGCGCCCTCGCGTGTGTCGTGATGGGCTGCAGCCTGCTGTGCGGCACGCTCGGCACGCTCGCGCTCAGCATCGATGTCCACCTTCTGCTCTACGTAGTTCTGCTGTGGGCGATGCTCGGGTGCTGCCTCCTGAACGGGCTGTTCCTGCTCCATGACAGGAATCTGTCCGCGCATCAGAATGCTGGCGATGCGGTCGTTCATCTCGTTGATCATAGAGTCCCAGAGCTTCACACTCTCAAGCTTGAAGATGAGCAATGGGTCTTTCTGCTCGTAGCTGGCGTTCTGTACAGAGTGGCGCAACTCGTCGAGCTGGCGCAGGTTCTCCTTCCAGTCGTCGTCGATGATATGGAGCATGATGACTTTCTCCCACTGCTTTACCACGCTCTTGGCCTCGGTGTCGTAAGCCTCCTTGAGGTTGCAAGGAATGTTGTACATGCGCTTGCCGTCAGTGATTGGCACCATGATGCGCTCGTACATAGCGCCCTGGTTCTCGTACACCTGCTGGATGATAGGCCATGCTGTGGCCTGGATGCGCTCGGTCTTGCGCTTGAAGCTTGCCATGGCCTCCTGGAAGGCACGCTCGCAAAGTTCCTCACGCTGTATTCCCTCAAACTCCTCGGCGGTGAATGGAATCTCCATGGCCAGGATCTTGAGGAAGTCCTCCTTGGCGCCCTCGTAGTCGTTGTTGTTGATGATATAGAGCACGCGGTCCCAGATGACGTTGGTGATGTCCATACCGATACGCTCGCCCATCAAGGCGTGGCGGCGCTTCTCGTAGATCACGGTACGCTGCTTGTTCATCACGTCGTCGTACTCCAGGAGGTGCTTACGGATACCGAAGTTGTTCTCCTCCACCTTGCGCTGTGCACGCTCGATGCTCTTGCTGATCATTGGACTCTCGATACGCTCGCCGTCCTCGAAGCCCAAGCGGTCCATCACCTTGGCAATACGCTCAGAGGCGAAGAGACGCATCAGTTTGTCCTCCAAAGATACATAGAAGACAGAAGAGCCTGGGTCGCCCTGACGACCGGCACGACCACGCAACTGGCGGTCTACACGGCGGCTCTCATGGCGCTCGGTACCAATGATGGCAAGACCGCCTGCAGCCTTCACCTCGGGGGTGAGCTTGATATCGGTACCACGACCTGCCATGTTGGTGGCGATGGTGACAGCACCCTTGCCGTTGGTAGAGCGTCCTGCCTCGGCTACGATCTGAGCCTCCTGCTGGTGGAGCTTGGCGTTGAGCACATTGTGAGGAATATTGCGCATCTTGAGCATCTTGCTCAGCAATTCAGAAATCTCAACAGATGTTGTACCTACCAAGACTGGGCGACCGGCATTGCGCATCTCCTCAATCTCGTCGATAACGGCACGATACTTCTCGCGGGCTGTCTTGTAGACACGGTCGTCGAGGTCGTGGCGTGCGATTGGGCGGTTGGTAGGAATCTCTACCACGTCGAGCTTATAGATGTCCCAGAACTCACCGGCCTCGGTGCTGGCAGTACCTGTCATACCCGAAAGCTTGTGGTACATACGGAAGTAGTTCTGCAGGGTGATGGTGGCAAAGGTCTGTGTGGCAGCCTCTACCTTGACATGCTCCTTGGCCTCGATAGCCTGGTGCAAGCCGTCGCTCCAGCGTCGGCCTTCCATGATACGGCCTGTCTGCTCGTCGACAATCTTCACCTCGCCGTCCATCACGACGTATTCGTCGTCCTTGTTGAACATGGTGTAGGCCTTCAGGAGCTGCTGCAAGGTGTGCACGCGCTCGCTCTGTACGCCGTAGTGAGCCATCATCTCGTCCTTGATGTCGAGACGCTCCTGGTCGCTGATGTCGGTGCGTGCCTCGAGCTGGCTCATCTCTGTGGCGATGTCGGGCAGCACGAAGAGCTCACGGTCGTTCACCTGCTTGGCGAGCCATTCGGTTCCCTTGTCGGTGAGGTCGGCAGAGTTGAGTTTCTCGTCTACGACGAAGTATAGTGGAGCCACGGCCTTTGGCATCTCACGGTTGTTGTTGGCCATGTAGTATTCCTCAGTCTTGAGCATGCCTGCCTTGATACCTTCTTCAGAGAGGTACTTGATGAGAGGCTTGTTCTTAGGCAGTGCCTTGTAGGAACGGTAGAGGGCGAGGAATCCGTCCTCGAGCATCTTGGCGTCCTTGTTCTTGGTGCCTTCGCCAATCTTCTGCTTTGCCTCGGCGAGCAGCTCGGTAGCCTGCTTGCGCTGTACCTCGTACAGGCGCTCTACCAATGGCTGATACTGCTCGAACATCTGGTCGTCGCCCTTAGGAATAGGACCAGATATAATAAGAGGTGTACGGGCGTCGTCGATCAACACAGAGTCGACCTCATCGACGATGGCGTAGTTGTGCTGACGCTGTACGAGGTCGGCAGGACTTGTCGCCATGTTGTCGCGTAGATAGTCGAAACCAAACTCGTTGTTGGTACCGAAGGTGATGTCGGCCATGTAAGCCTTGCGACGGGCGTCGGAGTTAGGACGGTGCTTGTCGATACAGTCGACAGAGAGTCCGTTGAACATATAGAGAGGTCCCATCCACTCGGAGTCACGCTTTGCCAGATAATCATTCACGGTAACCACGTGCACACCGTTGCCGGTGAGGGCGTTGAGGAACACAGGCAGTGTAGCGACGAGGGTTTTACCCTCACCCGTAGCCATCTCGGCAATCTTACCCTGGTGCAGCACCGTACCACCGAAGAGCTGTACGTCGTAGTGAACCATTTCCCACTTCAGGTCGTTTCCGCCTGCTGTCCAGTGGTTGTGGTAGATGGCATTGTCGCCATCGATGGTGATGAAGTCGTTGGCAGGATTGGCAGCCAACTCGCGGTCGAACTCAGTAGCTGTGACTACAGTCTCTTCGTTCTCGGCGAATCGGCGGGCTGTATCTTTCACGATGCTGAAAGCTGTAGGCAGCACCTCGTTGAGAGCAACCTCGTAGTTGTCGAGTGCCTCTTTCTCCAACTTGTCTATCTGGTTGAAGATATCTTCACGCTGGTCGATAGGTGTGTCTTCGATAGTGGCTTTCAGCTCGGCAATCTTCTCTCTCTGAGCCTTGCCGGCGTTCTGTACATACTGCTGTATTTCCTTGGTTTTTGCACGAAGCTGGTCATTGCTCAGGGCCTTGATGTTAGGATACTCGGCCTTTACTTTCTCCACGATAGGCTGGATGAGCTTCATGTCGCGGGAAGACTTGTTGCCGAACAATGACTGCAGAAATTTGTTAAAGTTCATTTTATATATTGTTTTTTATTATTATTCGTTGATTTTTATTGTTTTCAGGGTTGCAAAGGTACAAATAATATCTGTAAATCAGCAACGTTTTGGGTGATAAATGTTAAAAATCGGGTCCGCGAATAACAATACTTCCGTATGGAGCCTGATATTTGGGCTCTGTGGGGGGAGTAAAACAAATATAAGGATTGGATTCTGTCAGATTGGCAGAAGTGTCGGCTTTCTGTATTGCCGACGGGAAATGATGTTGTGCTTTCTGATGGTCTTCGGATGCTTCCTTGATGGCCTTGATGACGCTCAGAATGTCTTCTTCGAGCGCTTTGGCCTCGGGCTGCTGGATGAACTCATCGTAGGATATATCGGTGAGCGCAAACCTCAGTGCCTGCTGATAGGTCTGCGCTTCCATGCCTGTTGCCGCAAGGACAACCAAGAGGGCGGTGATATATCTGTTTACCATTCTATTTTTTGTTATGAAGCTTTGTTGGCTTCGTGTTGATGATTTTCCTTCGAGAGGTTGAATTCTTCGTGAAGTCTATATTCTTTGTGAGGTCTATTTTCTTCGCAAGTCGAGTTGAGTTGATTTCACTGCCACTCTTACGAGCAAAGATAATGCCAAAATGACCATGCCCTCAGCGTAGTCCTGCCATATCTGCAGGAAAAGTGCCACGACGATGAGTGCTGCCCATACGTTGTAATACCAGTGTACACGATGCTGACGCATCTTCTTGGTGACGCTCCATACGAAGATGAGGTTCAGCGGGTTGAGGATGAGTGTCTGGAAATTGATCTGCACGGTGGGGTGTTGCGAGAACACCATGGCAAGGAGAATCAGTCCTGGCAGTCCGGTAAGTACGAGCAGGCCTGTGTCAATCCACCAGAAATTCTTCTTTCTGCGCCATTCCGTGAGGCTGAGCAGGATAACAATCACCAAGATGCCTGTCGCTGCCACGAAAGGAGAGATGACATCGGTTATAGTAGTTTCTGTCTGAGAGTTCTCCTTGTCTGCATCTGCAGCCATCACAACTGTCTTGGGTGAAATGAGATAGAAGGTGCTGTCTACCAGTTTGATGTATCTTGGTTCTTGTGGATAAACTGTTGTCGACGGAATAGGCTGCTGGGCTGTGTCCTTACGGGCTTCCACTGCGAAGTCCATGGAGAGGTTGTCGGGCAGGAACTCCCATTCCTGTTTGTTTATTGCACGGTCGGCTCGGAAGCCCAGGAGTAGGTCGTTTCCGAAGCGTGCCCAACGGTGATGGGCGTTCAGGCGGTGAATCTCCTCACGATAGGTGGAGAGGGTCGTTTTGATCTCGAAGTTGGTGCAGTTGGTCGCCAAGTGGTCGATGATCATGTTGCGTGCACGTGTGGTGCAGTTGTCGTAGAAAAAGTTGTAGCGGTAGGTGCGGTTCTCCTCCTGGTTGTTCTTCTCCACGGCAGTAAGGATGTTCCATTTCTCGTTTCGTGTCAGGGCAAGGCGCTGTTGTCTTACCCATCTGCCTTCGTAGGAGTACTCCGCCATGAAACGATCCATGGGGATGATGCCTATCTGATAGTCGGTGAGCCCGAAGACGAAGCGCAGCACAAAAAAGTCCTGGTTGAAGGAGAACATGCCCCAGTTGACAGCCACGTCACTGCCATGGGCACGGTCTTCTATGCGAAGAGCGGTGTGTCCATAATACGACCAAACCTCCTGTCCTGGTCCGCAGGTCAGGAGTGAAATATCCACGGAGTCGACCCATTGGGGTGCTTCCGTCTGTTGTGCAGAAGCCTTAGTCGTTAAAATGATTAACAAAACGGCAAAAATGCACCTAAAATTATATTTAAAACGTTTCACGATGCAAAAATACCTTATTATTTTGGATTTTCCTTCTTTTATCTCGATTTTTTTCAATACTTTTGCACTCTGAATATAATTTTGAACAATTATCATAGGATGAAAAAACTATTTTTGGCGGCTCTCATGATGAGCTTGGCTTTGGCAGTGAATGCCCAGAGCGGCATGAATTCTCCATACAGTCAGTGGGGGTTGGGCTTATTGTCCGACCAGACTTCTGGTTTCAATGCAGGTATGAATGGAGTGGGACTTGGCTTTCATGAGCACAATCAGGTAAATTATATCAACCCGGCTTCTTATTCTTCGGTCGACTCGCTGACATTCCTTTTCGATGCCGGCATCTCGGGTCAGATCAGCAACTTCAATGAGAACGGCGTGAAGAAGAACGCCAAGAATGCCAACTTGGACTATGTGGTTGCTGCTTTCCGTGCTTTCCGCCACATGGGTGTGAGTTTCGGTATCCTGCCTTTCTCCAACGTGGGCTATAACTATTCTGTGTCGGGATGGGTGAACGAAGAAACCAAGGAAGATTATTACACCAATACCTATGAGGGTGATGAGGGATTCCATCAGGCTTACGTGGGTTTGGGCTACATGCCAGTGAAGGGACTGTCGGTGGGTGCCAACATCTCTTACCTGTGGGGCAAGTACAACCGTACCGTCACCAACAGCTACAGCAATTCGTATATCAACTCGCTCTCGCGCAACTATTCGGCAAGAGTGGGAAGCTATAAGCTCGACTTCGGTGTACAGTATACGCAGCGTGTGTCGAAGAAGGACTGGGTGACACTGGGTCTTACCTATTCGCCCAAGCATAATTTAGGTGCCAGCGCCGATATGTATCAGGTGAAGACAAATGCCATGGATGGCTCGCTCGACACCACATCCTTTTCTATTGACAAGGCTTTTGAACTGCCTCACATGGTGGGAGCAGGATTGATGTGGAATCATGCGGCACAGTGGAAAGTGGGTCTCGACTACACTCTACAGATGTGGGAAGACCTCAAGGCGCCTGTCTTCGACGGAAGAAACTATGTGCTGAAGGACGGCTGCTACAGCAACCGTCATAAGATCAACCTCGGTGCACAGTACTGCTATGGCGAGTACAGCCGCCGTTTCTTGCAGAGAGTACAGTATCGTGCCGGTGTGAGCTACACCACTCCTTACGTGAAAATCAATGGACAGGACGGACCCAAGGAATTTGCGGTAAGTGCCGGTTTCGGTATTCCTATCGTCAACTCCTACAACAGCCGTTCATTCCTCAATATCAGCGGTCAGTGGGTGAAACGCTCTGCCAAGGACCTTATCAAGGAGAATATTTTCCGCATCAACATAGGCTTCACCTTCAACGAGGATTGGTTCAAGAAGTGGAAGATGCAGTAAACAGTACGGAATTTCTGTGCTGAATGCTGTTTTAGGAAAATTCGGAATGTTCGGGATACTTCAGGAAGCCTCGAAGTTAGATGAGAGATGTATCAGACCGTTTTCTGAAGTGAGAGGAATTTGCTGAAGTGAGAAAGGTTTGGAAAACTTTCGAGAAGTTTTGAAAAGAGAGTGAAG
>UMHE01030419.1_pt1 | contig 12135 bp, 17 predicted proteins | sample 1965451 | NCBI WGS metagenome assembly UMHE01 (sample SAMEA4836090, study PRJEB28245) | human gut metagenome | biome: gut microbiome; material: fecal sample | place: Denmark | collected 2008 | reverse complement strand
TAGATAGTATATCATACTGTCTAACAAATGGGGTGCAGTTCAATACCGTGCGGGGTTTTGTTATTTACTCCATTTTCGGCCGCAGGAGAGGCAAACAAACTGAATGTTGTTTGCACCGATTGCACCGCCCAACAGCCCGACAGGGCCAAGTAGCAGACCGCCAACAGCAGCCTTGCCGATACCGAAGCCTTTTTTGACAGCTTGGATGTTGGGTTTTCCGCAAAACGGGCATACGCCAGAATCGGCGTTTCCGTAACGGGGAGGCGGCGTGGTTATGCGCTTAGATGGGACGTTTGTTAGATCCGTTCTGGCCAAAGCCTCCGCGTGACATTGAGGGCAAATCAACGTTTGGTTCAGCGTGTAGCTTTCCTGGCTGTTCCGAGAGATAAAGGAAAACGGCTTTTCGATGGTGCAGCCGCATTTACACCGGATGTAGACCTTTCCGGCGTGTATGCGGTCGATGCAAAACTGACGTTCGGCATTGTCTGCCTGTTCTGCTTTGCCTTCGGTTTGCTGGGGAGGCTGTTCACCGATTGGATATCCGCAATGCGGACAAACGGCGGCCTTGTCGCTGACTTGGCCGTTACATTCCGGGCATGTAATCAATGCCATGATGTTGTTCCTCCTTCGTTTTATTATTCGCGCTGTTCTCCCGGAGATGGGTATAGGGCACGGAGACGGATGGATAGTTCCAGGACCTGAAGATCGCGGGAGGTGTAGTCCTCTTTGCCCGGGGCGGCTTCCGCGGCGCGGCGCAACGCGTCTCCAATGTCATTTTCGCTGTACGACAGCGTTTTGTATGCAGCGGCGGTGTACTCATCCCAGGTCATGCAGGCTTTGGCCTCCTCGCTGTTCTTGCCGTCAGAATAGCACATTCAGGCGGCAATAGCAAGGGCGTTCTGTGGGAATTACGACAAAACAGTCCCCTATGGGCGGGGCGATATGGGCATCGCCCCCTACGAAATCACAAGGGGTGCGTGCGAAGAGGGCGGACAGAGTCGTCCGCCCCTACAAACTCGGAATGACAGGAAGCACCGCCGCGCTGCACGCGCTGCGCGCCATGCACGCCGCGTCCGCTCTTTCATATACTGGAGCAGGGGAGGGATATACCGTGCGACGATGTGGCGGCGGAAGCTGGTTTCTGGGGATCTGCGCGCTGGGGCTGGGACTGGGCATCCTGATCGCCGCCGTGTTTCCGGTGGGGTGCCTGATGTTTCTGGTGGCGTTTCTGCTGATCGCCTGCGGCGTGGCGTGCTTGCGTGACAGGAGGTGAGAGCGTGAAGATCGTGGTGTGGCGTGCGCCCCGCGGCATGCGGGGCATTCTGCGGCGGCTGTTCGGTATCCGGGAATAACCGCCCGCGCCCGCACATACACTGGTGACAAACCGTGGAAATGTGAGGGCTATAACTATGGAATGTGGTTTACAGTGGAAGGACATCACCTGCTGGGAGGACGCCTCCCGGCTGACGCTGACCCATGAGGAGACGCTGGAAACGGCCATCGCCGACTACTGCCCGGACATGGGGCGCGTGGTGGAGACGGCGGGGCAGCTGTGTCTGCGCTCCATCGTGCCGCAGGGGGACGGGGTGGAGCTGCGGGGCACCATACAGGTCACGGTGCTCTACACCTCGGAGGAGAGCGTCGGTCTGCGCAGCCTGACGCAGAGCGTGCCCTTCACCTGCTGGGGCGAGAGCCGCCCGCTGGCGGCCTGTCAGGTACTGTGGGCGGAGGGACGGCTGCTGCTGTGCGAAGCGCAGGCGCTGACGCCCCGCCGCCTGTCCCTGCGCATCATGCCGGAGTGGACGGTGTGCGGCTATCGCTGCGGCACACGGCGGCTGTGCGTGGGCGCGGAGGACGATCCCCTTCTGCGGCTGCGGTATCAGGAGCGGGAGCTGTGCCTGACGGTGTCCATGGCGGAGCGGGAGTGCTCCGTCACCGGCGAGGCGGCGGTGCCGCCCGGCCAGCCGGCGCCGGAGGATCTGCTGCTGTGGCGGCTGTATCCGCAGGTGGGCAGCTGCCAGCTTGTGGGCACCAAGCTGCTGGTCAAGGGCGACGTGACCCTCTCCGCGCTGTACCGCTGCCAGCAGCAGAAGCTGCATACATACACGGCGGTGCTGCCCTTCTCCCAGATCGTGGAAAGCCCCTCCGGCGGCGAGGAGGGCGAGGTCACGGTCTGCCCGCAGCTGCTCTGCGGCGAAGCGCGGCTGCTGCGGGGCGAGGAGTCCTCCGGCTTCGCCGTCTCCGCCGAGCTGCGGCTGCTGGTGCGCATCACCCGGCGCGAGACGGTGGCCTGCGTCACCGACCTGTACAGCATCCGCTGCGCCGTGCAGCCGGACACCGAGCCGGTGTCCCTTCCCCCGGCGCAGGAGCGCCCCACGCGGCAGGAAGCGGCGGCGCATCTGGACTTCGGGCGGCAGCGCCCCTTTGTGTACGTCACCGACGTGAGCTGCGCGCCCGCTGCGGCGGAGGACGGCACGCCCTGCGCCGCCGTGCGCATGCGGCTGCTGTATCTGGATGAGACGGAAGCCCCCGCCGTCACCGAGCGGACGGCGCAGCTGCCGCTGCGGGACGGCGAGACGTGTACCCGCTGCGGTGCACCGGAGGTGGCCTTCACCGGTACCGGCTGCGATCTGCGGCAGGCGGTGTCCGTAACGCCCGCCGCAGGGGAGCCGGTGGTGCTGACCACCGTCACCGCCGTGCAGACCGTGCCGGAAAGGGAGGAGGGGCGCCGCCCCTCGCTGGTCATGCGGCGGCTGGCGGCGGACGAGACGCTGTGGGACGCGGCGAAGCAGTACCGCACCGACGAGGAGCTGATCCGCGCGGTAAACCAGCTGGCGGAGGGCGAGGTGCCGGACAAAATGCTGCTGATCCCCCGTATGCGCCCGTAGCCGCCTTTGGGTGTTGTCACGGGCGGCGGGATTTGCTATAATAGAATACGACTACGACCGGGGAGGAGAGAGAACCATGCGCGTTTTGGCTACCATAGGGTTCTCCTTCTCCGCCGGCGTCTTTCTGGCGGCGCTGCTGCCATGGGACGGCTGGCAGCTGTACGCCGCCGCAGGCGCGGCGCTGCTGGCGCTGGTGTGGCTGCTTGCGGCGCGGAGGAGCGTCTGCTTCCGCCGGGGACTGCTGATCCTGCTGCCGCTGGCGGTGTCGCTGGCGTATTTTGCCGGGTATCAGTATCTGGTGCAGCGTCCTGTGGAGCAGCGCTGCGGCGCGGTGTCGCCCTTTACCGCCACGGTCTGCGACTGGCCGCAGGAGACGGAGCGGGGCTGTAGGATCACCGTGAAGCTGGACGGCTATCCCGGCGCCAGAGCCGTGCTGTACGGCGAGTCGGAGCTGCTGGCCGCCAGACCGGGCAATACCCTTGCGGGTACGGCGCAGTGGCAGTCCGCCGCCCACATTCACAACAACGATCTGACCCACTTCACGGCGCGGGGCGTATACGCTCTGCTGTACGGCAGGGAGGACGTGCAGCTGTCCGAGGGCAGCGAGGGTGCGCTGCGCTGGCTGCCCCAGCGGGCGGCGAAGGCGTTCCGGGAGAGGATCGCCGCCGTGTGGGACGATCCGCGGGTCAGCGGCTTCCTGACGGCGGAGCTGACCGGCGATAAGTCCGCCATGGACGAGGGGGACTATCTGGCCATGCAGGAGACGGGTCTGGCGCACCTGTTCGCCGTGTCCGGTCTGCACTGTGCCTTTCTGGTGACGCTTCTCTCGCTGCTGGTGTCCCGCCGCCGCAGGCTGCTGTGCGCTGTGACCATCCCGGCGCTGCTGTTCTACATGGTGATGGTGGGGCTGTCGCCCTCGGTGGTGCGGGCATGCATCATGCAGATGTTCCTGCTGGTGGCGCCGCTGTTCCGGCGGAACAGCGACCCGCTGACCAGTCTGGCGGCGGCGCTGCTGATGATCCTGCTGGTCAACCCCTTTGCCGCCGCCAGCGTCAGCCTACAGCTGAGCTTTTCCGCCACGCTGGGTATGGTGCTGCTGTCGCCCCGGCTGTACCGGGGTCTGACCGGTTGGTATAAGGGCAAAAACCGCGTGCTGCGCCACGGGCTGTGCTTTGTGATGGCAAATCTGGCGGCGACCCTCAGCGCCGTGGTGTTCACCGCACCGCTGACGGCCTATTACTTCCGCATTTTCGTGCTGGTAACGCCTCTGTCCAGTCTGCTGGCAGTCCCGGCGGCGGGCTGGAGCTTCATGGCCGCCTTTGTGACGGCGCTGCTGGGCTTTGTGTGGCTGCCGCTGGCGCGGATACTGGGCGCGCTGGCGTGGGTGCTGGTTCGCTATATCCTGCTGGTGGCGGAGTGGCTCATGGGCTGGCGCTACCACGCCATTTATTTCACCGATCCCTACCCGCTGTACTGGCTGCTGTTTGTGTACACGGCCTTTATCGGCTGCGCCGTCACCCCGGACGGGCGGCGGAAATACGCGGTGGCCTCCGTCCTGTCGGCGGTGACGCTGATAGCGGCCATCTGGGTCAACCAGCAGTCGTACCGGTACGGTGCACTGTCGGCGCTGGCACTGGACGTGGGGCAGGGGGAGAGCGTCATCCTCTGGTCACAGGACGAGACGGCGCTGGTGGACTGCGGCAGCAGCAACAGCTATAAGGATCCCGGCGGGACAGCCGCCGACACGCTGCACAGCATGGGCGTCACAAGGCTCTCCGCCGTGGTGGTGACCCACTATCACACCGACCACACCAACGGGCTGTACGAGGTGCTGCGCCGGGTGGCGGTGGACAAGCTCTACCTGCCGGATATCGAGGACGAATACGGCGTGCGGGAGCGGCTCACCGCGCTGGCGGAGGAAAAGGATGTGCAGGTGGTCTGGGTAACGGGCACGGTGACGTGCCCGCTGGGACAGGCTGTCCTGACGGTCTATCCGCCGGTGAAGTCCGGCGGCGACCTGAACGAGCTGGGACTGACGGCACTGGCCACGTCCGGGGACTTCGACCTGCTGATCACCGGCGACATGTCCGGCTCCACCGAGCGGAAGCTGGCGGAGACGTACCCGCTGCCGGATGTGGAGGTGCTGGTGGTCAGTCACCACGGCTCCCAGTACAGCAGCGACCTACGGTTTTTGAAGGCGGTGACGCCGGAGGCGGCGGTCATCAGCGTGGGCGATAACAGCTACGGCCACCCGTCGGAGGAGACGGTGCAGCGGCTGCTGGCGGTGGGCGCGGAGATCTGGCGCACCGACCGGCAGGGGAACATCCGCATCACGGTAAACGGAGGATAACCATGGCAACAGAGAAAAACGAAAAGCTCCCCGGCTACGAGGAGCTGCACCGGCAGGTGCAGTCCGGCAGCGTGGGAAATGTCTATATTTTCCAGGGAGAGGAGACGTACCTCATGCAGCAGGCGGTGGCGGAGCTGCAGGCGCTGCTGGTGCCGCCGGGCTTCGAGGAGTTCAACTACCACCGGCTCAGCGGCAAGGGGCTGACGGTGCAGGAGGTGACCGAGGCGGTGGAGGCCATGCCCATGATGGCGGAGCATACCTTCGTCACCGTGACGGATATGGACATCTTCAAGCTGGACGAGCCCCAGCGCACCGCGCTGACGGCGCTGCTGGGGGATTTCCCGGAGTACTGCACGCTGGTGTTCCTGTACCGGCAGATACCGTATAAAAAGGATGCGCGGCTGAAGAAGCTGGCGTCGGCGCTGGCGGAGCACGCGCAGGAGATCGAATTCGCCCAGCAGGGGCAGCAGAAGCTGTTCCGCTGGGTGCGCCGCCGCTTTGCCGCCATGGATAAGGAGATCGATGACAACGCGGTGGAGCACCTGCTGTTCACCTGCGGCAGCCTGATGGACGGCCTGGTGCCGGAGATCGCCAAGATCGGCGCCTACGCCAGGGGAAAGCAAGTCACGGTGGCGGATATCGACGCGGTGGCCGACCCGGTGCTGGACGCGGAGGTATTCCAGATGACCGACGCGGTGGCCGCCGGGAAATACGACAGGGCGGCGGAGCTGCTGGCGGAGCTGCTGCGGATGCAGGAGGAGCCCATCCGGATACTGGCGGCGCTGGGCAAAATGCTGCGGCAGCTGTACACGGCGCGGCTGGCCATCGACGGCGGCAAGGATCGGGTATGGCTGAAGGATCTGTGGCGCATGAAGTCCGATTATCCGGCGCGGAAGCTGCTGGATTCGGCGCGGAACGTGGGGCGGGACTGGTGCCGCGAGGCGGTGAAGCGCTGCCAGGTGCTGGATCGCCGGATGAAAAGTGAGCGGAACATGGACAGCGAGGGGGAGCTGAAGCTGCTGCTCATGGAATTGGCAGGTGCGCGATGAAGCCCCGCATCCGGGAGGTCATCGTGGTGGAGGGACGCTACGACAGAAACACGCTTTTGCAGGCGGTGGATGCCTCCGTGGTGGAGGTGGGGGGCTTTGCCCTGTTCAACGACCGGGAAAAGATGGCCTACCTCCGGGCGCTGGCCGAAAAGCGGGGGCTTATCCTGCTGACCGATCCGGACGGAGCGGGCTTTGTGATACGCAGCCGTCTGAAAAGCTGCCTGCCGCCGGATAAAATAAAGCAGGCGTATGTTCCCGACGTGTACGGCAAGGAGCGGCGGAAGAAAAAGGGAGGAAAAGAGGGCAAGCTGGGCGTGGAGGGCATGAAGCCGGAGGTGCTGGTGGAGTGCCTGCGCCGGGCGGGCGCCACGTTCGAGGGGGAGGACGCGCCCCGGCAGGCGGCGGGGCTGACCAAGGCCGACCTGCTGGAGAAGGGGCTGGTAGGCGCGGGGAGCGCCGGCAAGCGGCGGGCGTTACAGGACAAATTGGGGCTGCCCGCCCGCCTGACAGCCAACGGTCTGCTGGAGGCATTAGATCTGCTTATGACACGCGAGGAATTCGACGCACTGTTCAAGTAAAAAGTTAGAAAAAAGTTAAAATTTCTCTTGCATTTTTTGCAGCTGTGTGCTATCATAAATAAGCTGTCTGAGAGACACGCGCCGTTAGCTCAGCTGGATAGAGCGTCTGGCTACGGACCAGAAGGCCGGGGGTTCGAATCCCTCACGGCGTGCCAAAAAACCTGCTAAATTCGCAAGAATTTGGCAGGTTTTTTGTATTTTTCGAAGCAGTGAGAAAAATCCCAATGCCGCAAAATTCAACTTTAGTTCAACTCGCTTTCAAAAGTTCACGCCTTTTTCAAAAAGATATCTCCCAGGATATCGGCGTTCCTTTGGTCTGCTTCCGCGATTACATGGCTGTAAATATCGCAGGTCGTCGAAACTTGAGCGTGCCCCAGCCTCTTGGAGATCGACACAGAATCGACACCGTTAAAATAGAGCAATGAGGCCATTGTATGCCGAAATGCGTGGGGGTTGATGTGCGGCAGGCCGTGGCGCTTACTGAATTTGGCAAGCCAGCTTGTTATGCTGTCCGGGTGCATCGGCTTTCCATCTTCCTGCGCAAACAAGAATCCTTGATCGTGATAGTATTCACCCAGCCGCAGCCGTTCCGCGTTCTGCCACGCCCTGTATTGCCGAAGGAGCTGCATCGTTTCTGTTGGCAGAGAAACCCAACGATCCGAGGTTGCAGTTTTCGGAGTAGATTCGTAAACACCAACATCCGGCGAATATAAAATGTTATTGCAGATGTGGATGCGATTCCCCGTGAAGTCAACTGTATTCCATTTTAGCCCTAACACTTCACCGCGCCGCGCCCCCGTAATAAGAAGCAGGTGCGTGAGCATTCTCCATTTCGGTGATTCCGTTTCAAGCGCATCACGAATTGCCGCCACCTGCTCGGGCTGAAAATAGTTGACCTCTTTTTTGCTGACCTTCGGCAAGGTCGCCTTTGACGCAACACTAAACGGGACAAGCCCCTCCTTCGCAGCTTGGTCAAGCACTGTAGAAATTAAACGGTGATGCTCCAATATTGTTTTTGCCGATAATCCTTCGCCGGTACGTTTGTTTTGCCCCGGTTTGGCGAGATCGGTGTAAAAGCTGTTCAGGTGATCGGCGCGGAGGTCTTTTAGCTTGATATGCCCAATGGCGGGATAGATGCGCCCTGCAAGGTCTCGATAACTCACAATGGTATTGTGTTTTGCCCCGCGCTGCTCTTTCAGGTCAATTACATAATTGCAGTATTCCTCAAACTTCAAACGGCTGTCGGAGGTCACACCCTCCCGGCATTCCTTTTCAAAGGTCGCGGCGAAAGCCTCGGCCTTTTTTCTTGCGCTTTTCTCCGTCCATGTGGGCGAAACTTCAAAAGTCGCCGTCCACGGCTTGAGCTGCTTACCGTCAGCACCACGGCCACGGTGGACGCGAATGGAGTAGGAGATCAACCGTCCGGTCTTGTCGCGGCGTTCTTGAAGGTTAGCCATCTTTGTCAACCTCTTTTCTAATCCTTGCAACGCTATTTCTCCGCGCCGTTCTATTATGAACGCTTACAGCGGACAAACATTTGTACTCAATAAAATCGTCTATTTCATCAATGAGACTATCAATTTTGTCATGTCCAATATAGGCACATGCGTTGTTCTTTGTTGACTTGATTCCATAATGCAAACTTCGGTACTCACGCCCATTTTCATCTACTTCCGGCGGTTCATAGTCGAAAGTGTCCGTAACAATTTCGTATCCATGCAAATTCATGAGTTCTGTAATTAGCTTGTAAACATCACGTGTCCCAGACGTAATTGCATCGATTCTGTCCCCCTCGGTTTCGAAATCGTCTTCACATAGAAGCCATTCCGTTCTAACTCTTTCATCAAGTGGAATTTCTGGGAAAGCATTTTTGATTATTCTTGCTAAATCGGGCGTTAATAACGCTTTCCCCGTGATTATATCAGAGAGATATTGCGGAGTGTAATTGATTCTTTCAGAAAGGCGTTTTGCTGTTATATTCTGTTCCTTTAACCACTGTTTAAGCCTTTTCCCGCTTTCCGTATTTATTTCGCGCTTTTTTCTGCCCATTTAGCCCTCCATAATAAATCATGTTTTAAATTAATAACTATTTTACAAAATAAAGATTTTACCTTACAATACAAGCATACACCAGACGATACATGAAGTCAAGGAACATTATGAAAGGAGTGATTTAATTGTTTCAGACAGTGAGGCAAACAGCGAGATACTTGGAAGTCCCCGAACACCTCATCCGTTCTATGGTAGCACAGGGAGAGTGCCCCGGAATTTATAGCGGAAATCGTTTTCTTGTTCATGTAGAAGCCCTGCGCGAATATCTCGACACCGCAAGCAGAAGCAGCAAGGAGGCAGTAAGACATGAATAAAAACGAAAAAGCCCTTGCCGGTGCTGGAACACCGACAGGGGCAGTGGAAACGGCAGCGTTGGGCGGGGCAGCTATTTCCTGTTTGTATTCTACCACGCCGGCGACCGTGCGTCAAGTTGCGGCGTACCTACCTGTTGGTGCGTCCAACGCCATCAGCGGCAAGGAACTGGCGGCAATGCTGGGCTACAAAACCCTTCGGCTGCTGTCGCGGCAAATCCAGCGAGAACGCCTTGCTGGTGCGCCGATTTGCGCCGCCGTCAGCGGAGATAGTCGCGGGTACTATCTGGCGAGTTCCCAAGACGAGCTGTCGGCTTATTTGAGAGCGCTGGATCGACGCCTCCGCGAGGTGCGCCGCACTCGCGATGCCTGCGGGGACACGCTGCGGCGCATGACCGGGCAAGAAGTTCTGAGAGGCTGGTGAGGTGATTTGATGGCGAAAAGACCGGGAATTATGCTCTACTTTTCGGTACGTCCCGCCTTAAAGCGTCTGAGTGCGGAGCAAAAAGGTAAACTTTTTGACGCAATTCTTGACTACGGTGAAAATGGCCTTTTGCCGGACTTTGATGGTCTTCTCGGCGTGTGCTGGGACTTCATTCAACCCATGATTGACAAAGACGCTGCGGCTTATAGCGAGAAATGTAGTAAGGCGCGGAGTGCCGCTAACACGCGTTGGATGAGTGGGAAAGATACGGACGGATGCGAACGCATGCCAATGCATGCAGTCGAATGCGAACCATGCCAATAACAATACAATTGCAATGGCAAGAGCAATAACAGTACAAGAGCAAAAGCATATTCAATGAGGGTATAAGGGTGTCGCGCTTCGCACGCCACACCCCTCCCTCGCGAAAGGAGTTGTCATGCTTTTTGATTTCGAAAAGTTTTCCGACATTACTGCCAGTGTGTACCCCGGTGGGGCGTACAGCCTAGAGGACGCTCTAAGCGTCTTTCGGTACTACTTCAAGAAATACGAAGAACATACCGGCAAGGCACACTTGCCAATCAAAGCAAGCCAGATCGTGCGTATCTGTCAGGATATGCCGTACATCAGCCGAGAGTGCAGCGGAGGCCGGTACGCGGACATAGAGCCGGAAGATTACCCAGTTTTGATCGACAAATACTTTGCCACCAAGTACCGAAACTGTGACCGCAACATCAACCATTTTTTCAGCGGCAGGATACGCGAACTAAAATTCTATGAGGGGTTGTATTGATGAATTACTGGGAGACCGAAACGCCTGTAAAGGCAGCCACCAAGAGAAATGAGATCGAGTACTACAAGGCGGCAGGTAAGCTGGCGATTTCTCGCCCTGCGTGGACAGATGACAGCGGGAATACCCGGCGCGGGAAAACCGTTACACTTGACCTTGCAGCACTCCGGGAAGCGCCGGAGGCGATTGCCGTCTTTGAGGAGATCACAGCCGCCCTCTGTGACCGCCAGAAAGCCGCAGGAAGCGCCGAAGGGCAGGAGGCGGTAAACGACGCCGCAGAATAATAAAAGCTCACAGGTAGGGCTTGCAAGCCGCGCAAAAGGCGGGAAGCGGTCACAGCGCAAAGGCGCGGACGGGGAAAGGGAGCTTGCCGCTATTCTCCGCGAATATGGGTATCCCATAAAGCGCGGCGGCTCTATGTCCTTTGGCGATGTTCCCGATCTTGTGGGATTGCCGGGAATACATATCGAGGTCAAAAGAACCGAGCAAGTCAGGCTTTCGGAGTGGATGCAGCAAGCAGAGACGGACAGCAAGCGATTTAGTGACGGTATGCCTGTTGTGTTCCATCGCCGCAGCCGTGAGCCGTGGCGCGTGACTATGAGCCTTGCAAATTTCATGGACATATATTCCGCGAAATTCCTTAATTCTCCGAGAAAGGAGTGTGAAAAAAATGGCACTGACGCAGAATCAGCAGAAAGCGATAGCGGCGCTATTGTCCAGCCCATCCCGTGAAGAAGCGGCGCGGAAGTGCGGCCTTACATCAAGAACTCTTCGGGCGTATTTCCAAAACAATGAGTTTTGCGAGGCGTATAGATCGGCTTTTCAAGAGCTGACGGAAAATGCAACGCGACAGGCGCAGCGCTTACTATCTCCGGCGCTTGATACGCTGGAAGAGGTCATGAAGGACGCAGACGCACAACCGGCGGCAAGAACAAATGCGGCGCGGATTGCGATTGAAAGCGCTATGAAGCTGACCGAACAAAACGACATCATGCAGCAGCTTGACGAGCTGGAACGCTGGAAGGAGGAATTAAATGGCAACCGTTGACGCACGTCTTGCATCCTTGCGCAAGTTTTTGGAATCTCATGCAAGCGGCGAAACCGTCTTCATTGTCGAGGGCGGCGGCGAATATCACACAAAAGAAGATCCTTTTAACTACCTGATGCAGCACGGCGCATATACCCATGACGGGCGGCGCATTGTCCTTTATCCGCACCAGGTAGAGGGCATAGACCCGTTGAGCCTGTCCCTCTATCAGATGCTTGACGAAGCCATTGAGCGCGGCAAGCTGGAATTGCCAACGCTGGAGAGTGACGAGATCGGAGGTAGAGCCCTTGAATAACGGAATTAAAGCCCGCATTGCCTCTTTACAGGCGATTGCAGCGCAGAAGCAAGAGGGCGTAGCTATTATGACCCTGCTTGAAAATGGCGAGTGGGCGGCTTGCAGAGCGCCGCAAAGCCCCGCAAAGGTATTTCAGACGGAGCAGGAAGCAAAAGCCTATTTATCAGACTGCGAGAGCGTTATCATTATCGACATTTAAGAAAATTAGCGCAACAGCGCGTAAAAACGAAAGGAAATTTACATCATGAGCCAGTTTAACATTTACGCCCGAAAGCTCGACGAGGCTTTCAAAGAAGCCCGCAGCGAGTACAACACCGCTTTCCGCGCACTCCAAGAGGCGCAGCAGGCCA
>UMHE01035906.1_pt1 | contig 12138 bp, 7 predicted proteins | sample 1965451 | NCBI WGS metagenome assembly UMHE01 (sample SAMEA4836090, study PRJEB28245) | human gut metagenome | biome: gut microbiome; material: fecal sample | place: Denmark | collected 2008 | reverse complement strand
TTGATGGAACGAATCGCTATAGTATAGTGGTGAATTACATTATAGTATTTGGGTTAAAGCCCTGCCTACTGCTGCGATGTTATGTAGATGTAATATATACAAAAAAAACTTCCGTAGAAACTGACTCCCTGGTTTGGTTGTCAGTTTCTACGGAAGTTGTCCGTTTATTACAGTCTGTCTGTATTAGAGCAGAGCGTCGAACTTCTTTCTGAGGTCGCCTTCTGTGATGGCACCTACGTGCTTGTCAACGAGCTCACCACCCTTGAAGAAGAGGATTGTGGGGATGTTGCGGACGCGATACTCTACGGTTACGTCGTCGTTAGCCTCTACGTCGCACTTGCCTACAACGATCTTGCCGTCGTACTCCTCAGCGAGCTTTGATACGATAGGAGCGATCATGCGGCAGGGACCGCACCATGTTGCCCAAAGGTCAACCACCAATGGCAGTTCGCCACTCTTGTACTGCTCGAGATTCTCTGTTGTAATCTGTACTTCCATTTTCTTGTAATTTTTAGTTTTGTTATGTTATTATAGACTCGATTATTATCAATGTATATTATTTATGTCATCAAATATTATGCCAAGCGTCGGCGCGTCAGTTGATGGCATATCTGACAGTCTCGTGTTCCTCCGTCTCGTTGTTGAGGTCGTCGAGGAAGTTGAGGAGCTTCTTGCTCGGGTCGATGGTGGTGTTGTGGCTCAGCAGCGTGAGGTCCGTGTTGTGCTCCGAGTCGTGGATGTTGAAGTAGAGCGGCACGTTGCCTGGATTGCTCTTGAGCAGCACCTCCAGGTCGTTCATGCGCGAGTTGTGGAGCAGGGTGGAGTCGATGTAGATGGTGAACCTCTCTATGCGCTTGTCCTTCACGTCGTTCATGAATTCCACGCTCTTGATGACCAGCTCCAGGCTGTTCGGCGCGTTGGCGAATCGCTGTCGCATGGTGGCTGTGATGTATACGATGTATTCCTCCTTCAGCATGTGCTGCCACTTTGTCCATTCGTCGCCGAAGAGCGCCAGCTCGCCCTGACCGTTGAAGTCCTCGATGGTGACGATGCCGAACGGCTTGTTGTTCTTCGTGAATCGTGACGTCACGGACGAGACGATGCCGCCGAAGGTCAGCTCTGCCGTCTTAGCCAGCTCCTGCTTGTCCATGTCGCGTGTGAGCTGGTCGCAGCGCAGGTTGCACATCGAATTGAGCACCACGCTGTATTCGTCCAGCGGATGCGCGGAGAGATAGATGCCCACGAGGTCGCGTTCCTTCTTCAGCATTTCTATGGTGCTCCACTGTTCTGCCTCAGGCGGCTTCGGTGTGGCTATCTCCACCCCTCCCATGTCGCCGAAGAGCGAGTTCTGCATTTGGTTTTGCTCCTGCTGATAGGTCTGTCCGTAGCGCAGCAATATCTCGATGAACGTGCCTTTCGGAGTCTCGCCGAAGTAGCTCTCGCGACGTATTCCGAAGTTGTCTAATCCTCCGCTCAGAGCGAGCGACTCGAGCGCCTTGCGGTTTACGGCAGAGAGATTCACGCGCTGCACGAAGTCGTATATGTCCTTGTAAGGTCCGTTCTTCTCGCGTTCCTCGATGATGTTGATGGCAGCGGCGTCGCCCATGCCCTTTATGGCAGACAGTCCGAAGCGTATCTCGCCCTTCTTGTTGGCTGAGAACTTGCGCTGACTCTCGTTGACGTCAGGTCCGAGGCAGGGTATGCCCATCGCCTGACATTCTGACATGAGCTTCGTGATCTTGGTGATGTCGCTGATGCATCGGCTCATGTTGCCAGCCATAAACTCGGCAGGATAGTGTGCCTTGAGGTAAGCCGTCTGGTATGCCACCCACGAATAGCACGTGGCGTGCGACTTGTTGAAGGCGTATGACGCGAATTTCTCCCAGTCTGCCCATATCTTCTCCAGCACCTTCGGGTCGTGTCCGTTCTTCTTTCCGCCCTCGATGAACTTAGGCTTCATGGCGTCTACGATGGCTTTCTTCTTCTTACCCATCGCCTTACGCAGGGCGTCTGACTCGCCTCGGGTGAAGTTGGCAAGCTGTCGGGAGAGGAGCATCACCTGCTCCTGATATACTGTGATGCCGTACGTGTCCTTCAGATACTTCTCCATGCAGGGGATGTCATACGTTATCTCCTCCTTGCCGTTCTTACGTGCGATGAAGGAGGGGATGTAGTCCATAGGTCCCGGACGGTAGAGGGCGTTCATGGCGATGAGGTCCTCGAAGACAGTAGGCTTCAGCTCGCGCAGGTATTTCTGCATACCGGCAGACTCGAACTGGAACGTACCGATGGTCCGTCCTTCCTGATAGAGCTTGTATGTCAGCTCGTCGTCGATGGGGATCGTGTCGAGATTGAGCGTGAATCCGTGTGTGAGGCGTATGTTCTCCACCGTCTCCTTCATGATGGAGAGCGTGGAAAGTCCGAGGAAGTCCATCTTGATGAGGCCCGTCTCTTCGATGACGTGTCCGTCGTACTGTGTGGCGAGGAGCTTGTGTCCGGGGTCCGACTTGTCCTCAGCCGTTGACACCGGCACCCAGTCGCTGATGGCGTCGCGGCAGATGATGGTGCCGCAGGCGTGGATGCCCGTTCCGCGGACGGTGCCCTCCAGCATCTTGGCGTACTTTATGGTGTTGGCAAGTCGCGGGTCGGCGCTTGCCTCCGCCTCCTGCAGCTCCGGCACTTCGCTGATGGCGTTGGGCAGATTCATCTTCTTGCCGTCCTTCAGTTTGTCAGGTATGGCCTTGCACAGGCGGTTAGATACGTCGAGAGGCAGCTTCTCCACACGTGCCACGTCCTTGATGGAGTTCTTCGTAGCCATCGTGCCGTAGGTGATGATGTGCGCCACCTTGTCGTGTCCGTACTTGTCCTCCACCCATTCGAGCACCTTTCCGCGTCCGTCGTCGTCGAAGTCGGTGTCGATATCAGGGAGCGAGATACGGTCAGGATTGAGGAATCGCTCGAACAGAAGATCGTATTTTATAGGGTCAATCTTGGTGATGCCGAGGCAGTAAGCCACAACGGATCCGGCAGCCGAACCACGTCCCGGACCTACCATCACGCCCAGTTCGTCCTGAGCGGAATTGATGAAGTCCTGCACGATGAGGAAGTATCCCGGGAAACCCATGGTCTTCATGATGTGCAGCTCAAACTTGACGCGCTCCGACACCTCTTCGGGCAGCGGGTCGCCGTAGAGTCGCTTGGCTCCGTCGTAGGCAAGCTTTGCCAGATAGTCAGCCTCGAACTTAATTCGGTAAAGCTTGTCAATGCCTCCGAGCTTCTTAATCTTGCTCTCGGCTTCCTCCTGTGACATTATGTCATTGCCGTTTTCGTCCGTGGTGAACTCGCGGAAAAGCTCCTCCGGCGTGATGCGCTTGCGTGTGTCTTCCTCCGTGCCGAACTCTTTGGGGATGGGGAAGAAGGGCATGATGGGGGAGTGGTCGATGGAGTAGAACTCCACCTTGTCAAGAATCTCAAGTGTGTTGGAGAGAGCTTCGGGCACGTCGGCGAACACTTCGTTCATCTCCTCGCGCGTCTTAAACCATTCCTGCTTCGTATAGAGCATACGGTTGGGGTCGTCGAGGTCCTTTCCTGTGGCAAGGCAGAGCAGGTGGTCGTGGGCTTCGGCGTTGTCCTGATTGACAAAGTGGCAGTCGTTGGTGCAGACCAGCTTGATGCTGTATTCCTTAGCCAGCTCCATCAATACCTTGTTGGCTTGCTGCTGCAGCGGGAAAGTCTCGCGGTTGGCACGCTGATGCGGGTCGCGCACCTCGTGGCGCTGAAGCTCTAAGTAGTAGTCGTCGCCGAACAGATTCTTATACCATTCGATGGCTTCCCTTGCTCCGGCTATGTCGTTCTTCAGAATCTTCGCCGGCACCTCGCCTGCTATACATGCCGAGCAGACGATAAGGTCTTCATGATACTTCTCCAGGTCCTCGCGGTCAGTACGCGGACGCATGTAATAGCCGTCCACCCATGCGCGAGACACCAGCTTGATGAGGTTCTTGTATCCGTTGTAGTTCTTGGCGAGGACGATGAGGTGATAGCCTCCCATGTCGCCTTTCTCCTTCACACGGTCCGACTTCTTGCGGTGTGCCACGTACATCTCGCATCCGAAGATGGGCTTGAATGGCTCCTTGCCCTCCTTCTTCAGCTTACCGTTCACCTTGTTGCAGTAATTGAACAGCTCTTTCACGCCGAACATATTGCCATGATCGGTTATCGCCATACCGCGCATGCCGTTGGCAATGGCCTTGTCGACGAGCTTCTCAACGGGCGACTGGCCGTCGAGGAGAGAGTAGTACGTGTGGACGTGCAGATGTATGAAGTCTTCCATGTGTGGTGTGTGATTTTGTATAAATTGGAAATCAAAGTTAGCCCTTATTGCTGAGACAACCAAAAGAATAGTAGAAAAATTTGTCATTTCCGTAAAAAAAACTTACCTTTGCAAAGATAAAAAGGGCGCTTCTTGCTCATATGATTTCACGTATGCGCCGCATCCTTAACTATCGAAACCTCAATTTACTCACTTCTATTATAAATATAGCATCCTTATACATTCCCCGCTACTATGATAAAAAATATAAAGATAAAGAAACTTAAGAAGATACGACTTCATCGTGAAGGAACGGACACGCTCATTTATGGCTTCATTTTCATTGCCGCTGTGGCGCTGTTGCTGTGGCGTTTTGTGGACGTGAAGGCTCCTTTCTGGTGCTTCCTCGCCATAATGGGCACGGTGTATGGTATAGTGATTAACTTCTTCCGCTGCCCCATCCGTTACTTCCCTGAGGAGAACACAGAGAAAATAGTTGTGGCTCCGGCTGACGGACGCGTGGTGGTTATTGAGGAAGTGGAGGAGAATACGTACTTCCACGACCGCCGTATTATGGTGAGCATCTTTATGAGCCTCTTCAACGTACACGCCAACTGGTTCCCCGTAGACGGAAAGGTGAAGAAGGTGGAACATCACAACGGCAACTTCCATAAGGCTTGGCTCCCGAAGGCAAGTGAGGAGAACGAACATGCTGACGTGGTAATCACCACTCCCGAAGGAACGGACATCCTCTGCCGACAGATTGCCGGCGCCGTGGCTCGACGCATCGTCACCTACGCAAAGGAGGGAGAGGAATGCTACATCGACGAGCACCTTGGATTCATCAAGTTCGGCTCACGTGTGGACGTGTTCCTGCCGCTCGGAACGGAGATTTGCGTAAAGATGGGCCAGGCCACAACAGGCGACCAGACAATTATCGCAAAGCTTAGCTGAAAGCAGACTGACTTTTAATAATTTCAATACAACAAACTTCGAATTATGGCAAACATAATCACACGCATTATCCCCAACACCCTAACTTGTGGCAACCTCGTATCGGGCTGCATTGCTACAGTCTTTGCCCTCTCAGGCGACGCTCGGATGGCATTGTTGTGGATTATCGCAGGAGCCGTGTTTGACTTCTTCGACGGTATGAGCGCACGCCTTCTGAATGTCAGTTCACCGATTGGCAAGGAGCTTGACTCGCTTGCCGATGACGTGACCTTCGGTGTGGCTCCGGCAGCCATCATCTTCCGTGAGCTTCAGACGCTGGAATGTCCTGACTTTCTTGCGCCAGTGGCAGAATACTTGCCCTATTTCGCTTTCGTTATGGCGGCTTTCTCTGCCTTGCGTCTTGCAAAGTTTAATCTTGACACACGTCAGACCACATCGTTCATCGGTCTGCCTACGCCAGCCAACGCCCTGTTCTGGGGCTCGTTGCTGGTATCGCGTGCCGACTGGTTCGAGTCGTCTCCGCTCATGGTGCCCGTGCTTCTGGTGATGATTTGCTTCAGCAGCTGGCTCATGGTGGCTGAGATTCCGATGTTCGCGCTGAAGTTCAAGCATTGGGGATGGAAAGAAAACGAGTTGCGTTACACGTTTATCGTCTTCTCCGCTGTTATGATTTTTTTCTTCGGTATTATCCAAAGCTTCTGGATGATAGTGGCGTGGTACTTCATCGTTTCGTTGTGTTCGAACATGATGACAAAGAAAGCGCAAGCCTAACGTTTATTGCTCATGTGCTTTAACGTTATGGCATGGTATTTGATTTAAGATATTCGGAAGTATTAATCAAATCATTTGTATAATCAAAAACGAATATTATGTCGGTATTTGCACTACTAATAAAATATCTGTTCATCGTCTTCATCCTCGTCGCTTTCTTCGTAATAGGAGTGGTGGCGTATTTCCTCCATCGTGTACGGAATGCTGCACGACGCTTCGCCAACGGCGGAATGGGAGGCGGACGTTCTTCTGCCGCCAATAACGGTACGTACGGCTCGGCTTCTTCGTCGTCCTCATCTACGTCTTCTTCTGCAAACAATACTGGCAGCAACGATAATGCAGCAGGAAGCAGCAGACCGGTATCGGGCGATATCTACGATTCGCGTTCGCCTCGTGAGGCGAACCGCAAGATATTCGCAAAGGACGAAGGCGAATACGTTGACTTTGTGGAAGAATAAAGAATATATCAGAAATACATTTATATAAAACAAAAACGCCCTGCAAAGGTCAGTCATAACCTTTGCAGGGCGTTTTCTATTTAGGAGTTGTGAGCTTCTCTACTCCAACACAACCTTTCTTGCCAGCAGACAGGCTCCGGTTATGCCGCCACGCTCGCGTAGCTTGGAGAGGCAGAGGCGTGTGTCCTTGTTGACAAGGTTGAGCGAATACTTTCTTACTGAAGTCAGAACGGACTGGAGGAGGAAGTCGCCTGTGCGAGCCATCACGCCACCGATGACCACGAGTTCGGGGTTGAAGATGTTGATAAGGTTGGCGACGGTCTCGCCGAGGTTGCGTCCTATTTTCTCAATGACGTCTATGCAGAGCGGATCTTCATCGTTGATGGCGTCAATGATGTTGTCGAGCGTGAAGATGTCGCCTTCCTTCTTTGTGAGGATTGACGATTCGCCAGCCTCGATGCGCTGCTTGACGATGCGCTGAAGAGCGCTTCCCGAAGCTTCCGTCTCCAGACAACCCTTCTTGCCGCAATGGCAAAGGATATCGTTGTTGAATACGTGCATGTGTCCTATCTCGCCGGCAAATCCCGAACGGCCTCTGTAAAGTTCACCGTCGATGATGATGCCCAGTCCGAGTCCCCAGCTGTCGTTGATGAAGAGCACGTCCTTCTCTCCGCTCACCATTCCCTTCATATACTCTCCGTAAGCGAAGGCACGGGTGTCGTTTTCTATGCTTACGTTGATGTTTATCTTCTCTGAGAGAGTGTTGGTGAGAGGACTTTCGAGGAAGTTGTATAATGTGTGTGAATAGCCGCTCTCAGAATTGACGCGTCCGGAGATGCAGAATGTGACGTTAAGAATCTTGTCGTGCTTCACTTCTGTTTTTTCGATGAAGTTCTTCACGAGCGTGCACAGTTCGTCAATGGACTCCATCGTGTTGTTAATCAGGCAAGGCACGTTGTCGTCCAGTTCTATAAGGTCGCCTCGGAAGTTCATAAGTCCGAGGTTAACGAAATTCTCCTTTATCTCGACACCGACGAAGAATCCCGAGTCGGGGTTGAGTCCGTAAAGTATAGGTCTGCGTCCTTCTCCTGTTTCCTGCTTTCCGTATTCGTTTACGTAGCCCATATTTTGCAACTCGCCCACCGCTTTGGTGATGGTCGGGATGCTGAGGTTTATTTCTTTCGCAAGTTCTTGGATGGTGGAATTACCGTTGGTTACGAAATATTTCAGGATTTTCTTTTTAAAGCAAACATTCTTCTTGTCGCCGTCAAGGTTAAAAGTGTTGAGCATAAGGTTTATTCTCCTATTATATATAAAGGTATTACCAGTGTTAGTTTGTTTTATGCAAAGTTACTGAAAATTGCTTTAAGTCACAAGTTTTAGCGTAAAAATATAGCGGCAAGGTATAGACTCACGTCTACCTTGCCGCTTCGATTGAAATAACAACACTAATATATAAAAGGTATGAAATTTGCTTTATTATAATAGCTGTTGCTTAAGATCTTTGGTTAGATCTTGCTGATGATGCCGAGCTTGGATGCCTCGAGGAACTTCACGATGCTGTTGATTTCCTTTCCTGGAGGAACCTGCTCCTTAATCTGGTTGATGGCATCAAAGACGCTTGTCTGTCCGTGGAACACCAGACGGTATGCGTTGGCGATGTGGCTGATGACCTTCTCAGTTGTTCCAGACGACTTGAGGAGGGTCTCGTTAACGCCAGCGTAGCGAACAGGGTTGTCGGTTGCGACGATAAACGGGGGCACGTCCTTCGAGATACGTACACCGCTGGTCACCATTGAAGCACCGCCGATGCGAACGTTTGAGTTGATGATGACACCAGATGAGAAGATTGCAGCGCTGTGAATCTCGCAGTCGCCAGCCACCTTCGTACCGTAACCGAACGTAACGTAGTCGTCAATCTTTGTGTCGTGTGAGATATGAACGCCCTCCATGAAGAAGTTGCGGTTGCCGATGCGTGTCTCACCGTCCTTGAATGTAGCACGGTTTACCACCACATTCTCACGGAAGATGTTCTCGTCGCCGATGACGAGGCGTGTCTCGTCGCCCTTGTAGTTGAAGTCCTGCGGCTCCGCACCGAGCACAGTGTTCTGATACACCTTGTTGCCACGACCCATAACGGTGCCCTTCATGATGCTCACGTAGGGGAAGATGATGCAGTCATCGCCGATAACTACGTCGTCCTCTATGTATGCGAACGGGTAGATTGTGACATTCTTGCCAATCTTTGCGCCCGGGGCTATGTATGCTTTATCACTAATCATAATTATTCTATTTACAAGTTACGAGTTATAAAAACTCCTAATTCCTAAAATCTTCCTCCTCCCAAAGCATAGTAGAGGTTTACGACGGCTTGCATCTTGTAGAAGTCGTCTGCCACCTTAGAGAGTTCTGCGTTGAGGAGACTCTGCTGAGCGGTGATAATCTCGAGGTATGTGGCTGAGCCGTCGTTGAACAACATCTTGTTGTACTCGACGTTCTTCTTCAGACTCTCCACCTGCTTTGCCTCCAGCTCGCTCTTCTCCTTGGAAGAGTTGTAGAGCACGAGGGCGTTGCTGACCTCAGATCCTGCTGAGAGCACGGCGTTCTGCCATGTATTGAAAGCCTGCTCCTGCTTAGCCTTAGCCACCTTCAGACCTGCAATGAGCTGTCCGTGAGCGAAGATTGGCTGCACGAGTGAGCCAACAGCAGAGAGAAGCCACTTGCCAGGGTTGGTGATGCCCATGCCACCAGAGTTGGTGAAGGCGCCCGTTCCTGAGATTGTGATGCTCGGATAGAAGCGTGAACGTGCTGTGTTTACGTCGTAGAAGCACTGTGCAAGCGACATTTCAGCATAGTGAACGTCGGGACGGTTAGCGAGAAGCTGGATGCCTACGCCCGTAGAGAACTCAGCAGGGAGCGACTGTCCCTCGAAGGTTCCGCGCTGGATGGTCTGTGCCTGCTGACCGAGAAGCAGCGAGAGCGAATTCTCTGTCTCGCGAATCTGACGCTTGAGGTCGGCTGCCTGAGCCTTGACGGAGTACATATTAGCCTCTGCACTCTGCACGCTGGTCTCCTTAACACGTCCCAGTTCCTTCTGAATCTTCATGATGTTCCATGTCTCTTCAGTCAGCTTGGTCATGTCCGTTACCACCTGCAGCTGCTTGTCAAGCATGAGCAGAGTGTAATACATGTTGGCTATGTTCGAGATGATCTTGGTCTGCACCACCAGCTGATAGTCCTTTGTGGCGAGCAGAGACATCTGAGCAGAGCGCTTCACGTTGAGCAGATTGCCGAAGAGGTCAACGCTCCACGATGCTGTGATGGGCAGCTGATAGGTCTTTGTGGCCTTGTTGCCGTCCCATGAAGCGATGGTTCCCTGCGGTGTGAAGGTGAAGCCGGGCACGAATGCCAGCTTAGCCACCTTGAGCTGGTCCTCCACCATTTTGACGTTGAGTGCGGCATTCAGCATGTTGGTGTTGTTGGCGATGCCCTTCTCGATGAGCGACTGCAGCTGCGGGTCGGTGAACACCTGACGCCAAGGCAGGTTGCCGAAGCTTGCGGTGTCGGTGACGGCGAGCGTGTCAGTGTTGCTCACAACGTCGCGTACGAGTCCTTTGGTGTCCACCTCAGGACGCTCGTACTTGTTGTATATTCCGCAGCTGGTCATCAGAAGCGATGCCGATGCGAAAAGTATTATCTTGTTCAATTTCATTGTTTCGTCTTTTAATTTCTTAAGAGCTTACTTCGTATTCTTGTCAATCTGCTCGTTCAGTGCTCCAGCCACATACGGGTTGGTGTACTGGCGTACCTCGCTGTCCACGTCGGCATGGTCGTTCTCGAACTCGATAGGCTTGATCTTCTCCTGCAGAGTCTGGAAGATATAGAACAGGGCAGGCACAATCATAATCTGGCAGAGCATACCGATGAGCATACCGCCTACGGCTGCTGCACCAAGAGTCATGTTACCGTTGTAGCCTACGCCCCAAGGCATGAGCAATGGGAGAAGACCGATAATCATAGCCAGTGAGGTCATCAAGATTGGACGCAGACGGGCAGAAGCACCGAGAACTGCCGACCATGAGATGGCCATACCTGTCTGACGACGTTCGAGGGCGAACTGTACGATAAGGATGGCGTTCTTGGCAAGAAGACCCATAAGCATGATGAGCGCAATCTGCATGTAGATGTCGTTGTTCTTACCGAATATGTTGGTGAAGATAAACGCACCTGCAAGACCGAACGGGATAGAGAGGATTACTGACAGCGGCAGGATGTACGACTCGTACTGTGCCGACAGAATCAGGTAAACGAAGGTCAGACAGAGCACGAAGACGATGGCTGTTGAGTTGCTCGACTCCTGCTCGGTACGTGTCAGACCTGAGAACTCGTATGTGTATCCTGCGGGCAGAGATGTCTTAGCCACCTCGTCCATGGCCTTGATGGCATCACCCGTTGAGTAGCCCTCAGCAGCCGAAGCGTTCACGTTGATGGATGTGAAGAGGTTGAAACGGTCGATTTCCTGCGGACCGTATACGCGGCTCAGGTTTACGTACTCGTTGATAGGAGCCATCTCGCCTGCACTTGTGCGGACGTAGATGTTGTCCAGACTCTTCAGGTCGGCACGATTCTCAGGTGCTGACTGGATGTATACACGATAGAGCTTACCGTATGCGTTGAAGTTAGAAGCATACATACCTCCGTAATAGCCCTGCATGGTGGTGAGGACAGTAGAGGGGTCGATGCCGCTCTGCTTACACTTCGATACGTCCACATCAATCTTATACTGCGGATACTTGGTGTTGTATGAGGTCATGGCGTTCGAAATCTCCGGACGCTTGTTAAGCTCTGCGATGAAGTTCTGTGTTATATCAAAGAACTTGTTGACGTCGCCACCGGTGCGGTCCTGCATAGAGAATGTCATACCGTTGGTGGCAGAGAAGCCCTGCACCATAGGCGGCTGGAAGGCAAGAATCTGAGCACCCTTGATGGCAGCGGTCTGCTTGTATATCATACCGAGCACCATTGTAGAACCGAGGTTGTGCACGCCGATATACTTCAGCGGGCCTTCCTCTTTCTGACGATCCTCGAAGCTCTTGAGCTTGATGATGAACGTACCCTGGTTAGATCCCTGACCAGCGATGAAGTTATATCCGGTAATACGCATACGGCTGGCAATAGCGGGGTTGGTGGCAAGCATGCGGTCCACTTCGTCCATCACCTCATTGGTCTTCTTCATAGAAGTTCCCGGAGGTGTAGATACTGTACAGAATACGGTACCCGTATCCTCGTCAGGCACAAGACCGGTCTTTGTGGTGCTCATAAGCACGCCCATACCAACGATGGCGATGATTACTGTAACGATGGCGATGACGGGGCGCTCCACGATGCGACGCACACCCTTGGTATACTTCTCCTGAACCTTGCCATAAGCGGCGTTGAACGATGCGTGGAAGCGGTCAATCATGGTCATCTTGCGCTCCTTGCCCTCCTTGTCCTTCGGTTTCAGCAAGATGGCGCAGAGAGCCGGAGAAAGTGTCAAGGCGTTAAGAGCCGAGATGATAATTGAGATGGCCATAGTGATACCGAACTCACGGTAGAAGGCACCTGACGTACCACCCATGAACGACACGGGGATGAACACCG